>Ga0065711_1036164_pt1 | contig 21367 bp, 6 predicted proteins | sample Hoacrofraction12_FD_59098 | JGI IMG/M metagenome (GOLD analysis project Ga0065711, IMG submission 59098) | Hoatzin crop microbial communities from Cojedes, Venezuela - Epithelial fraction 12 v2 (version 2) | ecosystem: Host-associated > Birds > Digestive system > Esophagus > Crop | place... | reverse complement strand
AACATGAGGAAGAACTTCTTCCCTCTGAGGGTGATGGAGCACTGGCCCAGGCTGCCCAGGGAGGCTGTGGAGTCTCCTTCTCTGGAGATACTCCAGACCCGCCTGGACAAGGTCCTCTGAGGCCTGCTGTAGGTGACCCTGCTTCAGCAGGAGGGTTGGACTAGATGACCCACAGAGGTCCCTTCCAACCCCTACCATTCTGTGATTCTGTGTGATTCTGTTTGTTTTAAAGAACTGACCTCCTCAGCGATTTGTCACTTCACAGCGTTTTGCAACGTGGACACATGTAGTGCTCTGGGGACTCCGCTCCTGGGAAAAAGCTAAATCTTCTGGCTATCTGAGAAAAACGTTCAGAAGTCAGTAGCATTCTGACTTTTTTCCTAACATTCTCAGTTTACGTACAAGGAAGAACCATAATGGACCCCTACCTAACGAGGAGCTGGAATCCATAAGGTGCACAGGCACCACTCCCATGGTGGAGTGCTGGAGGCTCAGACCAACTACAGACCGAACCTGAAATCATTATGCTGAGAGATGGAACAACGGTATGTCCTGTTGACATTACTGTGGCAAGAATATCGAGCTTAATTCCTTATTCCGTTATCCTGGCTATCTTCTAAGCTGTCTGCAGCCATCAGCCTGCTGCCACGGTACGGAGAGCTCTTTCCTTAGCTCCACAGAGCGTTTACAGTCTAGTAAGACAATCTAGAGGGAAGGTAAAGAGTATTACATGGAGTGATAAAGGAATACTTCAGGTACTTCAACATTTATTTTATGTTTGAATACGAAAATTCAATTTTAAAATTCATGAGAAGTTGAGTGTGCCAAAGAAGTCAGAGAATGTGATAAGACTGAAGATGAGATTACCTTAAAATACATGTGGCCTTGCCTCTTACTACTGATATACTGAAATCAAAGATCTGGCAAAGATATTGTGACTGATTTCAATGGGCCCAGGATTTCACACAGCATTTACAATAGCAAAAGTGATCAGCAATGTCCTAAATAGCCAAAATTTCACAGAAAATCCTTTCCATGAAGAAGGCAATGGCCATACGAGCAAAGAGCATGTAAGAATTTCTCCAGTTCAGAAGCACGCAATTTTCTTCCTGGTATCTGCAGAGAGGTTCACAGTCCTGAGGTTTGCATGGAACTTCTCAACAACGTCAAACTTTCAAATAAACTGCAGCAAAGCTTACTTACATTGATTCCAAAGTTTGGCAGGATTCCTGTTTCTGCCTGGGGTATGCTAGATCACAAGAGCCCAGAATAAAATAGCGGTAGCAGGAATGGATGAGTACCTCTTTTATTCCCACCACTGAATTGGTCATGGAGATCAGTGGGAAGCAGACTTCACTGCATAACGTTTAGTCAGCTCTTTTGCTCCACCACTCTCCATGAAGGAGGAGGTGGAATTAAGAGCACTTCTTCCATGAAAGACTGTACAGAAGGAGTAGGTGGATTTTTCAGACTCCTTAATGAGAAGGGAATGAAAAATTTAGTCTGTGAGAGAGACAAGAGAGGTTTCTATAACCCTCAGGGATCCAGCGTTTCACCTCAAGTCCAAGCCCAGAAGCATCTTACTTCTGTTCAGACTACAGTTGTGAATCCCTCATGGGCATTTACTATAAGGTGAGTTTAGTCCTACTAAACAAACTGCTTACTATTGATGCAGGTCAAGTCAGAATTGTTGAATGTAATTATCTGTGGGGATCCTAACAGTTCAAGGGTTCTGCTGATGAAGCCCATTAGGCAGAACTCCCTACACCTGCCAGCATTTGAAAGCTATAACTGAAGACACCTCTGGGACAGAGAAACCAAAGCACACCTTTCTCATCATCCTTTGGAACAGAAGCATTTATTAAAGTGGCAGGGAAGGAAGGAAAATGGTCGATGAGGAGTGTTCCCTCTAAGCCACATTGCTTGGAGCTTACACTGAAACCATAAAGAGCAGCCCACACCCTGCTGCAATTCCCTTGCTGCAGGGAAGGACCTTGTGACAGGAAAGGGCTATGGAACAGGTCCAATAAAGGATTTAGGGACACAGAAATCTCAGTTTGGCAATGCTTACTATTTAGGCACCTGACCTCCAGAGTGGAATTCACACTGTGTTAGGATCTGAGGCTTCCTATACAGGGTACCGGAAGAGTTTGGTGCTACAGAACAGGATCCAAACCCACCAGCATGTCATGCTAGCAAGCTGTGAGTGAACCAGAGCAAGCAAATGGGATTTCGGAAATCCTGTTCCTCATCAGAAGTTAGGCTACATACCCAGGGCTGCAGAGACGTCTTCACCCACAAAGCCCTCTGGGCACGCAAGCATCGACTCAGGGGTGCTGTCCTCCAAAGACTCGAGGAAGGGTTGTTCCTCCCTTATGAAAAGGCTGCTGTTGCAGATTTTGTCTGTAACAACTAATGGATAGAAACCCACTACAAAACTGGAAACAGAGGGTCTGTTTCTTTTTTGACCTGAATGGGCTCAAATCTACTGTCTCCCATATCCCTGTAAGGAATGGGATTTACCCAGTTTCCCATGCTCTGTGCAGCTCTAGGTAGGTTAAATCTCTGCCCTTCCCCGTCATATTTTGTTTTTGTGCGTTAACAGATGCAACTTTTGTTGGGTCAGAGAAACAGAGCTCGGCAGGGGACAGAGCTCTGTGGCTTGTTACAGTGTTTTCACTTGAGGAAGGAGTCTGCTGAAATCTGATTTCCGCTCCAGAGCTGGTGTTTGCATTTTACGTTGAATAGACTCTCAATAAAAGGCATAAATAATCCTCTAAGAAAGGAATGAAACTGAAGTCTCTGTCCCTTTGATAGCACACAGACCCTAGCAATATTTTCTGCTTTGTGAGAAGCTTGATCCTATACTTGTGCATTGCATTAGGAATTGCTTGCCAGGGGTATTTTGTTCATGGAGGACTGAGAGCCCCTACATCTGTTGGGGCTTGAACTGGGAAAAGACCCTCCATTTTGGCCTAGATTGGGTAATACTTAGTAAGCACGGTACAGGGACCTAGGAATCTTCAAGATCAAATAATAAGATCTCTCACAAAGTTCATGTGCCTCTAGATTAGGCTTTTGGATAAATGACCTTAGCTGACTTATTTTAAAGTTTATGTTTAGTCACTTCTGTGAAACACTTTCAGATATAGGATGGAAAGTACTGAGCATAATTATGAATTTTTATTCATGAGTTAAACAATATATGTGGGCTGTGCAAAAATTTACATCTGAGAAGGCAAGCTTCTTTTCACATAGGTTGCAAAAATACAGATTAAATGCTAAGGCACATAATGGTAACTGGTGGAGAGAAAAGTGTAAAGCTTCCGTTTTACTGATATATGTTTGAACATGCTAGAAGTATGTAATAACCAAGTCTTGGATTACAATAACCAAAGGAAAAATTATGTGTTTTTGTATTTTTCATGTTACAGCCATGATTCTATTGTAGTAAGCTAAATATACTTTAAACACCATAGACGCCATTAGGAACTGCTTCTTTGTCAAGATTTTGATCTCTTTTGAGTCAATCTGCAGCAGCTGTGTGTTGTTTAAAGTACTCTTATTGACTCTTCTATAATTTGCTTTCTTTGAACAGCCTATGTGCTGTAACATTTGATCAAAGAAATAAACATATACTTTAACAACCCAAAGTAAAGTGCATGCACATTTTTATAACTCTGCACTATAAAATGTAATTATAGTTGTCTATAGATCACACAGGATGATATAAATAAATGAGTTTGAGAGTTTTTTAATGCAAGCCTATCCAATATAACACGGATTTTTCCCTTTAACACCACTGTCTATCATGCAAAAGCATTAATGAAGTGTTTAGAACACAGATGATGCAACTTCTTTTAACAGAAGTTTTTACTCCTCCATTAACTCATAACTATACATAAAAACACCCATAACAAAATTAACCAAGGAAAACACATCAACCTAACGCTGTGGATTTATAAATTACAGCATAAAGAAAATGTTGATTGAAACTCTGTTTTAAAGGCTGTTTTTAATCCTAAGAGCAATGGCTACTTAAGGTATAACTACATTCAACATTTCTGGACTAGGGACATTAATTCACAGCTGACCGTTCGACTTGTGATTATTAAAAATGTAGAACAATAAAGCATACGTGTTTGAGGTTTTATAGCCCTCTGAATTTGGTAACTGACATTAATTTAAATCATTTTAAGTATAAACAAACACATAGAATTCAGGGCAAATGGAGTCTAATCAATATGAACTACATAATACATAAAGCATGGATGCAAATTTTATAGTACACAAATAAATAATTTATACCTTCTTACTGTAACAAGGAAGAAAAGTCAGCATATTTTGAAGTTTAACAGAACTTTTGCCAGAAATATGAGAACTGTGGAAAGGCACCTGAAGAGCAGACAGTGTTAGCTGCGTGCAGCCCCAGGAAGCAGAGGTAAGGAGATATTTTGCTTCAAGCAAAACAGAAGGGTAAGGCGCTCTGGCCTGAGCAGAGCATTTAAAATGGAAGGTCCCTAGCAGGTGGAGTGAAGTAGGCAAAAAACCAGGATTAGGCTGACTTTTTGTATCCCATCCTCTCTGGTGATGAAGCTCCTCTTGCACAGCGCCTTTGTTACTCAGGGAAGGGGGTTCCCTCGTTGCCAGCTCTCTGTGGTGCGGATGGGAAGTGGAGGCTGTTATTTCTCAGTACAGACACACGAAAGCTACTCACAGTATGAACCATTTAGGTCCCAATTCTGCCACCCTTAATGACTCTGGAACTGCTTCAGAAATAAAGCCACGATTCTGCAGACATTTGCAGGAGCATTCAACTTGTCTTTTTGTGAACAGTTTCACCGCCTGAAAGAGGACTTTTCCAAATCTTTGTAGAAATAAAAACTATTTTAATACTGCTTACTACAAAAGGTGGCAGAATCTGCAGAGATTGGTGTCCATGATAGGAATGGTAACCAGAGACTCTGGAAGTTGAAGAAGGCTCCCACTGACCACTTTAGGCTTTAAATAAGGGGTCTAATTAAACCTCTGTGGTGGAGTTTACATATCAGAGTTTGATAGCGTAGGGCTCTTTTTACCTAATATAACTACGAGCAGTAGCTAAGGGTCCGCATCTGGAAACATTTATACACTAAAAAAACCTTTGCTCACGGGTAAGCATATGAAGAAATGTGCATCGCTTGCTGCTTTTGCTAGAAGCTCAGTGCTGCATAATCTTCAACGCTGGTTTGACGAAGAACAGTTGACAGCTCATGGGAGCCCAACAAAACAAAAAGTCTTGTGGGAAAAGGGGGCAAGGTCAGTAGTTTGCATTAAAGATATCTGTGAGGTAAGACAAGATGTGGTATTGCTACACTTGTGATTATTCCCACTGTGTAAGAAGCCAGGTAAATAACCACATTTTGTCTTTGCCTCACAAAGCAGGGATGTCTCAGTGATGATAATGAAAAATGGGTTTGCTCACAAAAACCTTTGTGTCTGGAACATAGCTATAAGTAGCTCACTATCTAGGTTGAAAACGGTAATGCAGGGTAGTGTGTCCTATTTTTCCACGCTTGCAGTGAAGATACAATACGGGAATTCAGCCTTGGTAATTACTAATACACCACACAGACACAATTACACCCTGTGTACTGCATAAAGGAATCACTTGTGGTCTGCCTCCATTACAAAGAGCAGTAGGGGGCCAACACGCAAGGAGACAAAATGCTTTAGAAGGAGGAAGGAGACCAGAAGAGTTGATGTACCCAAATACAAGGACCTTGATTCTTTTTGGAGTGATTTAAGTCCCTTTCCATCAATTATCGTCCTTTGTCTCCAGAGTCTTATCACAAGCAGCATTACAGGAACTGAACAAAACAATACTCAGGCTCAAATAACCCTGTGAACTGTGCTGACATTTCCACACCCTGTTGCTGTGTTTGACCAGGCTACTCAGATTTAAAAAAACCCACAAAAAACTCCATACAGAACAACAGTAAACATTCCTGTTTTAAATAACATGCTCAACCCTTCCTGGTGTCTTTTCTGCTGTCTAGTGCTACTGGTTCCTCGCACTGCGACAGTGGTGAGGCGATATAAAAACTTCTGTAATACAGAACGAGATTGACTTTCTCTAATAAGACAGCTTTTCAAATGAAAAGCTCCTGCTTTGCAGGGTTCTCAACAGGCTTATTTTTAAATTAATTAGCTCCTGCCCCTTGCCATTCCCATCTCCTCTACCCTCTTGGTGAAACTGGAGTTTCAGATAAATGAAGAATTACAAAGGAAAAAACTTCATTTATATATACACAGAAGTTCTCTGCAGCTAAAGTCTGATTTCTCAGTGAAATAAATCAGCTGTATACTCATTCAGAAACAGAGTAATAAATTTTTCTTTCTTATTGATATATGAAGTTTTGAGGGCACAATTTTAAGTACGAAATCAATGAAAAGCATATATTTTTTTCCTTCATTCACACTAGATATGTGACATTTCATGGTAATTCTTGACAGAACATTGCAGTCATTGCTCATCTGAAAATAAACTAAAAACCGTGTGGAAAGTCAAAAAAAAGGACCTTAGGAAAGTCAGCTATTTTTGACAGTAAGTTAGCTTCTGTGAAACAAAGCCTTGTCTTTCAGAAAGTGTTTACGATCTATGAGAAAAAAAAAAAAACACATCCTTGGGCTAAAATGTTTATTGGCACCTAGAAGTCTGAAGAGAGCAAGTCAGGCCTGTGGTTTTTTGAGGGCACTTTATCATCGCCTGCATTCTCAAAGGGATCTGTGAATGAATAGAGCTGGATTACTCAGCCTTCTATTCCACGCCTATTCCTCTCCATTTTCCTTGGCAAGATTGAGAGCCAAGTTATTTTTAGTTAGGCAGTTTTCTATTTTTAGACAAATATCAGTTAGGAGGCATTTGTTAGGAAAAATTCAAAAAAAGAAAAACACAAAAGGGGGAGGGGATGAGGCTTCCCATCTCACATTGTGAAGCAAGCCCTTCAACCTGTAACTCCAGGCATTTCAGCTGCTTCCAATCTTGGAAAAATAAAGAAAATTCAGAGTTCAGGGATTTAAAAATAAACCTACCCTCTGGCAAACAGACCAAAATACAACAAGCTGTTACTATGTGAAACAGTGACTACAAAAACAAAGAACATTCTCCAATGACTAGATTGGGATAAAACTTTGGAGCTATTAAGTTATAAGAATGTTACACAGACATGTAAGATTTTTCCAGCTTCTCAGCCAGATATATCATGTTTTGGAGAAAGAAACAGGGATCTGTGAAACAGATCTTGCTCTGAGAAATACAGATTTAAGTTCTCAGTTTGACAAAGAAAGGATACTATGAACAGAGTTTGAAACACACTTATACTCTGCACAGATTTTTCACCTTTGTCATCACAGCATTTTTACAACAATCCATCCAAAACATTTCCTAATTTATTAAAATATTTTAAAAATAATTATTAAAATAATTTTAAAATTATCACTAAGAACAAAAGAATAAAAGAAAAATAATGTGGGGACATGGCCCATAACAAGAACTGATCCCCAACGATTAACAATCAGGAGGTCCAGAGCTCCCTCAAAACATACTCAAAAGTAGTTTTTGCTCTACCATGTGCTTCAGACTACTAACTTTGCATCCATTTTAGTTTCCCCTGTCCCTGTTCTCTTCTTCCAGGCATGGAAAAATAAGCTATCAGTTGAGCTACTTGACTTCCATTTGAGATACATTGGGATTACAAACTACATTTCATGTCAACCAAATCCTTGTTGCAAAGAAATCATAGTGAATATTTTTTTTTGTTGTTGAGAAAGCAAAACAAAACAACTCTTTATGCAACTTTCTCTTAGCTGCATTTTTCACATACTAGAAATCTGAAATGTATTAGAAAAAAACCCACAATAGTGTCAACACTTGATCCTCTACGTTTCTTCTCTAGGCTGCAAAGTATCAAAGGTCTATCACTTATTAGATGCACAGCAAAAGGATGCTGCAGAGTTGTCAATGAGAGCTTAAACAATAGCCTGTGCATGGAAAGATAGAGTCAAAAATCTCAAGTGGGAGGAAGGGAATAAATTACTATTTTTTGGATGTAGTAGAGGGACTAATTCAGGCAGTCCCACTGACTGGAACAGAAGTCCCATTGAGGGACTACTTTGGGCAGAATAAAACTGCCTTCCATAGTTATCCAGCTTTGAAGTTTTTCTTGTGGTCTTGTAACTGTTAATATTAACTTAAAGTCCAAATTGAGGGAATAATAAGATTAGGTAAGAATATCAGCTTTTGTTTAGAAAAGATGTATTTCTAAACTAATTGCCTGAAAAATGAAATTAAGATTGATAAAGTGGAGAGTTTTTTAGTATTTTTGCAAATAGGTTATTTCTCCTCTGAGATCTTTTTGTACCAATCTTGGTTAGGAAAAACATGGAAGAAACTCACATGAGGCTATTAGGTTACAAACACATTTTCCAAAGGCTCAAAATTCAGAAGGCAAACAAAGACAGACCGAAGGAATATTACAAAAATGCTGAAGAACTTGAAGCCAATCCCATGATTTTGTCATGCATGAGGTTAGCAATAATGGTTTGGCTCATATTTGCTGAAAATGAAACAAGAAGTAAGCATTTAAAAAGCCTAAATCATCATCCAAAGGAAATTCTTTGGCCAGTTGACCCTGCCCAATCATCTCCAGGCCTGTGGAAACTGGTAACAGTAGCTGTCTTTTTAACAAGCTGGTCTTCAGGAGATCAATAGTGCTATCCCCATTTTACTGATAGGGAAACTGAAGTATTAGGAGGAAATGTGGCTTGTCCAAGGTCACACAACAGTATTTGGCAAAGCTATTAATAAAACCCAAGTCTCATGAGTCCTAGTCCAGGGCAGTATCCAATAGACTGTACTGTCTTTAGATCACCCTGAATAACCTTTCCTGCATACAGGCTTAGTTTCTATACTGTCCCAGATCTTCAGCCCATGCTAGCTGAAATGTTTCCCCTGATTTCAACAGCTGAGGAGCTGACTTGACATGTACTTCATAGCTTGTTTATATGCAGTATTATGTTATGATGACAAGCGAAGAAAATACACTTATTACATTAGACAAGCTACAACAGTTTTTGCCTCACTTTTCCTAAAAAGAGCACATTTAGAGACTTATATGGGCTTATTTACTGCAAATACCCAGATAAGAGTCTTAATTGATATGAAGAGGCTTTCAGAATCTAATTAACCTCCCAGCTAGTCATTAGCTCTGTGACCTTTAGAAATAATTGACAGAAGGATTTTTTTCCCCTCTCCGTCTCATTCAGAACTTCCACACCAAGTGACTAACCCCACACGCGCTCTGGGTCCCACGGCACACCGGTAAGGATCGAAGGGGTAACGCGCAGTCAGTCCACCAGCGGGGCAGGACCGCGGCCTTCCCAGTGCGCTGCCCGTGCAGCACGTCACACGCACGCACCTTTGGCTGCCCGAGCGCCATCCTCATCATCTCCAACCCTCCCATGCGCTAAAGCTCTCCTAGGTTTTCAGTCTCATGTCCCTGAAGCCTGCAGGAGATTTAGTAGTATTTCATGCCTGTTAGTACTGTCGCTGGTCATACTAAAAGCGATTGGATTTTCAATTCAAGCTAGTTCTTCTGCAAACCTGTGGAAGTATTCATTGTTACCTATCATTAGCTGAATGTTTTCATTATACACCTTTTTTTTACAGCAAAAACCTTTTTTAACCAGCAATAATACACACACACAAAAGCAAAATTCTGAATTCCACCACCCTATAGGGCTTGGTATTACTTTCTTCCCTACCATCTTAACATTAAGGTCTGTAAACATGTCTCTGCGTGTTGGAAGACACAAAGGATGTGCAACCTGCAGGGAGAACTTCACGTGTCCGTGAGCTCACTTCTTCCCCTTGGGGGAAAATGCTGCTGCAAATGGGACTCGTCTCTCTTATGATGTTCAGTTTATTCTCCCTCACCGAATACAGGAGGCCACTGGGGAAGGGAAAGTACTCTGCAGATGGTCAATTCATCAGCAGTTACTAAAGCAATGAGAACGTATGACCCTATGCAAAACAAGTTAAAAAGACAATGCTAGATGCTGATTATCTACGAAAAAGAATGCGTAATAGGTAAATTATTTAAAAATCTGACACATTATTGCAAATTACACCTACTTTTTTTTCCACATGACCAACCAGCAACACCATAACAGTGGCCCTACGATAATTCAAGTCTTTTAGAGTAGCTCAGGCTAATTCTTGATGAAGTTTTCAGTATCACTAAAGCAAGAGTTCACCCAATGTGAGTTTCTCCAAACTTGCCCAATTTCAATGAGAAACGAAAGGGAAAAGAGGATGGAGGGATGTCAAGTGTAACGGAAAAGTAATTCCTAACAGGCAGACTGAAGGAGCAGCTGGTGAGACGAGAGACAAAGGAGAGGACAACTTAATGACACTCTCAGGGATGGGAAGATGGAAAAAGAAGTATGCACTCATGTGCAGCTGGCATGAGATTAAGAAGGACGAAATTGAGGATGAGTTGAAGATGAGGACACCCTCATAAATGGTCAAAAGATGGTCCTTGGTACGAGAGGTATAAACTTGGTTGTATGGAAACAGGATTGATGCGTCTTACATGGAGAATCATGTTACTATATCATCACCACCTTATTTTGCTACCTGTTCTTATGCACGATGTCTGAAATACGTCTGTAAATGCTCTGAGGCAGGACATGTTAGTGTGCTTTAAAATAAAGCAAAATTGCAGGAGTGAGTGGAGAGGTGGGTGAAAGGGCATGGTGTGCTTTGTAAATATTCAGGTGAAATAAACCCCACAGAGCAAGACAATGTGTAGCTAAGAAGCCAAACAAGGATAAGGTTCTATTGAAGCTGAAGGATCTGACAGTGTATCGCACAAGCTGACATCTACCTATATGCAAAAGTCTATCTCGAGGACCCTGAACTACTTCAAAGTGTAAAAAATATCAAGAGAAAAAAAGGAGTAGTTGAAGCCAGATGCCACTAAATGATAGAGGCAAAGGCAGATAGCAAGAGAGATATTTCAGAAAAGGAAAAGCACTGAGGTCATGGAAGAGTTTCTTGTAACATAAAAGACAGCTCCAAAGATCAGACACATGTGTGTGCGTGCACGCAAAGTAGCAGTTTTAAGTAGTGAACTTTACAGAATACAGAGAAGACTTGGTGGGTGATCAGCATTGATAACATAGAACCTCAGCAAAGAGAAAAATGGAGGAAGTTTGTGTTGTTCCTCTTTTTTCTCTACTGGTGATTAGCGGTATGGCAGAGGGGAACTGAGGAGGTGGGCATATCTCAGCCAAAAAGCAGAAGATCTGTTTAATGGGATGGATTTGAAAGGGCTGACCTAGTAGGAGAAGTTGAGTTAAAGGCAGTGACCACTGAATCAGCAGAGGAATAGCAGCCAGTTGGAGAAAGAGAGACTATAAGAGCATCAGGGTCAAAGAAACTGATGGATTTGGGGCTTAAAAAGAGCTGAAAGATGTAGTGGTTAGTGATTTGTGGAGGAATGATTTATGCGCATACGGAGCAAGGATCAGTGTGTTTGACTCAGCGTCCGAGAAACAGAATCAAAACCAGGACTTAGTAAAACCTCACTAGAGGTCTGCTAAAGCTGAGGCAGTAGCTGATGCTTTGACCTGAAAGAAGTGACAAGGAAGAAGGGACAGTGAGAGAGAAAACACGCAGCAAGTTTCACCTTAAATCAGCAAAGGCTTGATGGCTTAGCTGAAGAACCACAGCAGATTTCTGTAACGTGGTTAAGGGCTGTAATTACATTTGCAGCCAAGATGCAAAATATTTCCTTGTATTCCTACTCTGCAATATGGCCCCTACAACCTAAGGGCGATGTCCTTTCTGAGCTCCTAAGCAGCTTACAGCTCCTTGCGGCTTACAGCTCTTTGGCACTGGATTCTCGTTACTCACAGCAGCGTGGCAGTGAAATATCACTGAAATGAGTTGTGTTACATCAGCTCCTGCTCTACGTAAACAATGAGGGGATCTGGCCCCACTTCAAGTAAATGCAAAAAATGCATAATGCACATACTTGTCTGTTGTTAAACTCTGACATTTAATCTTCTCCCCTTCCTCATTGCCACAAGAAAATCATTGGCTAGTCCTGTGCAACTGTGCTATGTTAAACTAAAAACTCATAAGGTATTTTTTTTCTGATAGAACAGATAGGAACTGGATGAATTGACAAACTTCTAAGGACAGATTGGAACTCTAGTTGTACAAACACTACCTCTGTACCAAAGACTGTGTACCAAATGCCACAGGATTTTGTAATGAGAGAAAATGTAATCCCATTTTAAAATAAAGAATTACAAATCCTCTAGTAATTATAGCACAGGATTTTAACTGACAGCTGCTAAATATATTGTTGTTGGTATTTATGTACAGCAGCTGGAAGTTAGCGTAAGGATGAAATGAATCTTTTTTTCCTTAGTGTCGAAGGAACCCTTCACAGGTTCTGCTATCCCTTAAAATAAGTTACTATATCCAGCAACCAATATGCACTTTTTAATTGCAGCAAAACTGAATGAACAACTGTGGTGTGAGCGGTTTGGTGGGTGAGGACATAAAGGCTTCAGTTTTAAGAATCCAGTTAACTCTAAACAGAAGTCTCAGAATGAATGTTTCTTTTGCAGAACTAATTCATATCATAAAATCTCTGCATACATTTTGGTAAGTCTCACAATAATTGTCACACGGTTGCTTGAAATGGATAAACTTGAGGGCTGAATGCAAGTATTTTCTCCTTTATGAGCACACACTGACTTTTAGTTACCTGTGGATATTGTAAGTGTATTTGTTGGGTAATAGCTGAAACACATTCAGCTGGTAGATAATTCTTGTGACCTAAAAAACTCAGATATACCAAACTGCATGCTAATCAACCCCATCTGGAATGAGGCAACAGGAAAAGACCATCTCAGTTATATTTATTACATGTAAATAAAATTACTACGTCTGTAAAGAAAATATAAGCTATTTGTTTAAATCATTAAACCAGAAGAGGTCGAAGAGTAACAGTGACTGAACTTTACAATTCTCTTAATATAAGCCACTCCATTTTACATTGTGACAGACATAATCAGATCATATACCTAGAAGCTGAGTAGGACCGAATTGTTTGATTTACAGTAATACCAGTATTAAAATGAATGTCAAATAATTTTTCTCTTGAAAAACAGTGTAATGTTTGTTAGATGTATGACACTCGGTGTCTTCTGATACTTCAAATAACAAGTTATGGCCTGAAGACTCTCTCCTTCAGAAATGCTAAGTATAATTAATCCCAGTAATTAAACTGAAAACATTTGCGTAATGAAATTAACAGCTTTAGCCAGACCTACATGAAAAGTCATGTAATTTTTCCATTTCAATAGCCACGGTTTAACTTAAAAGTAATTAAGTACATATTAGAGACCTACATTTTTGATTTTCTTTGAATATAAATTGTTCAGAGAAGTTATACCACATTCTTATGACTGATAACCTGCTTCTTACACAACTAAAAAGTGGGTAAATAGTTAATATTATGCTGAATGTGAACAGAAATTGGATTCTAAATTAAAGACCTTTACAGACTTCACAGTTATATTTCAAATTAGCATAAGTCTACCTAAAAAAAGTTTTCTTTCTCTAATACTGTGCAGAAATCTGTGAGCGCAGCTATGCCCTTTTCTTTTGCTGAAATATAGTTATTGAACAGTCATTTAGTAGAAAATTATCAGATTTAATAATACTGTCTGATTCCCAGCTGCTGTTGATTGCTCTGGAAGAACAAGATTAAAAACTGGTAAGTGTGAAATCTAGCTGTCTGAAAGCGAAAAGAAATGGACTCCTTACAAGGAAAATATGTGTAATGTAGTCAGTTTAACTGATCAATTTAAATATTTAAATGTGTGGCAGATTTATATCCTGTACCTAAAAATATATCCAAACTACACTAAAAGTCAAGCCATTTCTCAGACTGCATACTTCCATGGGCTCTATTCCTCTATTGTACTCGCAAATGTGATGTTAATTATCAAGTAAAGGCATGATAATACGAAACCCTTGTTCAAAACCTCCACCTGGCACAAGTACTCCTTTGATCCTGAAACAGTACTGGCACTGGTGTGTCTTAAGTATTTTGCATTACAGGCAGAACATGAAAACCTAACAGCAAAATGATCAAAATGACTGAATTCAGAGCTGACAGAACATACAGAAAAACTGCAAGCATGCACTTCGTTTAGCCTTTTCTCCTGACTAACTGATTACTCAATTTAAATAATGCTTATTTCAATTATCTTCTTTTATTTGGCTCCTATTAGAGGAGTGAAAAGGGACGTCCACCATATCTTGGGTAGAGCCAGAAAATTACATGTCTGCATGCAAAATTGCCTGTCAGCCTATCCAAACTAGCCTGCTATTTTTGCAGGAAGGGGATGTTGCTGGTGCAGAGCATTTTCTGAAAATTTGAAAGTTATAACAAAATACACATTATTTTAAATTCTACATTTTCCATCCATTTTCTTGAAAAACTGTAGCCCTTATGATCAAAAGTATTCACTCACTGTGAAGCAAGCAATAAATCCCTAACTACTGGCTATTCACCTATTCCCACAAGAAAGCCTGCAGGAAGAAGTAAAGTTGTCACAGGAAACTTTTCCTGCTAAGAATATTCTGGCTTTACGCCACTAAAAGAGGACAGGGCATTATTTTGGGGACAGAATCTGAATTCTGCTGGACAGGACATGGGCTGAACAGAGCTGGGTGACAGGAAAGGTTTCATGTCTGTATAGGAGATTTGGAGTAAGAGGAAAAGAGATGATGGAGAGGAGGAAGAAATTATGTACTTTCCTCTTAGCCCTAACTCACATCAATTTTTCTTCCGCTGTCAGAACCTCATCCTCTCCTAATGGTGGAGAAAATCTGCTGGGAGATCATGAAGGAAGCAAAACAGTATCATCCTATATGTTGACATAAGGGTAGACAGAAAAGTGATATATATTCCTGCGTTGCAGTCTTTGCCAGTCTACGGTAGTGTGACTGTGACATCTTGTAACAAGTGTAGCAATGTCTATTACACCGTATTTTTTCTCCATCAAAAACATTTTATATATAATTCACACGCTTACTTTCTTCCATTGCTAGTCTCAAATACACGACTAACCAAGACGAAGATTCCAAAAGCACCGAAGTCGCATTTTAGACAACATCCAGATTATTTAAAATTCTGAAACTAACACTTCTAGAAAGATCTGAAGAAACCTAAGTGTATAGGTCAATGTATTCAATAAAATTTATGAATAAATTTTCACTGATCTTTAAGGCAGGACCTTATCCTTCCAATACTTTTTTTAAGTGATACCGTTAGATGCCTGTATCACTTAGGTGCTTTGAAAACAGGAGCTGTGTAAGCTACATAACCAGTTTTTTAGGTATCACTCTGAGCGTTTTGCTGTTACAACAAAATCATTGAAAGCTTCATCTGTTTTGCATGGCTTGAATTCTAATGTGATTGTAAAGTAAACTGACTTTTCTGCAAATATTAGAAGCTTCAAATTGAAAATTGTAAATTTTAATCAATAATTTTCAGTAATTGTAAATACATCTTGCCCTATATAATTTGTTTAAAAAAGTAATTATATGGTGTCTCTAGCATTCTGATAGCATTGCTTTGATACAGTTAATATTATACTACGGTGACAGCATTCTGTGTGAGGTTGCTGAAACATTTGTTACTGTGCAGCTTGTAAGTAAACTTATCTGGCATTTTATGAAACCCCCTTCCTGTGCAAATAACCAAAAAGCTAAACAAGTCATTCGAACGCCGTGATTAAATGCACGGCATTCAAATATCTTCTTTAGTGCACTGCACTTAAAGCAGCGATTCTAAATCTTTTTCTTCCATATCTTTAACAATGTATTTTTTAGTTCTTCCTGGGTGGAGGACATCACGAATTTTGGAGTGAGGAGTCTAGGCACACAGTGTTTTCTGGAGATCATGTCACCAGGAGCGACTAGGAGACCAGAAGAGATTCAGCTGGGAGGCAGCGGCCAAGGGGTGGAGAGGACTAACGGGACAAAGGGACAAAGCTGCACAGAAAGCTTGACGACAAGGAGCTGGACACCCCATAAAAAGGATAAAACCTAGAGCTCACAAAATACTGGATTACCTCCAGTCTCTGCTGCACTACTTCCAACCCCCAAACACACACTTTGTTGTCCCTGTTCTGCTCTCCTGCCTGTGTCACCTCCTGGGTACATTCTGCGACCGCTGAGAGCTCAGGGCCTCTTGCTTGAGTACCCCCGTCTCAGAGCGAAGTGAAAAAATAATCCTCACAGAACATAAAATCTTACCTCGACAATATCCGAATTCGTTCGACTCTCATGCGGCTCGTTGTACTCGGTATATTTCAGCAACACTTTGTCCATATCAGTGCTGGCATACTGGAACAATTTGTTGGTGCTGTTGAAGATGATCAGAGCAATCTCACAGTCACACAGAACACTCAGCTCATAAGCCTTCTTCATTAAACCAAATTTCCTCTTCGTAAATGTCACCTGGAAAGAAAGAAAGAAAAAAAAATCCTTCAAAAATCCCCATGCTGGTCTTTGTAGTCCCTCTGCTATTTTGGAAATGGGATATGTGATTTCTGTAGTCTTGGAATTGAGCAGGTTCAGAAGGCAAATGCATAAATATAAATACAGTTCCAAAACAGAATATATGTGTGCATTACATAAGTGAGGAAATACACCTACCCCTCACTGCACAAAACCGGAGGTACAGGTAAAGAGCACAGGACATTTTCATTAAGTAGCTCTATGAAGTGTTGATACTGCACCCTTCCCTGTGACTTTTTAATTCTAAAACTCTTTACCCCATGTACATTTTTCCCATCAATATTTTAAAACTGCACCTCAGATTTGCAGCTGTAAATAGTTAGAACACGGGCAGTCAATTCTTATTTTTGATAGTGAATGATTTTGAGTCCATGGCTCCCAACTCCTGCCAGATTTTTAGCAAAGAAATAATTTCATATGGCATTTAAGTTGTGTAAAAGAGATACACTGTTCATATAACAGACTCAAAATTGTTTTGAAGGAACGTCTAGAGTTAAAAATTCAAATGCTTCTGTGAGAAATGAGAATTGTAAAGCATAAATGAAGAACAAACAATAGCTGGCCAGCAACAAACACCACCTTTGAAACAAGGTCTTTTCTAAACACAGACGTAGCATACTTTATTTAATTTCAAATCAGATAATTAGGAATACGAACTGCTGTCTTTTAGTACAAAGAGCTTTCGGTCATATTATACAGGAAGAAACAGGGATGTGCTTATAAGTTCTCAGTAGGCCAGCTAATGCTCTGACATCATGCAAAACCTAGGCAGTACGAAAAATTTCGCTACTCTGTAAAAAAAACATAATTTTCCACAGGGACTGTTTTCACAATGAAAGACCTGCACATCAAATAAATGCCTTTTTTTTTTTTCTCTCTCCTTTTCTGCACTAGCTTAGAAGTTCCAGTAAGAAATGTGACTCAGAACAAGAAACTACCATGAGCTGTTTAAGCTAATCATATGGTTGAATTTTTCTCCTTCTGTTTTTTTGTACATGTGATTTCCACTAAGTGCATACAATGAATGTGATTTTTTTTTCATCTATCATTTGCTCTAATAATTTTTAATGACAAGAATTTTTAAGATGAAAATACGATTTTTGTAAGCCTATTAATCAAATTTAACACGCAGTCAAGGTATTTGATATGTCAAGGACAGGCACGCAACCACGTTTATAGGTCTGCCTAATCCTGCACTTGTTGTTCCTTAACACCCGTAAGCAGCAGCACCTCTGCACTTCAGCGCTGAGGCAAGAAGATGCGTCTGTGCACGGTTCATGTGGCTGCTGTTTTATCTTTGCCACCCTTCTAATGCAAGTTAATGCTAACTGCGACCCCGGACTACCTTAAAATCCCAGCGCGTCAGGCCATGGAAAACGTGACCTTTAAGTATTGCTAATCCCTATTTGCTGGTCCATATCAGAAAGATGAGCTCTATGCCAATACTATGAGCATTTATTCTCCCAAATGTATACTGAATGTCATTCCTCTTATTGTCATTTCAATCTCTTTAGCTTCTGTCAACGTACCGTTAAGAAAAGATGGATTGCCATTACATACAATTATTCAAGCATTTTAAAAACATGCTTTCCACAGCACTGGTCTCAAGTATGCATGATTGATAGTAAGTTCTTTCTAAGTTTCTCTGTCTCAATGCCTTTTGATACTTGGGATGAATAATGAGATAGGCAACAAAACTTCATTGAAATTCTGAAAAAAACCCTAGTCTTTCAAATACTCCTTTAATGTTTTCCCTGATTACAGAAAATTGCAATGCATTTGTTGAAATATGTATATATATATAAAAACACGTTTTAGAAAAAGCTAAACATACAGAAAATAAAATGTACTAACTCAACATATTTTTGTGCATCTAAAATGCCTTTCAATCAACTTTTTGACCACAGTGCTGTAGGTGGAGTGTCTCTGTACAGTATGGTTTCTGTTGCACAGAAACCTCAAAATTTAGCAAGTTACAGCTTCTTACCATGAAAGTACACTCCAGTACAGAAATATCTTTAAAGCCACTGTTTGTGTTTACTGTTAGGTGCTCCTGAACATTTAGAATAACCACACAGCTGTGCTGCGTAGCACACACTTATTTCATAATACTTATAACCAGAATGATACTGGTTAGAGTTCCTTTTTGTGGAAAGTGAAAAAAAGAACAACAAATCAGCTAGATTTTTTTAAAATATTTATTTAAAATATAATCTTAATTGCTCTGAAATTGACTTGTTTTTAACTCCTTGATTTTTGTAACATTTTCTAAATCTATTACACAATGTTTCCTGCCACTGCTGATAAATGTCTAAAACCCAGCTTTATCTACTACTGTTTCTATGGTGATCTGGAATACCACTTTTCTTTTACAATATGCCATTCATTGTGGCTTATCTTTACATATAAATATTACATAAATATTTCTGAATTTATCATGCTTCTACAACAGTTTATAGTAGGGGTGAACTTGTATTTTTACATGTATAGCGAAAGGTCAGTAACTTCAGAAAAGATTAAGAATACTCTTCAAGCAATTTAAAAATAAATGATCTTTTTTCTTACTTTCTTCTATGTGGCTACATAAGGAAGACAAATTTATATCTTTTCCACATGCTAAAATTTTTTTGTGAGCAATATAACTAGACAGCATGTTTATTACTGAAGTTTTTTTGAGTCTTAATTTGCTAACCATTTGTTATGTTAACCATACTCACCCAAAACTAAAAATATCTAACAAACTTTGTTTAAGGTAACAGAAAACATTCTAGGATTGCAGAAATTTTTCTGAGTGGTAAAAATGAGCATAACTTGTTTAAAACATTTGGTCTCTTTTGTCTAGATGCAAGGCAGTGCAACCTACAGTTAAAGGGCTCTGACTGCACTTGAACTGACTTAGTGCTGAGAATGAACAAGACACACACAATCCGCATGAATGCAAGCTTTTGGGTATCTGTAGCTACAGCACCAAAATTCCAGGTGGTCACACAGTCTTATTATCACATACTCCGTTCAAAGCTCTCAGTCGTGATAGCGTCATATAACAACGGGCAATGTTACTCTGCCATTTGACATAAAGAATACCGGCGAGACTGAAAGAAAACACACATGCAGTGAGACAATTCACCAACATCTTTAGAAAAGGACATCCAAAAAAACTGCATGCATTTTAATATCTGTTTTATATTTAACTTTTTTCCAGCAGCAAGAATGATATCGCTCCATGTTCTTTCCTGACAATATTAGTCAAGATATGATTAATTATCCCTGCTGTCTAAACCACTACTAATTTGTAGGTATTTTTCAGTTCACAATTTTTCTCCTTTTTAGGAGAATGATAGGCAATTTAGAAAGTCTTTTTCTTTTTGGGATATAGTATTTTATAACAACAAGTATGAGAATTGGGGAGAATAAACGTGGAGTGGAGGGAGGAAGTGGAACAGTTAAGAGGCCAGCATTCGACTGTCTTTAAAACCTTTCTCAGCCTGTGTATGTGAAAAACAGGGTTTGAAACACCGGCACAGTTTCTATATATTGTTACGAGGTGCTTTTATGCACAGTTTTCTAGGCATTGCAAAAAAAGCTGTGTACAAGGGAGTACTACTTTTACCCCTGAAACATACCAAAAAATAACATAATTCCACCCCTTCATATTAACTAAAAACCCACTAGCCTATTACTATTTGTCTTAGCACTATTTTTATTTCACTTATTTAAAGTTTTTTTTTAATAATTTAAGAGCCAAACTGCCTTCATAGCAGGAATGGCAGTACCGAGAAGGTAAGTTACTGAAGCATTTTTGCACATGAAGAAGTATAAATGCTGATGACTTTATATGTTGTGAGCAAATCAGATACTGCTTTGAAGTGTTGAGAAAACAAAAAAAAACCCCGACAGTGAAGTAGCCAGCTTCCAACTTCCTTGATATAAATCAAGGCGAGCTTTTTATGCATTTTGGATGAAATTGTGACTACAGGTGAAACCCACTGGATGTGCTAAAGGAAAGGCATTGACAAAAGAGGATTGTTAAAATGACTTTTTTCCACTTCAGCTCTGGCTCTTCTTCAATACCATGGAAACACCTCTCCACTAGCTCTTCACACATAAAGCTGCAAGTGTCTTCTGAGAGATGGTTCACGGACCAGTCATTGCAATGTCTGCGAGTGGGGCTGTAGGCAGCCTGAATTCAAGCGTGCGTACCACAGACTGCTACGTCTTCCATTTAGAGGGTAATTTGGGCCAGAGCCAGACCTTCTTGTTCAATTGCGAGTAAGTAAAACTCAGAGTAAATAAACTACAAGGTAACGTTGCTTGTTGGAAGTACAAATTGTTTCATGTGTCGAAATTCAAATTTAAGTGTATATGTGTGTAAATGCCAATAGTGGCCACTAGTAATAGTCTTTATTTAGCTGAATTTGTAATAACAATTATAGCCTTCTCATAGATGTTAATACGTCCGTGGAGGAACAGAAGCAGCCATAAATACTCCCATTTAATGAATACAGCCTTCAGGATACATTATTTACCTTTGTCGCAATGTAGTCTTTGCTTCTTTATGTTTTTTGGTGGCAATTTATTTGGGATTCTTTTCTTTTCTTTTCTTTTCTTTTCTTTTCTTTTCTTTTCTTTTCTTTTCTTTTCTTTTCTTTTCTTTTCTTTTCTTTTCTTTTCTCTTCTCTTCTCTTCTCTTCTCTTCTTTTCTTTTCTTTTCTT
>Ga0065711_1036163_pt1 | contig 21367 bp, 13 predicted proteins | sample Hoacrofraction12_FD_59098 | JGI IMG/M metagenome (GOLD analysis project Ga0065711, IMG submission 59098) | Hoatzin crop microbial communities from Cojedes, Venezuela - Epithelial fraction 12 v2 (version 2) | ecosystem: Host-associated > Birds > Digestive system > Esophagus > Crop | place... | reverse complement strand
AAGAAAAGCAAGCCATCCCCCTGGGGAGGTGGTGTAAGGCCGATGGGGCCCAAACCATCTCACTGTCTCTCCCAGCAGATGCTCTTCCTGAAGTTGTTCAGTTATCCTGCAGCCCACGCAAACCTTACAACACTCTGTGGGGAAGAAGTTTAGTTATGCAGAATATGAAAAAAGCGTTTTCTTCTGGCCCGTTTTGAATGTCTTGATCCGTAGTTTGATACCCTTCGTTTCTGTGCTGCGGGGAACCGTGAATAATCTCTCCTGTGCAGCTCCTCACCTCACAGCTCATCACTCATACTTCTTCCAGGATGAAAAGTCTCTGTCTGTGTAATCTCTCCACCTGCGGAGCCGTTCCCCAACCCTTATCTTTCCTACCTCTCTCTGCATCTTTTCTATTTTCTAGGGTTTTTTTCTGTCTTTTTCCTTTTTTCCTCCAGCAGAGAGAACAGATTTGCAAACAGTATTTAAGTAGCAGGTGAATTATTGATCTGCGCAATGACAAATTGATCTCTTCTCTTTTGTTTAACAGTTTTTCCCTAAAAATTTCCACACTCAATTTACTTTTTAGGCTATCACAGATCACTGAGGCGATGTTTTTGTAACCACTACCTGCAACGTGGTTATGCAAGGACTAAGTTATCTTTCCTGAGCTGTAATGGGTCAGTTAAGGCTTATGAATGGTTCACGTATGAATGGACTCTTTCACTTGTGCACACGCTTTTGCACGTCTTGCTACTGAATTTCACTCTTGCTTTACTGTCCAGTTGCTCAGTGTTGAGAGATCCTGCCATGGCTTTTCACAATCAACTCTGCGTATTGAAATATTGTCAGCGACTTCATCCCCTAATGATTTTCCTTTCCTTCTCCAGGCCATCTCCTGATCTGGAGGTGATGCTCCACTGCAGGTCCCTGGGTGCCTCTCTTGGCACCTTTACTCCACTGCAAAATCTGCTAATTTATTCCTAATTCGTGTTTCATGCTCTTAATGCAGTTATTAGACAGAGGAGGACTTTCTCTTTTACACTACAGTGGTTTAATTTCTTTAAAAGCCTTTGATGAAGACAATATTCCAAAGCTTTTTCCAAATGCACCTCCTGCTCAGCACGCTCACTGACTCTCCAGGGGCTTGCAGTGCAGGACTTTCTTCTGGAACACCTGCCCTGATTCTTCCCTGCTATTTCATATTTATCCTTGTGCCTATTGACATCGTTGTTATATTTTTCTGATTGTTTGCTCAGCACAGAGATCGGCTGCTCTACAGTCGCCTGGATTGCTGCTGGGGCCCTTTTAAATATCATCGTATTTACCACCTTCAGCTCCTTTGGTACCGTGGTTATTTTAAACACTCCCTTGTGCACCACTGCTAAATGGCGGTTCCATATGAGACACTCTTTGGTCTCTGGGGTGAATGAGGTCTTTTGAGCTCCCCAGCCTCTCCCAATGACAGCTGATTTTGAGATAGGTCCTGCATGGTGGGAAGAGCCCTGGGCAGCTCCTCAGCTGCTGAGGGGTTTGAGAAAAAGGGTCTATATTAGATTTTTACATCTTAGAAAGCTGCTCATCAAAAAAACCGATTCGTCTCCTTTGTCAAGGTTTTACACTTAATTTGTCATCTTGCACTTTTTTTTTTATTTTCCTCATTTGAACATGACTTCTAATTTTTGAAGGATGCTATTTTACCTGACAGGCTCCTTTAGTTAGTTCTTTAATGAGAACAGCTAATTTTTTTCCCTTTTAAAGTATCTTTTGATAATTGTATAGATTTGCTCTCATCATCTAATAGAAGATCTTTAAACAATGTCTATGTCCCCCGGAAAAATTTTACCCTTTTGGTGGCTGCTTTTAATTTCTTTTTAACAAGTCTCTCCACTTTTATGTGGATAGCCTTTTTGAAATGAAGTCACAATGAACGTTTTCAGTTTTATTTTTAAATTCTTACAATGCTACTGAGTTTAAGTACATTGCAGACACTTCTATAGAGGAGCTCTTCAATAATAACTTTTTAAATTAGCCCTGTGGCCTGCTGAGTATTAAATCTAGCATTGCTTCTCCTAGCTGTCCTGAGGAGGAGTTAGTTATCTTTGGTGTTGTCTCCAGACATCTATCCATTTCTGTCTGGAGTATTTGAAGTCCCCCCAGTACTGGGCTGGTTTCCACGCCCTTGGCCCTCTCATCTTCCTGGTGGCTATTATGGTTAAGAGTTGTCTGGTCAGGTGGGTGATCTTATTTTGTGTTGATGTTGAGTTTAAACCCACATGGGATCTGTTATTTTCTAGCTTTTGTTGTTCATGGTCTTATTCTGCACTAATTAATATCCATCCCACTCCTCCACTTGCCCCACTGGTGCACATGCTTTCTTTCCTGGCCAGATGTGCCTGTTATGCCAACACTCTCGCCATTCAGGATCTGTGGGACCATGAAGGTCACCTTGTCCCTCTGCTTTTCACAGAAAACCTATGGGCTGGGATAAAACCCCATCAATGTCCTGCACTGACCTTTTTACCTGGACGAAAGGGACATCCGGGATCTCCCTTTCCCAAAATAAAGGTCTGGGAGAGTTGCCCGCTTCGGTTGGAACTATTGCTCCTAAAGACTAAGATGTCCATGATCCTACAGCTTTACCTGGATTCGTATGAGATGCCAAATAAATCTATATGAGAAAACAATACAAAATAATATGTTTCCCCCTAGCAATGGAAAGCTTTTCTTACTCATTACAAAGTTTAAAAGAGGCTACTAAGCCCCCCAAAACCTCACAGATCTTCCTAATGAAGAAGGCTATTTCAACATTTGTGATGTTTCACTTCAACTCCTGAAGATGTGCCCCAGCCCTGAGAACTGGGGAATGCCCCAGTTGGCTCATGCTGAGAACCTCTCCCCCAGCGTGCCCTGGACCATAGCTCAGTTACCTGGCCCTTCTTACTGATCCCAAATAGTAGGACATGTGCCTGGCTGCATCTTGGACAGCTTTTGCCCCAAGGCATACACCTAGGCAAGACTCAGACAACCTCCCAAGCTCATTAAGCTGGTCCCATCACTTTCCTTCCAAGCCCTCCTGTCTCTGCATCCCCACAGCTGAGTACCCAGCTGCCTTGCTCCTACCCCACCATCCTTTCTCTTGCCACATGCTGGTCACCCAGGTGCAGAGGTCCTCCTGACCACCACCTCTGTCCTTTACCGATCCTTGCGTAACCTTAGAGCTTTTTGGGGGCAGACACGCATTAATGTCTCCGCTCCCGGCACCTCCAGTGTGCAAAAAGCCCAAGCGTGTATGGGCCTGTCTGTTTTCCTGAGCCCCCCCGGCATTTCCACAAGGAATGTCTCCCTCTCTTAGTCTGCAGCACGATGGGAGCTGGGGGAAGGTGGCAGGGAGCTAGTTAAGCCATCTGGTGCTTTCCCTCCATCTCCGGCTGGTACCAAGCCTCGCCCCTCCTCCCCATATTAACGGTTCAATGAAGCTTCCCACCGGTACAAGTGCCAGCCTCTTGTTTAATTACACACCAGCTTTCCAGACAACAGCGCTGCAAAGGGCAGCGTGGAAATCGATGGATCGCTGCAGACCTTTTCCTTTGGGATGCATTTACCTGAAGCACAGAAAACAGGAGTGGGGAACCAGGGTGGGAAGGTGGGGAAACAGTAGTGGATGCGGGGTGCAGGAGGGTGGTGTCAGGGGCAGATGTGGTTCCTGTTGCCAGCCCTGCTGGTCCTGGTAGCCAGAAAAATCCCAATGGTATGCTGAGGTGTTGGAAAACGAGCCCAGGTACGCAGATGCTGACCTAGAGAGCAGCTTCCATGGATGAACCCTGCAGAGCTGTGCTGGTAGCCCCCATTGACACTGTCCCATCATGCAGTGCACAGCGGTAGGGAGCAGGAGTTTGGGAGGACTAGGCACTACCCTAACCTCTCATCAAACAGGAGCTATGGGGCACCTAAATCCTCCGAGGAAGTCTCACCTCTCTTTTGGGTGTCCATGAAGTTGTCCTGGTGGTGGCCCAGGTGTCTCCTCCAGACGTCTCATCAGACGCATCCTGGGCTGGGACCTCTTTTGCAGCAACTCGAACTTGAGCAGATGCCTACGTGCTGCTCCCCTCCTGCGGTTTCTGGATGCCACTGGCCAGTCAAGCGGTGCCATGTCCTCTTGGGTCTGCCGAGTCACCCCTGAGAACTGGGGCCATGGCTGAGCAGAGGAGCAACTCATCCCAGCCTGTGGATTTTGCTGGGACCCAGCTCCAGGGGCTCATCCTACTGCACTGGACAGCTCGAGAGTCCAAGCCTCTCACTAGACTGACTGTATTTTTTGTTGAAATAAGTGTTATTCCAGGTAAGTGAGACAACGTTAAAAAGCAGGTTGTGCCTGAATAGAAAAAGTAATTTAAAATTGTCCAAACATGTTTTTGACGTTTTCAAAATTGAAAAACAGATCCCTCCTCCCTACTTCTCAGTTCATCACATTTAAACCAGAGCTACCATTTTAGGGGAATATTTTATAAAAAACACAAAATGCAACTTTTTAGAGGATGTTAAGTGTTCTTCAAGTTTCTTTTAGGATTGCAACTTACCATCATACTCCGTGACCAGAAATGCTGCCTGCAAAGGCTGCTACGGCCCCTCACATCCCGCCTGCCGCAGAGGAGCCAGGAGTGTGTGACGGCAGGAGGGAGGATTGTGAAAATCCTTCAAGTACCTTTCCTCTCCCTCTCCTGTGTTTTAGGCTGAAAGCAGGATTATTATCAGGTCTCTGCGTTTCCTCTGAGCTTTTTATCACAGCTAAAAACTGCCAGGAACATTCAACAAGGAGGAAACCCAGCAGCAGAAACCGGGTAGCGCAGGCAGCAGGCGCTTCTCCGAGGACAGCCGGCAGGATCCGCCGTCTACCCTGGCTAGCTCTGCCTGAAAACATTTGTAAAGCAAGTCTGCTCTCTGTTAAGACAGTGGGGAAAGCCTTGTTCGTGCCAAAGGAATTTGTCCCGGCAAGGCCTGAAGTAGATGCACTGAGGTTTAAACTGAAAAGCGGCGCTGGCAGGGTTGGCTGTGCTTATACCGCGGGAGCGGTGCGGCTGGCACCGCGGGCAGCGGAGGGGCTGCACAGGCTCCGCTGCTTTTTAACATTTTCTGTTTGTTTTGTGTGATCTCTTAGCAAACCGGTAGCAAGCCACACTGCCCCATTTCTAAAACAAACCTCTGCAAATCCTCAACATCACCCCTAAATAAATCCAGGCTCACAAGAACCAGCAAGATTCCCTCTACGTGAGTGGGGACAACATTTCCCAGGCTTTTTCATTTTCCCTTTTAAAATACACAGCCTGCTTATTCATTCGCAGCTGTCACAGTTTTTTTTCTTCCCTGTTCATGCCTTGAGCATCACTTCTCTTCCTCTGCAACCAGAGCTTTAAATGCCACCAAGCGCAGCTCCCGTTGGACGGCGTACCTGGTTGTTGCTGTGCAGTGACGCGCTTGTCTCGTACAGCTACAGCCGCGTGTTTGCTCGTCTCTGTGCAATCTCCTCCCGGAGGCTCCGGAGGATTCTGTCTGCGCTGCACAGGCTCAGACCCTGGGCTTTAGGGATAAGACAGATTTTCTTCTGATTAAAGACTTCTAAAAGATTAAAGATACACAGCCAGGGCCCAAGTCAAAGCTGCAAAGCAAAGATCATTCTGCAACTTTTCAGTTTGCAATTTGATTTTTTGTTTTCAGTCAGTTCTGCATTTTTAAACACATAAACTGGAAGAGACAATCATCTGCCACAAAGCATCATAGCACCCCTGTTGGAGGGCAGGACTGAAAACAGAGCCAAAGTCCGGTCAGCACCTATTCCTAAGGGTTTTCCTCCCACCCCAGTGCTTTGGCACAGCCAGTCCATCTCTGCTGGATGCGTGTCCCACTCCTACACAGCCCCAGGCTCCTGCTTCAGTCTGGCTGTGTTCTGATCTGCCCCACTTTCTCTTTTCCTCCCATTCCCAGTACTTGTCTCCGTCCCACATGTACAAACCTCCCTATCCTTCTCCATGTCCTCTTCCTCAGCACTGGATGACAGCAAAAGTCCCTCCATCTCCCCAGAAAAAGATTTTTCCCTGAGGCCATGTTCATCTCATAACCAGAGGTAGTTAAACAGCTGGGCTGGTTGGACAAACAGGCCAAGGGCAGGGGATGCATCAACCATCTCCAAAGCAGTGTGCGTAGTGGGGGGCCACAGAGTGGTACAGTGGGAGCTGGGGACATCTCTCCAACAGAGGCTCCCTGTTCCAGGGATCAAAGCCTTGCATGCGAGCAGCCTCCAGGACACCCATCTGAACTGGACCGGGCAAGCTCTGCCTCTCCCTCTCCTTCTCATCTTGTTTGTGCCCACTGAGCATGGGACTGTTTGGTAGCATCTTCCCAGACCGTGGCCTATGACACCATCACCAAAGAGGGTTCTCCAGCAAAAAAAAGGATGTGCCCAGTAAAACTTTTTGTAGTGGCTATTTCTGTTTCTCTTAAATACTCATCAAGCACAAAGCAGCAGATGTCCTCTGTCCTACCAGAGCCCCTATGTGATTCTTACATGGGATAATCTAAGCGTGGTCCTCTGATTGCTTTGTGTTAATATGTGGTGTTGTCTGAATAGCCAGGAGCCAGCTGAGCAACGCCAGCCTGTCCTGAGCTGTAAAAGGACAAACATGGTGCAGTTCAGACAGGCATCCAACAGATGCTTTGGGACCTGAGAGCAGTGGAGGTACCTGCAGGAGCTCCTGGTGGCATTGTGTGCCTGTGGATTGTCCTGCCCTGCTGCCACCATGCTCATGAGTTTGTCCCAAGGAGCGAGCAGGTGCCCATAGCCCTGAGAAAAATCTACCCAATTTCCTCTATGTAGAGAGCATCCCCAAAGGGCTTTTAGAGCAAAAAGGGGCTAGCTTTGTTTGACTGTATATTACGATACTTTCTTTTCTTCTGAAATGAAGATAGCTTGAAGCGACCAGTCAAACAGAGTAGAAATAAAGAGTGATGAGTAGAAATAAAAGGGGTTATTGTGAACAGCTGCCCCACGCACCACGTCCTTGCCGGCTGGTCCTTCCTCCCTGATCCACTTCCAGCTGACAATAACTCGCAGAGCTGCAGCAGCCGCAGCACCAGTCCCTCTGAGCCCTGGGCTGTTTGTCCTTCCATCACCCCCTGCTCCTCTCTGCAGCCTCTGGGCATGGGCTGCAGAGTCCCAGATCCCTGCTTGGCTTTTCCTCGCCTCTTCCTCCTGAACCCAGGAGGCTGATCCAGGCCTGGGGTGCCCTCTCCCAAGGGAAGGAGCAAGGTATGCCGGCTCCCTTCAGAGGCGTCTGCCCGACTCCGACATTTTATTAGAGAAACCTGACACACACATGCCGAGAGCACACACAGATCAAACAGATGCTGTCTGTCACAGAGCTTAAAGCCTAATTACAGAAGATTACAGAAACTATTTATAAATATTTATATCCATTTAAATATATTTATAAACCTATCAGGATTGGATAAAAGTATATATTGTTATTTTAGCTTAAGACATAACCAAGTATCATTTACACAATGCTCATACAGTAATCATATATTTGTGTTAAGCTTCCTTTTGATTAACATGGACAGCAGCTGTTAACATCTGAATTGCTGTTAATACAGAGTAGGCTGGCACCAGTGAGCTAAGGAGAATGGGTGGGTAGATGCTGAGAAGTCTGGAAGAATCGCAGACATACTAGAGAGTAGAAAACTCTTCCCCTTCTCAGGCAGACACCCTCCTGATTCACCAAGAAGGATACTGGAAAAATATAGGTAGATTATGTAGCTGCTTTCATTGTGAATATGCTGATTTATTGTTGCAGCATACTGTCTGCCTTCTGCCATCATTCACTTGCATTACACCTGGGCAGCAGCCGTCTCCCACTGCACAGCTCCCCAGTGCTGCTCATCTCGCTTGAGTCCTCTGTGTGTGCAGCAGCACTCAAAAAGTATAACACCTGAATCACAATTTTGTGTCACCCAGAGGCTGTCCAGCCTCACAACTCACCGCTTTTGTGGCTCACTTTGGACGCTATAGAGCAACAGCCTCCCCTGGGCACCGCCTGATACATGGCAGAGTTGTACTTCTCACTGTTCAGCAGCTTCATTCCTTCATCCAATGCTTGGGAAAGGGTCCAGAAAGGGCATTTGGAAAGTCACCTGTGATTTCTTCCTTTCTTTCAGTTTGGCTTCCTAAAGGAAACAACATGTGTGCTATTGAGTGGTCTGCCAGGCATTTTGAGGTGGTGGGGCAGTCAAAGCCACAGTTGAGGGGGGCAGAGGTCCTCAGATAACACATTTCTAGGAGCTATGTGGAAGTCAGAAGATGCAATAGGAGATGAACCTTTGTTTGTGTTCTCACTAGACGCACGGCAGCAAAGACTCAAGCCTTACCTGTGGCATTCAGCAGCAGCTCACTACCCAGGAGAACGTGGGCTGGCAGGCCACCAACCTGCACAGAGGTCTGGACTGGCCTCCACACTGGCTGGCAGACGGCTCTGCATAAATGTGGACACACTGGAGGGCACTGGCAGTAACGGATGGGAGGTGTGGAGGAAGCACTGGGGTGGTGGGCAGTGGTGGCAGACAAGATAAACTCGAGAAGTACTGGAGGAAAGGCAGCTTGGAACAAAAGCTGGGAGCAGCAGCGGGGAGCCCAGCAAGATGCTCACCATGCAAGCTGCTCCTGTGGCAGGACCTTGGGGTTCTTGAAGCCACACCCCATGCAGAGGAGGGTTCATGTGGGCTGTGCCAGGCGCTGAGCAGAAGGGATGCTGCCATGGTGTGGGCAAGCCAGCCCATCCTTGCCTCCCTCCAAGCACTTTTTTTTTTCCTCCCCTCAGGAGAAGACAAAGCAGGAAGCTCACTCTGTGCTCCTGGCTGGGTGGTTTCGAGCAGGACAATCCCTTTGGTCAGGCATCAAATACCAGCATGTGAGCCATCTATTTCTTTGACTAAATCACCCAGAGAAAATCTGCTGGATTGGAAAAAGGATATTAATCTGAAAAGCGTACAACAAAGCAACTGCAGGGTGTTCCCCCCCCTCCCCGAGCCAGAGCGAGCGAGGGAAAGCTGATTACCATGACACACAGGAGCCCTGATCTAATATTCCACTTCAAGATTTGCAAATAATGTGCCCATTAACATTCATTAGCTCTTTAAATAATACCTGCCAGACCTTCCAGGCAAGGAGGAAAGGCCCCTGCGCCCAGAAATCAATCACATAACAGCCTCTAATTGTGCATTTTCCACATCTACGCGAAGTTTCAATAAAAACAAGCCAGGACAGAATAGCAAAGCCGAAGCTGTCATTGCTGTGTACGGAGCTGCGCAGAGACACCCTTTCTGCTCCCGGCTGCAGCACGAGGATCTTTGCTAATTAGCGGGCTTCTCTCCGACAGCTCCCTTGAGTTAAATGGGCACTGGGGGAGGCTCTCTGCAGGAATGTGTCAAGCCAGCCTTTCACCACCCAAAATAGCTTCTGTCCTCTAGTTTGTCAGGGCAGCCTGTGGAGATAAGTGCCATGCAAAGAAAGAGGCTCGTGTCATGCCCATCATGCCCCAGGAGATGAGACTCGCTTGAGCTTTGGTAATCCCACATTAATAAGCAGATATGGAGAGGTTTGAGGGGGCCTTCTGCAACCCCAGATGAAGTAAATTCTTAAGAGAGGTAGAAAACTAATAGTTTGATGTCAAGGCATGGCCGTGAAGCTGTGATGCTACCTACAAACCTCATTGCTCTCTATCACCCAGATTTTCTGCCCTCTCGCTCTCCTACCTCCTCCCCCTTCAGAAAGGGTAGCTCCTCTGCTGAAGGCCAAGGGAGATCAGGGGCAAGGGCCACACCACTCTTTGGTCGTATTGGTCTTGGGTGCTCCAATGAGCTAACACCTTCCCAACACCCATGATAAATCAAGTTTCCTAGCTGTTAACTGCAAAACCACTGCACTGAAAATTGACCCAGCCAAGATTGTCTGTGTTCAGACTCTGCTGGGGGACCATGTTGTCCAGTCATGACTGTGACTGCGTCCCAGACAGAGACCAGAGGGGTATGAGTTAGAGGGTCCCCCACTGTGAACAGAGGTCACGGGCACTGGTAAAACCACAGTGCTACTTTTCCTCTTGGGCTGTGCCTGTTTTGCGCATGGGACTCCAAAACCGGGGGAAGGTCTTACTCCCTCAATTATGGGAGTTATGGACTGGATATCTCTTGGGGTCATGAGGCAGGGCAACCAAGGTTTGCCATTGGAAGGTGGCTTGAAGTGCAGGCTGCTAGGTGTACAGAAGCAAAGCCACTAAGCCTTCTCTTCAGTTGATTTATAATGATGGACACAGCTCATTGTGCCACCCACCAGACTACCTGCATGATCTGACTCCTTCTTCTCTACGGCTCCAGCATCAGACTGAGCCTGTGCTGGGCTGTTTGTACATAGTAAGGCTAAAAGAAATCAACCTGCCAAGGAATGAATAGCTTCTCGGAGAGAGAAAAGGTACGGTCTAACCCCTGTGTGCAGCAGTTCTGATCAAAACATTGAGCAGGGTCAGCGCTGTGGTAGACATGGTGGCTTTCTGAGTTAGTCATCATTGTCACTGAACTTTAGCATGCTGAAACACCCTGTTAGCACTCAGTGAGCAACTGTTAGGCACTTCAAACCTTAAATTAGCTGTCTCTACAAGCACACTGTGGATCTTGCCTGGTGTTTAGGGCTTTAAGAAAAGAGCTACAAGACCACTAAGTAGGTCCCCTTGCACAAGGCCATGAGCAAGCCTGGAGGCATCAGGGGGTCTGTAGCACACCTTCATGTTCCTTAGGAAATGGCTCTATGTTGTCACAGATGTTACAGTCAAAGCAAAAACACTGTTTGGGAAAGGCACACTTTCCTTGAGGGAAAAAAAAATCCTGTGCAGCAGGGAGACAGCTGTTTATAGTTGCATTTAATCAGCCCAAAATGAGTTTGAGTAGTTAATAGACATCTAATTAGAGTAACATGTCTGGTCTAACTAGCCAGGTCAAGGAAGGACAGCAAAAGAAAAGTGATAGGTACTGCAAAGGGTCTACACATCTGCAGGACTAGTTGAAACTGTGTTCCCCAAACAAGAATATTCTGGAGAGATGCGAAGACTGAATAAGTTCCTTTGAAGTGTGAAGGTGAAGAACAAAGAGAAATGGGGGACAAACACTTTTTTGAATGTGCAAATTATAACTATGCAATGGAGAAGGGCACAGGAAAAAGAAATAGTTTTGCTAAGTACCTCTTTCTGTAGATATTGCCAAAAAATGCAAGAGCAAAATGAGTTTATGAGCATACTTAAAGGGCAGTGATCTGATGAAGAAGTGAAATACAGAATTAATATTCTCTCCTGGATTTCTTCATGAATTTACCAAGCAAGATTTTGCCAGATTGCTCCACATCCCTGGAAAAGAGTAAAGAAAAACAGAATTTCCACTTGCAGAGAGGAACAGTGGATGTTACCTCTACACTTCATATATTGACCAGACATTGACCACCAATGCTCATGTAGAAAAGAGAGATCATCTTCACACTAGTCCTTTCCCAGCCCTAGCCTCAGCTCTTCTCCCATTGAGCCTAGGAACCCCCAACTTACTCGGTAGCATTTCTCACCTCAGACCTGCTCTACATTATTGCTAAAAGTGCCCACTAATCCTCCCTGCTATCTCTCACCAGCTCTTATCTGATTTATCCTACCAGCTACCACAAACTTATTTAATCTAAAGCTCCTGTAAAAAGAAAAAAATAAATCTGTTTTATGCTATGTACTCTCCATTCCCTCATCCTAGACCAGTGTGAACATGGATAAAATCGCTATTTAATAGTGCTGGTCAAGCCCTACTGCTTGTTCAGAAACCTTGTTTCCAGCCTGTTTGGATCAGCTATTAAAAGTTTGTACGAAACTTTTGAACATGTTCTTGTAGTACACAAGGGAAGGATTAAAGTGTCTGGCACACAGGAACCGCTCAAAAGCAGTCTGCATCAGTCTTATACCCGGGGATTGAGTGCTGCACATGAGAAAATACGGAGATGGGGATTCACCCAAACAGATGCTGGGGCCTCCAGCAGGAGAGTTTCATGCGCTCCTGTTATACTTGATGGAGATAAAGCCAAAAGCCCTGGGGACATGACCCAGCTCTCTCTAAAGCAGGGAGCAGAGAGGGGTTGGGTGGGGATCCCTGGGTGCACCCACCTCTTTCAGCTGCCAAGGAGACCAGGGCAACATCATCACAAGGTGAGATGCTGCCCAACAGGCTTGCTCATCCTGCAGGTGCATCCCAGAAGTGGTGGGACCAGGACAAGCTGAGTCATGGAGAACAGATACTGGCTTAAGACAGCCCTACGGTGTCTTTCTAGAGGTGGGAAAAGCTCAGCCATGATAAATTTCAGGAAGGTTAAATTTATCCTAGAACAAGTACCTGAGTAATTTTCAGCCCCTTTTCCTCACAGTTCCACCCCCCTCCCCCATTCCTTTTGCAATACCTTAAATCACCAGCCTCTAATTATTGCCTGCAGCTATAAAGACCTAATTCTCCATCGAAGAAGTCCATTCTTTTTACCTAAAAATTGAGAACAGTTAGCAGATGATCGGGTAGTGTGAACGCTTGCAATACATTATTAAAACAAGCTCTCACCCCTTTGCTTTGAAATAGCTGCGAACATTGCTTTCTGTAACACTTCTCAGGCTTTTTTGGAAGTTTTTGTAATCCCAAGCAGATAGCAACCCTTAGTCTGAAGAACATCAGACTATGTAATTTAATGGGCCTTTCTAGCACTAGAATTTCTGTGCAGTGCGTAGCCATAGCTAAACTCGTGCAGCCATTTAAAGGAGGAGTGGAAGAGCGGAGACATAAGGGAGCCATTTCAGATTTCACAATTACCTCCTATCAATTGTGCTTGGTCCCCAAGGACCATCTGGAAACTCAAGGCCTAAAGGCAGAAGAACTTCAGACAAAAGCCAGTTCCCATGGTGTCCTTACACCTTTTAAAATCTCAGTGCCTATCACATTTAAAAGCTAGAACAAGGACTGGATTAAGCCATCTGCAACAAATCATCCTGACATAATTTCTGTGTTAAAAATCTTTGTGCTACAGTTCTCCTTAAATAAAAATTATTGTAAAAAAAGTTATTTTGAAACCAAAATCTATCACCATATTTTGTTCCTTGATTAAATTCTTATAGCATCTGAAAAGCCCTACTCTAGTTTAAAGCTTCATTTTTTACAAAAAAATGTTTTGGTGTAAAAAGTGTGTTTTAAAAGCTACCTGGCTCTAATATTTGATAAGTTATAGAAGTTCAAGAAAATAAAAGGCTTCTATTAATTTCTCTAATACATATAATCTATTAAATATAAGCAATATAAAGTTAAACCGAACCAAAATTAATATTATAATATTATTAACATGAGGAACAACATCCAAAGCAGCACTGGATATTCATGAAGGAGTAAAAAGGCTTGTTTACTGCATTTTTTCCATTAACTATCACTAATACTGTTGCTAGTGAAATGGCCAAATGCGGTCCTTTGCAAAGTGATTTTTGCTACGCGGGGCGTGGGAACGTCTGCTGGCTGTGAGCTCGAGGAGCAAGGCAAGGGGACTTGCTGGGCTTGCCTTGACTCATGAGCTGGTTTTAGCTCGTTTTGGCTGCAATCACCATTGATTAGCAGGTACAGCCTGACTTGTTTCAGCTTAGCCCTGCAAAGGCTACAGGACGATGCAGCAAACCTCAGTGGTAACTGCCTAACAAATAATCCTTTACATTAATTGAGGCTGGGGGGGCTTTTGTGCAACTTGCAAACTTTAGCAGCTGCCCTGAGCTCATGCGGGTGAAGAGCTTGAGATGCCATTGACTCATTTGACACCCAGACCCATTTTCTGTTCCAGGAGGACCAGTGCCACCAGGTTTCAGAACAGCAGAAGGCTGAGCATGAGCTGAGACAGATACCAGCGGAGTTTTTATGACTGTATTATTAATGATGCTGTTCCATTTTAATTCAGAGTGTTAGTATTGTTGTAACTGGAATAATAACTGTTTGTTATATTTTGATTAGACTGTTGAGAGTGTAATTAGACTAACAATAAATCCGTAGCTCCACGGAAGAGGTGTTCCCATTTTACCTGTAGTGATGTTTTGGATCTAACAGGCGAGTGAGGCAGGCCGAAGGGGCAACGGGGCAGATGCAGCTCCCAGCTCCCTGCCATCAGCGAGATTCCCACAAGCAGGGAGAGAATTGTCGGGGGACCTTGTTACAGCTTTGAGATGGGGATCTCTGGCCGGTACCGATGTCTGAAGATGCTAGAGAAGGACATCTGAGGACAGCTCAGGATGGCCTCCCTGTCAGCAGGTCACCGAGCCTGCACCTCGCACACATCATTATTGGCTGGCGCTTCAGTTAAGGAACATCCCAGGATAACTTGTGGCTGTACAATTAAGCAGAGGTTAGAGAGGACTGGAGCTGTCTTATCCAAACTGGTAGGACACATCTTCTTTTATATTCCCAGAAACACAGAGCAGCCAAAATGCAGAATATGCTTTGTTCCCTTCCTGGGAAGTGCCAAAAGAAGACGTGCTCCAGGTGGGCATCTCTTAATTTTTACTGATAGATCTCGTCATTTTCTGATTAGCAAGTGCCAGCTTTGCCAAGCAGAAGAACACAACAGGCATTACCCATAAGAGACTGAATAAAGCACATATGCTTTGTTCAACACTCCTCTCCCTGGAGCACAAAGCATCCCGATGAAAGCTGAGGGAGGGGGGAGCAGCGAGGGGTAGCGGCCATCAATCTATCTGGTAATGCCTCAAAACGCATCCAAGACGAGCATCCCATTAACTTTGTTTCTCTGAAATCCTATTTAGGGAACCAGCTCATAAGATGTGAAGTAACAACAATGTGACTTTCATATCACTTTGAGAGAAAAGTACTTGAATGCACTCTTAGTTTATCTTGGGAAACCAGTCATTGCAACTGCGAGCTGGAGCTGGAGAACTCGCTTTCATGCTGGTTCCAATTGATAAGCCCCAAACCGAGCCTGATAGTTGTGTCTTGTTTACCCAAGTGACAAGACGACTCTGTGTCCAAATACTTCTCTGAAAGCACATACCTTAGTTAAAGCCTTGTGAGGGACTTCGGTTTTTAATGCTCTCTTTGATTCACAAGGAGAGGAGCTGCTGCTACGCGGGAGCAATGCTGATGCAAAGAACAACCTGCGAACATGAAGCATGGCAGAAATCATCTCCTCAGTTTGCCTGGTTTTCTCTGTTAATACTTGTTGCCTGTTCAGCAAACACGTTGTTCTCAGTGACAAAAACCTGCTTTTGGGGAAAGCCATTGCCTATCTCAACACAGCAGTCATGCTGTGAACAAAGTGAACCACTACGATGTGGCCAAGAGGGCAGGTCCTGGCCCCTGCCACATTATCCCAAAAGGACCCCGAGCCAGGAGGAAAGCCCTGGAGAAGCAACCCTCTTTGGTCCTGTCCATCCTGATTTTAGGTGCTTTATTAAGCACTGCTTACAAACCTGCTGCTAAATAGCTCATCCATGGAATAACAAATTTCCTGGAGGTGGAGGATGTGTTTGTGCCCTCAGGCAAGTCTGGGACTTGCCCTGGGCCCCAGATAACTGCTCTGGTAAAGGGATGTTTTCAGAAACTGTGGAGGGAAGAGATGGCGGAGATCTTCCAGCTGTGATCTGGGAGCAGACAGCAGCTGCTGGTCTTGTACGGAACGTTATCTTACTTATGTTTTACAAGACTTGCAGATTAGATCCCTTTGGGGAGAAACCCTGGCTTTAAAGGCACTTTAGTACAAGTTAGCTGGACAGCCCAGAGTCCTGTCGGTCCTGATCACCACTTCCAGTGCAAGTCTGATGTGGGACAGGGCACGCAGGCATAGATGGCCTCCTGCAGGCAACAATAAGCCCATATGATGCTGGTGAGGGCTCTGCACTCTTCCAGAAGTCATCTTCCCTGCCAGTGGATTGCAGAAACTGCTTACTCTGGTAACAGAACCGTAAGATGACTCGGACTGACTGACTTAATTCATGATGCTTCATCTGTTTTAACAGCTAAAGTTAAAGTTATCATTTTACATGTTGCAATCATGATCAGGCGGCTTGCATTTTGTTTGCTGTATCTTCTTATTTTCTTTGTTAATTCTATTTTGTCTAATAAAGTACTTTAATTTACTCTAATTTCCATATTGTACTGTAGCTAAAGAACAGAGATAAAGGGAGCTACAAGAAATTTTGAATAGATAATTGGTTAATTAAAACAACTTAACTGGTGTGTGGTTTATAACATATTGTTCTCACAGAAGCGACAATATGGTGAACTGCTTTGGATAGGTAATTCCAAGTTCCAGCTGCCTTTTATGAGTGTATACTATAAAAGGTCTGGTAATTATGAAATTCCTCACACAATTAGGCACCCTTTCTCAAAAAGATCTAAATTACTATGTATTATATCCTTATCCAGTCAGATCCCTCTATCTGCTAAAGACAATTTAATGCTGCCATGGGAATTTACCCAACTGCACACCCACCTATCCTCTGCTGTCATCAGGAACTGTATGAAACAGCTTGTGTGGAGAAGACACATTCACGGCTGTCTCCTCTTTCTGGAAGAAGTTTGGATCAGGTGGGGTACTGTGGAGGGAGGGCGAATTGCTGATGAGCCTGCTCCAGGCAGAAGGTGCTGGAGAGGACAGGATGAATGGTATTGATGTTGGGCTGGTGGAGCTGGGAACGTGCAACCCAAGCAGTGTCAGAGAGCCCACTGAGGGACAGGGATTAAAGGGCCAAGCCTAGAAGAAGGTGGAAAGGTAAGATCTCCTGGGATGAGAAGTGGCTGTGCAGAGTTTCTGCAACACCAAAATCAGTGAATCGCCTAAACCAAGTCTGGAAGCAAGGCTTTGTCTGCAAAGACATCCTGAGCAGGTGAACAGCTGTTAATAAGCCTTTTAAATGTTCTCTTCTGTCTGATCATCTTACTTTCCAATCACTTTCAGTGTATTTTCAGTCTAATGTTTAGGTTTGGTCTTCTTTGGGCGTTAGCAGTAAGGTGGAAGTCTGGGCAGATCCACCTCAGAACTGTTGGCAATGCAGGGTCTGCAACATCAGCTTGTGGCCAGGCAGCTTGAGGTGGGCAGAGGTGCTGCTGTTTGCAGTGGCTGTCTATATAGCAGTGCCTTTGGGCCACCTTACTAAGCCTCTGGCTATGAACTCCCAAAAGAGTTGGTGTAACAGGTGCTAAGCAAAGCATTCCTCTTTCACTTGGTTTCAGCAGGAGAAAAAAAGCCCTGGTAAAGAGGGTGTGTTTGAGCTGGAGATTAAGGCAATTAAATTTGGCTTCCTGATGTGTCCGTGTACCCTGTGAATCCTGCTGTTGTCATTTGAACAGCAGTTCGGACACCTAGCTCTCATGTAGATACCTGCAGTTAGATAACCTAAATTTAAATTGAAGCCACCTGCAATGGAAGAGTGGGTGGGACTGCACATCTCCACCCAGATGGCAAGACTAGACATTAGACAAGTGCTCTCTGGAGGAAGCAACATGGGACCAAAAGCACCACTCAAAACAAACAGAAAAAAAGAAATAACAGGGAACTCTAGTTTAGTTCTCAGTTCCAGGTGATTTAAGTAATTGGAAAATCATATTTGCGAAACAACTCTTTGCAGAGCATCATAATCAGCCATGCAACTCAGCAGGGCCTAAGTGCAGCAGAGTGGCTCTAAAGACCCCTTGAGGAATGTGCTTTTCTGGGGGAAGAAGTGTCATTTTGAGATGGTATCTTTTGGAACAGCGGTTGCTTCAGAAAAATATAAAGTCTTCAGGCCCATAAGGATGCAGTGATTCATGTAATACTGATGACACTTTAGCCAGCTTGCTGACAGACACTGTCATTCCAAGGTCTAGCTGCTGCAAGAATACAAACTGTAAATAATGTGCAACTTTTTCACAGTGCAAAGGAAACTCTGAGTGTGTGGGAGATCACCTGCAGTTTGGGAGACTTGATTTAGGAAAGCACTGTGGACTTTGAGCAGAGAGGTGACAGCTCACACAACTAAAGCCAAAAACATGCTTGCACACCGCACAAGTGATACCTACATAAGGGCTGTATCTTCCCAAGTGATGTATTCAGATCACGCGTACTCCCCTCTACATTATTAAGTTTGACTCAGTGCTTTGAATTCTGCTCTGAGCAATCCATAATCTCCAACCAAATAATCATAAAGGCCCTGCTGGCCTTAAAACATATGTCTCTGACAATAGCAATAAACCTGTTTATTACTATTGCGACCACTGAAGAAAAGAGCATGAAATGTGAGCATCACATCATCCAGATTTACTTGTAAAGCAAGCCATACCCAGCATTTACTAAGTGGACGAGATAAAAATATTGCTCTTAAGATCTACTGATCATGTATGTGGGCATTTAAATATCTGAGACAGTTACCGCTGTAAAGACTGGGAGAGGAAAAAAGACATAAAATGAGATTGAGACAGAAGGATATAAGCTACCATAAAAGTAACTCAATAAACAAGGCACTGAGCTCAAGTCTGTACGTCCACAAGCACCCCACCACTATAAACCCAGGGATATATTAGGATCAGGTCAAAAAGCCCAAGGAAGGGAAGATGATTCTTAGGTAGATACAGGTTTTGCCAAAATGCCCCAGACAGTGTAATACGGACCAGGGCACCTATTTCAAAGCTTTAGAACTAGCAAGTGTCTGCTTGCTCGCTAGAGCAAAGCAGCTACTGCCCCAGAGGTTCTGAAGCAATAAATGTATTGACGGAATAATGATAACATGTTTGCAGTAGAAAATTGCCTATATTCAGGCAGTGTCATGCTATAACTCTGCTACAATAACAGGCAGTCTGAGAAATAGGAAGAGAAACAGATTTGGAGAGATTTTCAGCTTTTAAAGAGAATGAAACAAAATGGAAATCACTAGCAATACATGCACTAAAATAGAATTGCACAGAAGTGTGGGCTCCACTGGGGTATCTTTACATATTTAAGAACACAAATGTCTACAGGACCAAACAAGCTTTATGGCCTGAGCTTCTCTCCACTGATACATAAAAATCAAGAGACTTGCAGAAATAGAGTTAATTCACCATTGCTTATGCAGAGAGAATAGCTATAATAAAAACGAATGTGCTCCTTGGCTAGTATTTATTTTTCAAATGTTCCCACTAAAATCCTGGGTACAATAGTAGCAGAAGTGCAAAAGGACATTTCAGACTTTTATAGGTAAAAAAAGTCGTAAGAGAGGGAGAGTGGAGGAAAAGAAAGAGATGGCATTTCCCTATGTAAAAAAATATATGATCAAGGTTGGACTAAGAAAGATTTTCTGGTGTTACAGATTATAACACCGGTTTTAAGAGCTTTTCCCCTTCTACACAGATTATCTTTGGAGCTCGTAATATGTCTGCAGCTGGAATACGCTCTTGTGGATGCTCTCAGAGCAGTGGATGTTAGTGAATATTAGTTGACTGGGAGTACTCAGATCCCATTTTCCCCCCCACCATACTGTCCCTCACTTCATGGGGAAGATCAATGCACTGACATATAAAAATATTTTGAATCCTGAAATCAGGGATAGTTCTGAAAAACATACTAGACTCTATGCTTAAAAATATCTATTTATTGGCTAGCAAATAGCCTTTACTATACATAGAATTTCATTTGCTCACTTCCATAAAAAATGTTTATTCTGCCTAAAATACTTCCTATGAGTTTATCAAGGGTAATAATATTGATGTGATATGAGAGTTTCTGATACACTTCAGGCCCTACCTAATGCCACCGATGGCAGAGGGAGACTGCTTAGATTTTAAAAGGATGAGATGGGAAGCCTCTGGCATCAGCCGAAATGAAGCACAGAAGGAAGGCTACAGCCACATTTACAACAGTGTATTTCGGATGTTAAGAGTGACTCTTCAGCATCAAAGCTGTCCTACTTCCAGCGTCTTATCGTATTTGCCAAAGCACAATTCAGGAAAAAGGACTTCAGCACAAATCATATTCCACTGGAAGACTTGGTAATAAATAAATTACATCCCACTTCTAGAAACAATTTCCCATGATTAATAATGAATAAAAAAAGTCAGGTCCAAAGAAGTGTTGTGACAGCATGACACGTGAGTGAGTGACAGCAAGGATTGTGCTTCAGTAGCAAAATCAGTGCCTGATAAAACATTGCATTTCGCTAGGACTCCAAAGGTACTGCAAAATAGGAAGAAAAACTCAACAACCTCAACAAAGGCCCTGCAGCACAGCCCAAAGACAGATCAGTTTCTGACTAAAAAGCTGTCTCCTGAGCTCAGACACCGCACATGCAAAACATTGCATTGCCACATGGGTGCAAGGAGGGGTGGAGCAAACCACCCGGGTGGAGCAAACCACCCGGGGTAACTTCATCTTTGCACAAAGGCTGCTGAGATGATGACATGCATTTTCATGCAGGTTCATGAAAATGCTCCCCAGCAATCACATGTGTCTCTGACAGCAGCCTCAGCTGAGTATTAGCGAAGTGTGGGACTACTGATCATCAGATGCAGCACTTGGGAGTGAAACCAGAGATGGAATCTCTGCAGTAGAACAGCAGCAGTGCCCTAGTACCCTGGTCCTTCACCATCTCAACCACCCTCTGATGTGCAACTCATTCTGCTGTCCGTATTTTGGAGACATGCCAACATTTGATTGTTAATTGCTGAAGGCTTTTTCAACTTGCAGCTTATGCACAGCTAAATTCAACTCTTCCACCTGTCTTTAGGGATCCCAGTACAGCAATCAACAACACTCATTCTGTAGAAGAGCTAAGGACAATAGGTGCGATAAGACATAGCAGTTCAAAAAGCTTCTGTGAAGCACTTACACTGGATAAGTTCGTATCCATGGGAAGGAACTGCTCCAATTCACATCTGGATAGCCTGTACATAAACTATTGGGAGGTCCATGAAGACCCCTGTGCCTCTCTGGAGACATTAATCACAGAATCACAGAATAGTAGGGGTTGGAAGGGACCTCTGTGGGTCATCTAGTCCAACCCTCCTGCCGAAGCAGGGTCACCTACAGTAGGTTGTAGAGGACCTCGTCCAGGTGGGCCTTGAATATCTCCAGAGAAGGAGACTCCACAGCCTCCTTGGGCAGCCTGTTCCAGGGCTCCGTCACCCTCAGAGGGAAGAAGTTCTTCCTCATATTCAGATGGAACTTCCTGTGCTTCAGTTTGTCCCCATTGCCCCTTGTCCTGTCGCTGGGCACCACTGAAAAGAGCTTGGCCCCATCCTCCTGACACCCACCCTTGAGATATTTGTAAGCATTTATAAGGTCCCCTCGCAG
>Ga0065711_1036162_pt1 | contig 21368 bp, 14 predicted proteins | sample Hoacrofraction12_FD_59098 | JGI IMG/M metagenome (GOLD analysis project Ga0065711, IMG submission 59098) | Hoatzin crop microbial communities from Cojedes, Venezuela - Epithelial fraction 12 v2 (version 2) | ecosystem: Host-associated > Birds > Digestive system > Esophagus > Crop | place... | reverse complement strand
GAGCTGGCAGGAGCAGCAGGGCAGAGCTGGTAGCAGCAGCAGGGCAGAGCTGGCAGCAGCAGCAGGGCAGAGCTGGCAGGAGCAGCAGCAGGGCAGAGCTGGCAGCAGCAGCAGGGCAGAGCTGGCAGGAGCAGCAGCATCATGGCAGAGCTGACAGGAGCAGCAGCAGGGCAGAGCTGGCAGCAGCAGCAGGGCACAGCTGGCAGCAGCAGCAGCAGGGCAGAGCGGGCAGCAGCAGCAGCATGGCAGAGCTGGCAGGAGCAGCACCACGGCAGAGCTGGCAGCAGCAGCAGGGCAGAGCTGGCAGGAGCAGCAGGGCAGAGCTGGCAGGAGCAGCAGCAGGGCAGAACTTGCAGGAGTACCAGCGGGGCAGAGCTGGCAGGAGCAGCAGGCCAGGGGCTGTCCCATGCCAGAGACAAGCCCAGGGTGACGCAGGCATGGGGACTGCCCTCGCTGCCGGGCTCTGGGCCGGTGGACAGAGGGGTGGGTGCAGAGCCCAAGGAGAGGTGGTCAGGGTGCCAGGGCCTGCCAGCGCTCCCAGGACCTGGGCATTGCCCTCTCTACTGTGCTGAGAGTACCCCTCCTCTGCCTCGTGCCCCGCCGGACTGCTGCATGCAGCCGCCTGCCCTGCCAAAAGCTGCCCCTGCCCAGGCGTGGGGGACACCGAGCAGCCCAGGAGGGTGCTGGGAGGGAGCAGCACCCGCCAGCAGCATGGCCACCCCCGCATGCTGACCACGGGTGGTGACCGGCTCCTCCCTGGACCCCTCCATGTCCCCCAGACCCTTTGCCTGGTGCCCTGACTCCCAGAATGGGTTGTGTGGCTCACCCCTCTAACGGGGCAGGTTAAATCTCATTTTCAGTGTGAATATAAGCCCAAAGAAACCAACTCTTCTAATAGAAACTAACCCCAAAACCCTCACCCTGCCCCAAGGATTTTATTTGCATGCCTCAAATAAAAACCATATACATGGTTTCATGTTCGAGATCTGACCTGCTAAAGCATGACCTCTGCTTTTACACTTGTAACCGAGCGAAGAGCAGGCACAGTAATGAAAACAAAACTGCTGAAAAGGGTCCTGGCTATCTCAGCGCTTGCAGAGGCAGGCACCAAGTGTTCTACTGCTGCGGTCTGGGGGCTCAGGGCTTGGAACCGGGGTAACAGCTCGGCCACTTCTGGCAAGACTAAGGCTTTTCGGGAGGAGGTCTAGAGCAGCTCTCCAAAAGTGCTCACATGCCAGCAGGCAGTAACTTGAGGGGAGCTCCAGTTCCTTGGAGGGAAGTCTAGGCCCTGAGCCCCGGAGACTTCAGGAGAAGGCTTTAGAGTCCCAGAGTGGAACCAGTAGCAGAAGGAATTACGCTAAAAAAAGGCTGGAAATTAGAGAGAAACTGTTTGAGGAGTACTGCCAGAATACCTGTAGTTAACCTAAAAGCAGTACAGATAGGATAATATTTTGTCATGCACCATATCTGTGATATATCGGTCAGCACAAAGGAGAAGCAGCAGGAACAACGATCACAATCTAACCTGTGCTTCTTACTTACGTTGTGAATGTATTTATTGCAACCTTAAATAGTCAGATGGCAAATTACACCTCTAACTGGACGATGACCAGGCTTCTGAAAGGGGCTGCAAGAGTAACATTGCACCCACAAACCGAAAACCCATTTTGCCTTTCCTGGCAGGAGTGGAGGAGTCTTTTTACAGGGATCACCAGTAACTGCTACAGGGTTAGGGGAGTTATGCAGAAGCTCCCCAGTTGCCTGTCATGACCTGTCAGATGTACAACAGTGCAAAACAGAGGGAATCTTAAGAACAACTCTAGTGTCACTTCTAAAAATAAAACTCACAAATGTACATGAAAAATTTTAAAACACAGAAAACGACAAAGTGACTGCTGAAGCTACAGGAGCGTTCCGCATTCAGTAGTGTAGATTACAGCAAATCTAATAGTAGTGTTTTCCAGTAGCTGAATCTTGGTGGGGAAATGAGCTTTTGCATTGTGAATAGCATACTAGCTCCTGTTTGCATTGAAAAGTGATTAAAAACTTCATTCAGAGGGGCTTTGTATCCCCTCTGTGGCCACTAGTGCTTCAGTAATAATTAAAGACAGAAATAATCTATTTACCTGGTAATTTTCAAGACAAGAATAAACTGAATGCTTTGGACTTTGGCAATGCACAATCATCTGCCATTGGTAGTATTAGTCTGAACTTCATGGGCTACTGTTCTTCTTTATGGATTAATGAAAAATAAATATTACTTTGCTTCCAGATAAATGTTTGGGTCCCAGGCTGCAAAATACAGCAGAGGAAGCTCTAAGTAGATCACAATATCACCTTAAAAGTTGTGTAAAACAAGTTTCATAGCATCATAGATCTTGAGTTGGAAGGACCCATAAGGATCATCAAGTCCAACTCCTTCCTCCTTGCAGGACTACCTAAAACTAAACCACATGACTAAGAGCATCGTCCAGATGCTCCTTGATTTCTGACAGGTGTGGTGCCATGACCACTTCCCTGGGGAGCCTGTTCCAGTGACAATCATTCTCTCTCTGAAGAACCTTTTCCTCATGTCCAATCTGAACTTCCCCTGTCGCAGCTTCATTCCCTTCCCTCGTGTCCCATCACTGGTCACCAGAAAGTGGAGGTGAGTAGCTCCCCCTCCACTGCCCACCTTGAGGAAAGTGCAGACTGCGATGAGGTCACCCCTCAGCCTTCTCTTCTCCAAGCGGAACAAACCAAGTGACCTCAGCCGTGCCTCCAAAGTCTTGCCCTCAAGGCCCTTCAACATCTTGGTCACCCTCCTCTGGACACACTCCAATAGTTTGATGTCCTCCTCTGTTGAGGTGTTCAAAACCACACACAGTGCTCGAGGTGGGGCCGCACCAGTGCAGTGCAGAGCGGAACGCTCACCTCTCTCGACCAGCCAGCAATGCTGTGCTTGATGCACCCCAGCACATGGCCCTTTTGGCTGCCAGGGCACACTGTTGACTCATATTCAACTTGCCACTAACCCAGCCCCCCAGATCTCTTTCCATGGGGCTCGTCTCCAGTCTCTCATCCCCCGCTTGTACGTGTAACCAGGATCATCCCATCCCAGGTGGAGCACGTACCCCAGTACTTGCTCTTGTTAAATTTCACACCGTTGGTGATTGCCCAGCTCTCTAGTCTATCCAGATCTCTCTGCTTGCTTGACTTCCCAAACTTTGGAATCGCCTGCTCCTGCGCTCTTAAGAGATAGTTCTTAAAATTTGATCAGAATTCGTGGACCCCAATACCTTCAAAAACAAATTCCCAGGGGACCTTACTAACTAGCTCCTGCAGCAGCCCCAAGTCTGCTCTCCCCTAATCCAGCGCCAAAGTTTTGCTGGCAGTTTTCCTCCTGTCACAAACAATTTGGAAGTCAAATACTTCGTGGTCACTGTGACCAAGACAGCCACCAATCACCACTTGGCCCATGAGTCCCTCTCTGTTCACAAACAACAAGTCTAGGAGGGCACCTTTCCTAGTCATCTCCCTTAGTACCTGCACCATGAAGTTATCTCCAATGTGCTTCAGGAATTTCCTGGACCTGTTTGTGTCTGCTGTATGACGTTCCAAGTTAAAATCACCTGTAAGGACAAGGGAAGTTTTAAATAATATTTTCATTTGCCAGAAATACTGAAAATCCTAAGATTAGACATTTCATTTTATTAACACTGAAACAAAGGGCTGATAAAGAGTATTCCCCAAGTCAGGAATAAGCACAGGTATACAAGGTTAGGATTATCCGAGAGTCTTAAAGATATAGATGGAGGCTGTAGAAAGTCCACTTCAGAGATCAAATTTAAATTTCCACTAAGTGCAAAAAAATGTTCTCTTACAATCTTCAAATTAAAAGTGAATGTGTGCATACTGAAGTTTATGATGATGCAATAAGGGAATGGTATGTTAGAAAAAACAGGGTTAACGAGGAATTGTAACTAATGTAAAAAGTACATCAGAAAACAGCAGCAGAAAATGGGAACCTATTTCAGTCAGTGACACACCTTGATTTTAAAATAGCTGATTTCAGCAAACAAACTTAACCCGATTCAGTCAGTTACACAAGGGGGAAAAAAAAAAAAAGTTGACTTTTCAGGAAGTCCTTAGAATTACTGAATGACTGAAATGTGACATAAGGCTGATTATGAATTGTTTTTCTGAAGACAATTTTGTAGTGAGAGATTCAGCAGCCCTCAAGCCCCAGTAGTCTAGTATTAAGGCTAAAAGTCTGTCTTCAGATACTGTTACTATCCTCAATTTATCGTGTCCTTAAATGCAGTAATAGGAAGAACATTTTCCTGTGTAAATAGATTTGGACAGAGTGCAGAAAAGTGCTGAACATAGATTTTTCTAGGACTTGGCTTAAGGTTAAAGCTGAAGTCAAAAAACATGTAAAAAAACTTTCTTATTTGATTCAAAACAGCCAAGACATACAAAAACAGAATCCAACAGTCTGAACAATAACAATAATAATGAAATAGAGTTGTATATTTGAAGATAGGGGAAATATACACTGGAAGGAAAAATAGATGTCACACTAGAGAACTGCTGTTTCCCTAAAATGGTCCTTCAAATAGAGAATTTTCCTTTGTTTTTCCTGTGGCCTATTACTTTCATCCAAGAAAGACAGATGAACTAAACAATTGCCAGAACTAGCAGTGCCGTTGCAGTTCTCCTGGACACTGCATGGCCCAGGCAAGCCAGCACGGGAAGGGGGACGTGGAGATGCAGGGAATTTCAGGTCCGCAGTACTAAAGGGCAGAGCAGTGGCTGCTGGCACACACTTTCCCTACACTTCTCAAACTCCTCCCCAGACTGCTGCTGGCAACATTTCCCTAAGAAGCCATTTTCTACACCAAGGAAACACTACTGGCTGTTACTCATTTAAGTAAAAATAATCTGCCTTTTTGTGGAGGAACCATAAAAATAAGTACAATGAGAAGAAAAAATAAGCAGTCGTGGATCATGTCTGACGCAGAACCCTAGTCTGTCGCTGTCATCTGATTCTTATCTGTGCCCTGCTTCCTGCCCTTCCTCGCTATGGCACCTTGGGCTCTCAGCCGTGGCGCGGGAGCCGGTGCCTTCACCGAGGGTGCCGGGAGGTGCCCCCAAGCGTGGCACCGGACCCAGCCCCGGATGCAGCACCGGCTGTGCAGCTCCCTGCCATACCCAGCCCGGGCAGAGGGTGCACAGAGGGGTGCCTGCATCACCCTGTCCTTGGGCAGAACCTCTGCGCAGAACAGTACCAGGAGCCCACCCACCCCGGACAAAAATCTGCGGGCACTGCGCTGTGACCGAGCCTGCTGTGGGCTCAGCCAGGCGAGGGGAGCAACATGGCCGTCAGGAAAGGGAAGGGATGTGGTAGTTTTGGTTTTGGATTAGGGGAGACCTTTGCCACCACCCGTTAGCCCCACGCTCCCAGTTGCTCCTGCATTAGTTAGTGTTTGGGCTGCCTGACTAATTGTGGCATGCGAACGGCAGGCTGCACAGATGTCAGATGTCACGCTCTATCTGATGAAGAGGTCTCTGCCTCAGGCTGTTTATATATGACCTACCAGAATTTCCTGCTGCATGATGAAATAATTAGGGGGCCCTCATGCAGGGAATAATGTTGCGAGTAGGTTGCAAAGGCATTACACATACAAAAAGAAAATCCTAAGCATTTTCCTTATCTGTGATATAATCTTCCAAGACTCCTTATATACATGCAACTTGTTTGTACTATTTCTTTTAAAGTTCTTCATGCAGATGCTAAATGAAGGCTTCAGAAAGTTTAGCAGCATGCTTTCCTTTATGCTCAGATTACATACTGGGAATAGTGGCATAAGCAAACAGGAAAAAAGGGAGCTATTTGTTTGTTTTAAATCAAGATTACTTTTTTGCCTCTTAAGGCAGCAAACTCTAACCTGCGGATAGTTTATTAGAAGTTGATCCTGTCATCAGAAAGAGTCTCATTTTTGTGGCTCTTCTTTTTTCTAATCAGTTTTAATTCACAACTGGTTTTATACATAAAGAGAAGGTCCATGTACTGATTGATCTCAGCCCTCTCCCCTGCCTGCTCAGCCACCCTAGAAAACCAACTGGATCACATCCTCGATTTCAGTCTGCAACAGTTTACCCCAGCTACCAAACTTTCAGGTAAAACTTAGAAACCTGACCTCGCCAGTGTGTCCAAGGTGGGTGAACGGGGTAATTCTGCTGGCTGGCGGCACTGGAGAAGCCATCCCAGGGGCAGCCTGGCAGGGAGCTCTGCTCAGGAACACCCCAGAGTAGAGACCCACCCAGCCGCTTGCCCGCACGGGCCCGTGCCCGGAGCCCCCCGCCCTGCTCTGCGGCCCTGAGGTCGGTTTGCCGGGAAAGCTGCAGCAGTGGGTGGCAATGGCCTGCCGGGCACCCAGGGCCCTCTGGGAGACCCCCTGGGGCTTCATACACTGAGCTGCAACAGGGTTGGCAGATCTGAGGTGAGAGCTGGAAGTCATCTTATAGGAAAAATTTGTTGCATCTCCTGCACTGGGGGACCGGTTTCCTAGGCCGGAAAGTGAGAAGAGTCTGAGAGAGCTGGGACTCTTCGGTTTGGAGAAGAGAGTGCTCAGAGGCTCTTATCCTTGTGTATAAATATCTGATGGGAGGGGAGGAGGAAGAGGCAGCCCACTGACAGGACAAGAGGCAATGGGCACAAACTGAAACATGGGAAGCTCCCTCTGAACATAACAAAACACTTTCCCTGTGAGGGTGGTCAAACATGTTGGCAGACATTGCCCAGAGGAGCTGTGAGCTCTCTGTCCCTGGAGATACTCAAAACTCAGCCTGGTGTAGCTGGCCCTGCCTGAGCGGTGGGGTTGCACTAGGCGATCTCCAGAGGCCCCTCCCAACCATAGCTATCCTACGATTCTGTGAAAATAGTAATAAGATTGTTTGCTAACATGAAAAAACTCTGATGTGCCTAGAAAGTCTTCCTGGAAGTCCATTTAATTTGCACTTATTCTATTAACTGCTTGCAGTGCAGTGAAAAACATTATGCTATATCTTTCAGTTTGGAGATAGAAACACAGTTGTTACCCTTCCCTGCCATTCTTCATGCTCGCATGACTTCATGGGCTGCTGTCAGCCTAGGAACATTTCCTCTGTCTTTCTCAGACTGATTACCTGCTTGGGTAGATATTTTGTTTAGAAGTGCAAATATTTTCTGTTTTTCCTGTTTCCGAAGCACATTACCATTATTCTACTAAGGGAGGCTTAGAAATGGCATTCTCATAGTTTTTGAGAAGACAAAAATATTAGATAAATTCTGCAGTTCAGACTAAGAAAATAAATTAAAATGAATTTTCGGCTTGGGTACGTAACTCATAGCCAGCTAGCCTGGATTTTGACTCACTCATCTGGAGGGAGCATGAATTACTCATAAGAATATCATTAAATAATCAGAAATCTTTCCAGGCAGTTAATCAAAATGGGATATTCTCACAGAAATGCAGTAGTAAGCTAGGATATGCTGCAGAAATACCTAGACAGGATAAATTAGTAAGTCAAACTTTTTTATAAATTTCTCTTATCATAAATCATAAAATAATTTTGGTTGGAAGAAACCTTAGAAGGCGACCTGGCAACCTTTACTCAAAGCGGGGGCACTCTGAAAGTAGATCAGGTTTGAATGTCTCCAAGGATGGCAGCAGACGAAGACTAGCCAGCCCTCACATCATTTACCTTCACTTCTTAGTCTTTCCAACAAAGCTGCTATGTGAACCTCCATAGCCTACATTTACGCAAAATGCCAGTGACAAACAAAAAAAGAGGTAAACGCACCTTCTCATTAGCAATTGCGTACTAGCTGCTAACCAGCCAAACCCCATCTGAAGGAACCAATTGCCAGAAGTGTATCACATTTCTAGACTTCACTTAATGCAAATGACCTCAAATGATTAGATATTGTAAAACAGGTGACCAAAATATGAAAAAGAAGAGTTTTCAGTGTGGTGACCACTATATTTTCATGGTTAGGAAAGCTGGATCCACACTTCTATTAGAGCACAGCATGGAAAAGAAATTCACGTTTCCCAAATATCAAAAAGTATATATGTCAGTGCTCTATGGATATGGAATACGAATCTACTTCTAAATTATCATTGCCTTCCTATGATTATTTAGCATCTCAGCAGTCTTCTTTTCCCGGTCTCTTTTTCTAAATGGACCCTGTCTTTCACTAACCAAAAATTCAAGCTCAGTGAACAATTTATTTGAGTGTATGCTGTCTCTACAGGTTTCAGTTCACATTAACACTTCCTAAGTTAGGTTTGTACATAGCACTGTATACAGTACTACCAAGGAAGTCGGTCTCAAAGGTTAGAATAAAACTTAACATTTCCTTGATCTTAGTCCTCCATTAGGTTCACGATTTAATAGCTTGTTTATTTATATCAAAAAGATACAGTCCCACTTGCTCACCACCATTAGAAGCATACACATATTCAACATCAGCTAAGGCTTTGGGTGGGGAGAACAGCTGGTGGGGTGGGGGTGCATCTCACGTCAAGAGAAACAGTATTCTGCCCTCTGAATAAGACAGAACTGTATTCCTATGTGCTGATATCACAGAGAAGCCACTGTCAGCTCAATTTAAGTTGTTTATTCTCAGTGTACCAGTGTACCTTCAAGATAGAATAAAAAGACCACAAGACAAGAAAATTTCTCTTGCTCGTGTATGTGAAGACTACAACCATAACAGACATCAAGCCACCTGTCATCAAGGCCAGGACCCCCTCAACAGCAGCCATTCCTTTCTATAAGGGAAAATCAGCGATGATATGTGATGATGGAAGGCATTGCCTCCCTCAAGGACCAATTTAGCACAGCAGGGGAAAAGTAGCTAAGGCAATATGCATCTCAAAGCAAGAGAAAAATTAAAGGCAAGAAGAAGAAGAGTGGGTTTGGAAGGGAGAGTAAGGGATGAAAATAGGAGTAGTAACCATGGGAAGGATAACCATGATAAGGAAGAGAACAAAGAGCAAATGCAGTCCTTGCAGTTCATTAGTGGAGAGGATATCTGGACTAAGAAAACTGGGACATCAGAAACAGAGTTGGAACCTGGAGAAGTGCAAATTTACCAGAACAGCTGCTGCTTTGTTCAACTCCTTTCCACCAGAAGGCAAAAAGCCTGTAAGAAGCTCACATCTGCACATCAGGTACCATGCAGGAGGATCACAGTGCTGTGGCTCTTGCTGCAGGCCCAGACTTTGTCACTCACCTCTGACTACCTCACCAGGCTGAATAAACAGGAGCTGCCTCTACCCCAGCATGCCTGTCGCCCCCGACCCAACCCAGATGTGCAACAGAAGGGATGTATCCCTGGCTGTCCCTCTGCCTTCCTGACACGGTACTTGGCTTGGCCTCTTCCACGCAGTGCCACCCTTTTCCTGTCCAGCCAGAGCTCAGCGTGGTCATCCCGAGCTAACGAGAGGGCATCCTCATGCCATGCTGCTTGCCTGCACCCACAGCAAGGCGTGCTGTTGTGGTAGCACCATGCTAGCAGACCCTGATCCTGCAGGACCTTAGGCAAGTTGTTCATCTCCCTACTCCTCTGTTTCTGCCTCTACTGAATTTTACTGACTTACTTCACATAGCTGAGAAGAAAAATTATTAGATTACAAGCATATTAAAAGTTACGGGAAACTCTCTTCACAGCTGGCTGCCGACAGAGCTGTGGAACTGTCTCCAAAACAATTTACAAGCCCTAGAACTGCCTGATATTTAGAAAAAGCATTTGTTGAATCACCCTTATCTTTTGTCCTTTTGTTTTTCACAACATGAAGTCACAACTTCTACCTAAATGTGCGTATTAAACCAAAACCAAGTAGTGGAAGTGTAAAGAAACAATTCCTTACACAAACTAAATATGAGCATTGAAAGTTGATATATGGAATACAGATTTTTCACCTGCAGTGCTCAGTCCTTCAGACCAAAAGTTCCATTAACTAAAACTCAGGACTCTTTCTCAAAGTGGTTATGGATTTAGGCAGTGCATTTGAAAATATTCGTCCACCTATTCAGCACCTCCTTCCAAATGGTACAGCCGTTGTGTCCACTTTGGGTCAGAGACTGCCCTTTTTGCCTGTTCGCATACTTCCTTGACATTTAGCTCCCACCACAGAGTAAATGTGTAATAAAACCCGACTTTTTAACCACTAATAATAGATACACTACAAAAAGATACACAAAATAAAGATAAGTATGGTTTTCCAGGTTCACATGGAATTTTTTCATGGTGGTCCACTTGATCACGTATGTTTGAAGAAGAACACTGAAATGTTCTCAGTGTGAACAGGACTGTAGTTTAGAGGAAACTGAAACTCCCTTGCTGCCTGCCCCCATGATTTCTGTGATTGATTATATATATCCTCATCTTAGTTTTAAGCTATTCTTCGTTTATTTCATTTGCAACATTTCTAAGCCTTTTCCCGATATTCATTTTATTCCCTTGTCTTCCTCTCACTTGGCAACAGCTGAGCTGGCAGAAAGCCCAAAACAGGGTAAATGACAAATCACTACCAGATGAAGCAAGTTTTACATAGAGCATTTCCTCCAGCCACAGAATACTTTGAGGCCCAATAAAATTACCAAACTGACTGAGGATTACACCAAGATCAAGATTTACATGAAGGCCTTCCGGTTACAGAAAACCGTACTGATTCTCCAAGCTGTGAATCGAGTAACTGGGTTAACAAAGCCCCAGAAAAGCTGTAGAATCAGAAGCAGTGATAGCAGTGCAAATCCATAGCAGTTCCCCCAGTTAGGGTTTAATACCTGCTGCCTCACCTGGGAGCAGGAAGAGCCCTTTGTTGCCCTGGAGAGGTAGCAGCCATGGAGAGAAATGCTCCACAAGAAGCAGTAATACCCCTTGTATCCTCCCTTACCTATGTTAAAGCAAGGAAGCTGTGCCAAGTTACCTCCCTGCAGATGGGGCTTGTAGAGGGTGGTGCTTTTCCAACACAGCCACAGAAAATGTCCCAGCAACCCAGCATTTTGGGCCAGAGAAGAAAGCAATACCACAACTCACTGCTGCCAACAGTCATGGTAAATCCTGCTCTGTAGCATGCATTCCCCTGACAGGGTGAAAGGAAAGTGGGATGAAGTTATGATAAGAGAGAAAGACGTTTCTCCTGGGTACCCACCAAGCAGGACAATGCTGTCTTTTTCCTGGGAGTCCTCCCTGCAGTCTCTGTGAACCCAGCATTGAAGCCACAAGGCATGAAATGTGAATGTTTTCCTGAACTTGCTTCATCATCCCAGGGCTGATGCCACAGGACATCACCTTTTGTTACCCAAAATTATCAGATAAGAATAGAGACACACCATCTTGCAAAAAGGCTTCCCCATTTTTTGCTAGGTAGACATTTTTAATCAAGACTGTGGCATTTACTGTGCCCTTGGAGCTCATGCATAGAGTTGTATTTCTTCATCTAGTTGTACAGACAGAAGTCTGAATTTCTGAGTGTAGTAATTCTATAGGAGAGAGAGAACGATAAAGTGGATGTAAACCGAAACCATTCTGAGTCCCATAACATAGGCTAGACATGGCTGTGGGCATAATCAAAAGATACAAAGTGAGTTCTAAACAGAGAAAATGCTCCTGAGGTATAACCTTCTGAAATTTTCAAGATGAGCATTACAGCCATGCAATGAATGTTTAAAAGTAAAATCAGAGGGAAAGGAAAAGAATTAATAACAGAGTGGTGTTTGGCTATAGTTCTGTGTACCCAGAAGCCACACAACTTGTTTATTATAATCGCTGGAAAACCACTCCCTTAAGAGGGGCAGTGTTTGATTTTGTGGGAAAGTTTAGAAGATATTGAATGGTTATGTATACAAACACAGAATACACAGCACATATCAGGCTTACTTCACTGCTTCCAATTTCAACGTCATTCACCAAGGACTTAATTCAGTGTTCACAGAGTATGGTTAGGATGATTTGTTGCCACCAAACAAGCTAGTACACATTTAGGCTTGTCTGACTCCAACGCGCTACGGGACTGAGCAGTGCTGGGGTTATCCACGGTGCACACATGATAAACCGGTCTGCAGGTGGCAAATTCCCATGTCTCCCCATCGCTCATCCTGCTGGACCACTCTGCTTGGACGCAGAAGGACCAGCAGGACACTGCTGCACCCCAGAGCAGCAAAGCCCAGAGGGTTTTACAGCCAGAGGAGCACTGCTCTGCCTGCTGTATAAAATACATGAACGAGGTCATGCGTAGTCATTCTTGGAAGAGTTAGGTCTCCCCGCTTTATGAGCAATCCCATACACCCTTTTTCTTTCAAAAAGGCCAACAACCTGGATTAGTCTCACACGCATGCCATGAGGCAGCTCATCTCCAGAAGACAGGATACTCGGGATGAGGGTGCCCAGGCACAGGGGCCGCACAGAACTGGATACCCGCAGTCTGGCAGCCCACAGGGCAGACACAGGGACCTGGGCCAGCCCCGCACCCAGCCACGCCGCACAGCAGCAGCCCTTGCCCAAGCGCGCTGCGGAGCTGTGCCACGCTCCCCAGGTGTGTGCTGCACAAGAGCAAGGGGGCAGAGACGGCCTCACACCCCTGTGCCCAGCTCTGCCCAGCGCTCAGGGTCCGGGCCAGGACCACCGAGGGGGTCTGGTGGTGGTGGGCAGCAGCTGGATGAACAGCAGGGTCCCCTCTCAGCTGGCTTTGGGCACTAGCTGGTGGGTGGGAATCAGTGGAAATAACTACGAGAGCCTCAGTCTGGAACTTTGCTAAGATGTTAATTTATCACCCCTGGAGTGATTGTTCTTTTGCAACATGTTTTTCTTTCTTTAAACAGCTTTGAAGTTATGCATCACCTGAAAAATAATTGCACTGCATCCCTTCAGCCTTCTCAGTCTGCAGACCCACACCCCTCCGCGGTGGGCCACAGGCCAGCCCTGGCCCCTCAGGGCGGGGCAGGAGGGAAGCTGGGGACCCCCCGCTGGCTACCCCCCACAGGATCCCAGAGACCGGGCCCCCCACATGCACCCATCACACCCAGTTGCAACAACCACAGAAGCATCTGCAGCCTCCAAGCACGTGGGGGGGACCCACGTGGACAGGGGACCACAGCGCTGAAATTGCAGCGAGCTGGTGGGTGGAGGTGAGGGAAACTTCAAAGGGTCAAGTCCAGACAACACTTTCCTGTCTCAGAGCGTCACATGCAGCCCGGGAGAGGAGAGCAGGGGGAGGCCTGTCAGCCTTCATTGGCCACAGGTAATGGCACAGGGTAATTTCTTCTGATAATGTCACTGGAAGAGGAAGTCCTGCAGACTAAACTGATTAAGGTCTGAGGGGAGCACGGTGAGGGGCTCTCTTTCTGCAGGAAGGAGGACCGTAGGTTGAGTTTGTCTGAGTGGGGGAGCATCTCTCATGGCACACAGACATACCCTTTTTGGTATATTTTAGTTCTTAAAGCCTAACTTCTCACTTTCATGTTTAAACTCATCTCTCTATCCAAAAAGCACCACTACCTCAAAAAAAAGATGGCAGACTTATGCTCAAGAGCCACTTATTCAGTAATTTGGAGGCATTTGAACAACTTCCCTTCATTGGCACTCTTCTATCAAGCAGGGCAATACATAAGACATTACATTTCTGTAAGTGCTTGTTCCAGAAGTCGTTAAATGTAATGCAGATATTTCCATTGGCTTTGGATCAAGACCAATAATGCCTTGAAGTTGATGCTTTCCAAGCACTCTATGGGCAGTGGTGGAATAGTCCTCCACAGCTCTTCACTAAAGGGCAGCTTCATTTGCCAAAAACAAAAACTGTTATTCACGCAAGGCACCTGAGGCGTCTGCAGATTTAGCACACAGCTCACCCCTCCTTCGTGCATCTGCAGGTCTGAAGCAAGTCTCCTGTGGCATGGGCAGGAGGGGGCACGCCGACATGGGGCTGCCCGTGGGGTGAGAAGCTTGTGCTCGCCGGGCACCGGTGGCACTGCCAGCCCTGCCACCACCAGTGGCTGCGGCCCTGATAAATGCGCACACCACAGTGTTCAACCACTTGTCCCACACGTGCTCTCTGACTTTGAGGCTACTGATGATGCAGTTGCTTTTCTGCACATTGGTAACAGATTTGGAGAAAAAGTGCACATTCCTCCTCTTCTGAGTCCACAGCACAGCAGCAAGTCTTAGCCCACTCAACTCAAGACAAAAATGCCCTTGATTTCAAAAGCAATGCAGCCTGATCCCTGATATTTTAGAGGAAAATATTGTGATGGTACAACAGCTGAAACTAGGTAAAGCTACGATGACTGGCATTTAATCTGCTCATCCTTACAGAAGGGGTTAACTTGAAAATATAGGATAAAATTTTGCGAGTGCTTGTCTCCACTTTGATGGTGTGGCTGGCAGCCCGGCTGGCACGCAGCTCTGACCTGGTCTTCTGCCGAGGCAGTGACTTACTGGGGATGGCAAGGCCATCCCACCCCTTCCTCCACAACACAGCTGGATCCCACCCGTGTTTGGAGAAAGAATCATGCACGGAACTTGACACAGGCAAAATTCAACCAACCGGTTCAAGAAATTGGGCCTCATCTCAAACAAAAAACAATTATGGCTTTACACCAGCACCAGTCATAACATTTCTGATGGACACATGTACCTCAGGAAACACCAGCTTGTCAGAAGTGAAACAATTTTGGGGAAAAATATCGCACTTTTAGGGAATGTTAGTTCAAAAAAAAGATGAAGATAAAGCATTTCCAGTAAAACAAAACATTATATTTCTACCTGGTTTTTTTCAGATTTTGAAACTAGTGTTGTCCAATAAACTGTAAAATATAAGATCAACATTTTAATAACGTGTTTCGATTTTGATAATCAGACTGTTCCCTTTTTTTTTAATGAATGTGAGATCACAGGAATTATAGCAGGAGAAAAAAAGTCTGTTCCAGAACGAAAGGCTGAAACCATAAACTTCATTACAAAATTAAAAGTCCTATACCTGTAACTCTGCACTTTGAAGAATTTACCCATCTTTATGGATTATACTTTCACTCAGCATATCTAAAATGTCAGCATAACCACTCCTTTTCAGACAAACATATGTATTTCATCTGTGTACATGCATACGTCTATGAGAAACTGAAAATCTGCAGAAAGAAGACCAATCTTGTGGTCATTATTCAGACTGAAGGCAGTGGGCACTTTGACAGAGTAAGCGTCACAGGACTGTTACATCAACAGTGCTGCAATCTGATTTTTAAACACAGGACTTCTACACTTGTCATCACTAAATACACAAGCAGCTTTTGCATCCAAAAGTGTAAGTAACACGCTATATGAATGAAACCATTTGTCTAAGGTTGCCTTTCTTAGAAATGAAAGACAAAATTAACAGGAGTATGAACTATCTGAAAATGCAGTAAATTGAATCACTGTGACCCCAGTCCGGGAGGGATGGTTTAACTCAAAACTGGTCTGCTGTGTACAGAGTAAGTCAAAATGGCTCAAAATATCCCAGAGGCGAAGTTCTGCCTAGCCAAGTAAAACAGGCATCCTTTCTCTGCAAAGCAGGTATACGCACACTCTGTGAAAGCAGCACGTATGCGGACCTACACTGCAGTACTGCACACCCCATCTCTCTCTGCGGAAGGAGTCAGTCCATGGGCCACACTCCAGCTCACTGCTGCCTTACATTCACAAGCAGCCCAGGAATGACCAGTGCGCAGGCACATGGTGCTCACGCCACGCTGCACCCCAGCTCCAGCCGCCTCCAGAAGCCCCCCAGCCCGCCCCGGCACCGCGGCAAGGAGCGGCTGCCCAGCAAGGCTCCTTGGCAGAGGCAATGGGCTCGCCGGCGTGCCAGTGGGACAGGGCACAGCACCGCCGGCAGCCCGGCCGCAACGTGTCTTGGGTCTTAGAGCACGCTTTCCATCCAATACTCTGGAACTGGACATTGTGCTAAACCTCCCATCAGCGAACACCTGTGTATGAGGCAAAGATGGCCGAGACAGCAGCAACTGCCATTGGAGGCACTGCAAGCTGTTTGTGCAGGGACCTGTTTGTCTAGATAATGTCCTGCGCCGATGGCAGTGGGCCCAGGCTGGTCCAGACTGAAGTCAATAGTTTCGTTGTCTTTGCGCTGAGCAAGGTAAGCCTTGCCGGTGAGGCCCGCGGGGATCTAAATTACTTTTCTTCCCATGCACATGGCAGACTGTTGAAGTCTTACATGAGGCGCAGAAACACTGCTGCTGGAATCCACAGTTTCAGATTGCAGGGCAAAGCACTGAAAAGATAGTGGAAAATTGAAACTTACTCTTAGATGCATGTGTGTTTACATAATCTGTCCCCAGGACTGTTTATTAGTATTGTGCACGGCACGCATATAACCTTAAAATAACCCCTTCCTCTGGTATCCCATTTGCAGAGGAAGATATTACACCCCTTAACTGGATCCATCACTCTTCCAATGCTTCCCTAAAATAACTGTTTTGATTTGGGAATTCAAATGGAAGGAAGCATGTGATGTAGGCCAGAACATATTTAAAGCATCACTTCTGTTCACTGAGTGGGTCTAATTCTGTTTCCCTCTTCATTCCTTGTCATAGTCTCTAAAGCACTTTGCATCAGATCCACTCGTTTGTGCCTCTGCCTGGGTATTACCTCACATCTAAAACAATAGAAAGAGCGTTGTGAACAGTCAAATCCTGCACCGATACAGCCCATGGGCTCTCAGCGTAGGAGGATGGCACTTCAGATGATCCTGGGAAAGATGAGAGCTCTTTTCTCCGCTGGACCAAGCAGAGTGGAGCCTCCTTGCACACCTTAATGTGTACCTTGCTGAAGACTAATATCAGCCCTAATCAATACACTTTGTGGGAGCATCCAGTCTCAACTGATCTTCAAAATTATGAATTTTCTGTTGCCAGCGTACAACTGTTTTCTGAAAGTAAAGCAGAAGGAATTACCTGCCTTATCCCCTGTGACAAGATGAGAGATGTTGTGGCTGGTGACACCATGAAGATGCACTTGCAGAGCACGCTGCCCTACGTTAACTATTCTTACTACCAAAATGCAACTGGTGCTTACACACAGTGGATAAAAACAAGTCCATTTGCCAAATCAAACTGATGAATACACCATTGGTTCTAATTTTCACTTATAGTGAAAACAGTCTACTTACAATAGTGTCTCTACAAACCCTGAAAGATTGCGGAGCTAAAAAGCATGGATGCTCCTGTTGCATTGAGCAGAACTTCTTTAGTGATATGAACTGCAGACAAAGCAGGATCCAGGAATATATGTAACATTATTTCTAAAGACTGATCCTGAGAATAAATTCTGTTTCTCTTACATACTTATTTTAAAACATACTTGTCTTTACTCAAATAAAACTGTTATCGTATTTGAGGTCTTAATCATATCATTAGTAAACCCAACAAATTCAAATGAATTAATCCCATTCTGATTAATTTTACTTGCAGTGTTAAAGAAGAACTATACAAAACACAAGTCATTTTAAGTCCTGTCTTTAAATCCTAATCATGAATTTCTACACATATATGAAAACAAAGCTTTTCATTTAGTGTGAGCTGAGGGAGGTGTAGAGCACACAGTCCCTACTAACTCCAAGGTAAATACTTTCACTGCTGCTTAGGATTTCTGGTTAGGAACTTGCTCAGCAATGTCAGGACTGTGCATAGATGATTATACAAGATCTACTATCTGGAATAATTAGTGCAAGGAAACAAGAACTACAACGTACAATATACAGAAAGACAGTATCCTAAGGATTAGGAAGGTCTGACACTTGTCAGAAAAACGGAGGATAGAGATGCAGAAATGCTTTGTTTAGCTGTGCTGCCATCTCCCTCTTGTTTGGTAGTGACAGTCCTGCAGGGCACCTCACTCCAATGCAGCCTGCTTTGTTCATTTTTAGGCATTCACACAGAACCCAGACTTGCTTGTTTAGCTCAGGCATTGCAGGTGCCCAGGTAACACTTAGACACGTGGCCCACAGACCCCATTTGAGGAGGGTCTCAAAATGCTCACTCAGGAGACACCAGCACAAGACAGATACGAGCGCTGCTGTGCGCAGAGCAGTGGCAGCGCAGCACGGCCAGGTCTCTGGCGCTGGGTACAGTGCTGCAGTGAGGGGTGCCCGTGGGAGACGAGCCGGAGCTTGCTGCCGTGCCGGAGGGCACTGCACCGGTGCGGGAAGGACAGGACTACCGTGCGAGTGGCCGTGCAGGAGAGGGGTGCGCATCCCCACTGCAATGGTCTCGCCTGAACTGCAGGTGATGTGACAGTCTCTCACCCTGAGCAAGCACATGTAAGCCCTCACTGCAGCCTGACAAGAGCTGGAGCCTGCAGCTGCATGCAGTGCATATGACAAGAAGTCTAAGAAAGGGCATCTGCCACATAGCTGCTGGTCTTCAGCCAGCCTGATACCTGAGCACCAGAGAGCAAACGTTGCTCCACTGGGATGCACCAGAGGTGCAGCCAACATTAACCTCAAATTGTCCAGATGGCCAACGACAGCGTAAATGAAAAAGCATTGCAGGGAGAGCTCTTAACTACACACAGGACAGCAGGCAGTGAGGAAGGTACCTTGTCTGACAGTTTGGCAAGCGTATCGGTGAATTCTGTGTCCACTCAAGAAGTGTTGTCATAGACCAGAGCAGTCACCGTATTACTGCAGCGATGAGTCGTAACTAGTGACTCTGCCTGTTCCAGAAGACTTCTTTGCGGTTAGACAGGCGCTGCACATTTGGTCATTTCATGTATCTGCTGCACCAATCATCATTCTAAACCTACTTTCATTATTTGTTCATTATGGGAAGGAGTCCTTCATTGTAACAGCACCTTCTTTGGTCTTTAGATGGTCAGTCCCATTCTTATATACATCATCTAGTCATATGTAGCATAGCTGAATAGCACATTCATAGCTTCTAGCACTGAATAGAATCCGTATGTGCTCCTCTTATTCCTTTGCAGAGGTTTAGCTGTCTGAAATGCTTGCTGTGGGATCCTGCATATCCCGCTTAACACCAACATGGAGACATAAAGCAGCATTGTATGTCCTGGCCCATTTCCTCCATGAGAACTTGGGCCATGATCAGCCACCAGTATGAAAGTCCCCCCAGAACACCAGCATGAACTGCAGATAGACTAGAGGGAATGCAGCAAAGACAGGATAAACGTAGTTTCCATTTCTGAACTACCCATGATTTTGTCTTACAAGAAAACGTAGGTTCCCAAAATAACAGCGCAAAGTAGATATGGAAGCATAGCAAAAATCACTGCAGAGTATAAACAGTAAAACAAGACAGAGAGGGGCCATGTCTTCCACTCTGCTTGCAGCCATGTAGCAGGCAAAACCAAGCAGACCTTCACTGCAGCACAGCTACTGCTGTGGCAGGCACAAGGCAGGCAAGCTTTCAGGGAGTCATCCTGCCGCTTGCCAAAATCACGAGCTCCAGCCCAACTGGGTTCTGCGCACTGGGAGCCTGTCAGTGGTTAGAAGCAGGACAATATGAAGTCTGCGGTTTTGTGCAGTGCTGAGCATGGCGTGGTAAGCACAGGCCCACTGGATTCTTCATTTTGTAAACCTGCCTCTCGTTGCCATCAGGGGCTGGTTGCTGACGACCTGCATGTTTGGGTATTTATAACACAGCAGTGGAATAGCGTCAGTATTATAGTCTGTATAACCCTGACGGCAAGTCAGCACTCCACTGAATTCTAAGTTTTCTTTCATCCCGTTAGACCCTCTCTCCCTGAGAGTTAGATAAATAATTTTTCTACTGCTCAAGCACCAACATTCAGATGGTACTAAGGAACAGCAAAACATTAGACAGTGAAGTGCTGCTTTATGTAAGGCTTTTTCCAGGTAATCAGCCAGAGCTGACTCATTTTTGAATGTTTGTTTGCACAGACTAAAACAAAGTTGCCTTTAAAATCTCCAGTGATTCCCTCTGTCACTTTCTTCTCCTGCTTGCAAGCCCAAGCTGAAGCAATGAACAGAAGATTATCATCAGACCACCAGTAAAAAAAAAAATCACCTTCTGTCAGACTTATGTTGTGGAGTGCAAAGAGTGTTGAGAGTGTCATGCAGAGAGCACGATGGTGCGCGGGCCCCGCAACAAGCACAAGCATTTTGTGTAGAGCACTGAGGTGAACAAGACTACTCCTCTATGTGCAACCAGTAAATTTTAGGTGCTGCTTAAGTAATGAATCTCTTCTGTTACTTTTTTATTTATTTTTTTTTTTTACTTGTGCTCAGTGAAACACTTGCTGCCCTTCAAAAGCCAAGACGCAATAGCCGGGGGTGCTGCTGACTGCAGCAGGAATAGGGCTGGATCCAGATCCCCAACTGTTGTAGCCAAGGTACCACAGCACAACACTTTTCCCTAAAGCCGTCATCTGCTCACAGGTGAAAGACACGTGTTAGATTCTGACCAGTGTGCTTTCACGTGTGAACAGACTAGATAACCTCAGAAAACCACTTGGAACAAGCAGGTGGACAAAGGGAGTTGTGTTAAATTTACATGACATTTCCCTTATCTTGTCCCCTGCCAAGGGGGACTGCTTTCAAGCACTAAACTCCACAGAAGTAGACGTCTGGGCAGAAACACGCTGCTTAGGTATTTCATTCTCCTCTAGAGCAACAGAAGTCTGGCACCAGGTAAAATTTCCTCCTCAGCTCTATGAGTGTCAGTCAAGAGTTAATGCAGCCATATCAGTGTAAAAATGATGAACACAAAGAGGAATGAGATCCCTTATTCCTACTTAAAAACTTTACACTGAACACCTGCAGCCTCTGCGCCTTCAAAAGAAATGTATTTTATTTCAGAGAATGACAGTAGCCCTTTGTACACACCAGTCACACAACTGTAAATCTTGATTCCCTGCTTGCAGACACATGCAAACATTTTGGCAATCGTAACCTGCAGGTAGCAAGCCACGGTCTCGTTTCCAGAGGCTCGCTGTGGTTTTCAGATCTGGTGTGAATGAATCGCCTTTTTTCACGAGCTCCCTTCCCGACTTGTCCACTTAGTAAAGGAACCATCTCCAGCTAGGCAGCCTCAAACGGATTTGGTTTTTAACAGGCATTTTCATTTCAGTAGACATGCTGAACGCTGTATCAACCTGCCAAGTCACAAATGGGCCGGGGAAGGCTTTGAGAGCTTACATCAAACAGAGCTAGCCTGTTTTCCAGCCGCGCTCCGCAGGGGGACCCGCTGCCCGGCCCGCCGGGGCTGCCCCGTTTGCGGCCCTCAGGCGACGGACGGGGCGGCCGTCCCTCGGAAAAGTCTCGGCCCCGCAGCTGCCCGGCCCGGCCCGGCGCTGCCCGGCGGGA
>Ga0065711_1036161_pt1 | contig 21368 bp, 16 predicted proteins | sample Hoacrofraction12_FD_59098 | JGI IMG/M metagenome (GOLD analysis project Ga0065711, IMG submission 59098) | Hoatzin crop microbial communities from Cojedes, Venezuela - Epithelial fraction 12 v2 (version 2) | ecosystem: Host-associated > Birds > Digestive system > Esophagus > Crop | place... | reverse complement strand
GGGGGGGGGGGGGGGGGGCTCCGCGGGCTGCCCGGGGCTGCGGCACCCCTCCACGTGAGGTGAAAATGGGGTTCAAAACCTAAACCCGCGACTTTCCGGTAGCAGCCAGCCGCAGAGCTGTCCCTGTGCCCCCGCACACAGAGTGTCTGGGGTAGGGGTCCCGGCTCGGCGCTGCTGGAGACTCGGCCACGAGCTCAGCTCAGCCCGCGTGTCCCCTGCTGCGTGGGGCTCGGAGTTGCGATCGAAAAGAGGAAGAGTAAAACCAGGCGAGGAGCGAGGCTGCTGAAGTTTGGTCGGCAGCTTTGAGGAGCGTGGGACCGTGCAGCCTGGGGTTCAGAGCGCGGTGATTAAAATTTGAACTCGTGAGAATTTAGGGCAACTGATTCGTAAGACGTGGAGTGATCTTACTGTGCGAGACAAACAGCCGCTGCCACGCCACGGAGTTTGTATCCAGAACTGGAACTGATGAAAGAAAACTGTCATAAAGTGTAACTAATTTTTAAAATAATGACCAGTCATATTTAACTGTGGCAGTAAGTGGATCTTCACTGTTATTTAAGTTTGCTTGTAGAATTTAAATTTCTCCAGTGCCCTTCTCAGTGTCCCCGACGCTAAGGGGTGCCGAGTGTTTAGGTTTTGATGCCCGTGGGGTAGCTGGTACCCGCCTGCATGAGCCCACGCGAGACGGCCGGGGTGGATCCCCCAGCGAGGCGAAGCTCTCGAGGATCACACCCCTTCTCTACAGACTCAGCCTGCGGTTTTGCACTTGAAGCAAACACGGCCACACTGGCTGCGCTTGCCCCCCCAGCTTTGGTCCAAAGCAGTTTGTGACCTGGCAGCGCGCTGCTTCTCAGTTCGTGCAGGCCCTTCACGCTCATTGCACGTGGAGATAATTGTGAGGAGTCCAGAAAACGCTGCACAGAAAAACTGAGCCAACCTGGTCTGAGTTTCACGGAGCTTGTCTCGGATTCTGTGGGCTCTTTGGCGTTAACAATTCAGGAATACTCTGCTGACAAAATACTTTTATCCCATTCAAAAATGGCACTTTCTACATAGCCCAACCTTGGTGAGAGAATGCAGGATTTTACTCTGTTGTTAGCAATATCACCTCCGAGACACGGATTGTGTAGCACCCTTCCTAGGATAGTCTATGAAGAAAAACAATATATATACGTACACTTATATTCATGCCTCTACAATTAGATCTAATTCTACATAACCTCGTGCTGCAGTGCCTACTGACTAGTATGAAGAAATTGTAGAATTGAGCCTTTTCTTTCTGGTAAGAGAGCTTTAGTTAACTCGGAATGTAGAACAATGAACGAGGTTTTGCAAGTGGCCTTGTCTTCTCTTGGTTTTATCTGATTTGTGTCCCTCCAAAGGCTAGATCATTTCCTTTCTCCCTTACACTCTTTTACACAGCAGAAGTTAAAAGAACAGAATTTTGTATACAAAGTTGGGGTTATTGGTAGCGATGTGACTTTGCAGTCCAATGACCGTGCCTCTTAAAAAGTGGAAAAAGCTTTTTGGAGGTGGACTTTCAACTGAAATTTTCCCCCCTTATAAGTTTGTTATTTATCTCTGTTTTATTTTATTTAATTATTAACAAACAAACAGACTTGGAGAAGAGTTCTGTTCATCTTTCCAAAGAGTTTCCTTCAACTGGAGCTAGATAATTAAAAAATAAAAGCTGGAGAAAGGTCAAACATCACTAGAACCTGGGATAGGGAAAAATGGTAAGACTGTACAGCGAGTTATAATGTGTGAGTCTACTTAAAGTCCCTAATGCTAGGCACTAAATAAGCTCAGTAGCTTTTAGGATGTTTCTTTATTAGTCCCTCTAGGTCAGCAACTGCAAATAATAATTAGAACAAATAGAGAAGCGGTTAGTTCTGTGCATCGGTTGCGGATTGCAGAATACCAGTTGTCTGCAGATCAGAGCTGGGGAATTGCTGGTGCAGCAAATAGCACCTGGGCAAAGAACTGTGCGTACAGACTCTGCTTACAGTATTTTAAATATCATTTACTTTCCAAAAAGTGCAAGTCATTGTGCTGACAGCATTCATCAAAGAGCAGAAATAGCATCCTAGGGAAGTATCTCCGTTAGCTCACATATACCCAGACAAGTATTTTAAGTACAGCTTATTCTTTCAAAGATGAAAATAGCATACACAAGCCTTCTTTTTTACATTTATTTTTCTAGAAAAGTTAGTAGCCTAATAAATGACAAATGGAAAAGATCTTGCACTTTGAAAATACTATTGTGGTAACTTGGTATCAAGAGCATCAGCGCAAGGGAGAACTACATCAGCAGGTGTCACTGCAGGCTCCAGAACCAGTGCAAACTTCCAAGGAAGACTGCAGTTAAAACCTTGTTCTGTTAGACACGCATTCGGTCTCGTTCTTCTCATAGGCAGCGGGGACAAGTGGACATCAATCTGCCATAATTTACTATTTCAAACAGTGTTAACATTTTCCATGTGCAGGACTTGTTTGCACTGGGCATGTAAACGGAACCATGCGCCAGTGGTGGCTTACCTGCTGCATGCCGGTGCCGACAAGGAGATCCTCACCAAGAAGGGCGAAAGGCCGGCCCAGCTGACGTCAAAGAGCGAGATAAGGAAGATGCTGGGAGGTAAACCTGTTGGCTGTGCGGTAGGGTCGTCACAGAGCGTAGTTGTAAAAGGCTGTTTAAAGCCCCTATGTTCCAGTCCTTATTTTGAATGTGAAGATACCGTGCTTGGGTTTTAGCAGTAACTCTGACTTGGTTTCTGGAGTGTTTACTTGGTAAGAAAAGAGGATTACCAGCAAATGCCACATGCAGCTAGCCAAACTTTTTTCTAAACACTGAAAAATTACGACAACCGTATTGTGAAAAATGCCACGATTAAACCAGTGACAGACAGATGCAGCTTCGTTTTTTCAAAAGGGCAACAGGAGAAAATCTCTCGAATTTGCATGAAGCCCTTGAGCAACACCTAATTTTCCTGATGTTCTATGGAGCTTAGACACTGTTAAATAAATGGACAATTAGCAGCCCAGAGAAACAGCTCATTAAAGGACATTTGTAGAGCATTTTTATCGTCTTTTGTAACTGTTGGAGCGGAGTTGGCTTTGCTGCTAGAGGTGGTAAGTAATTTGAAATGTGCTTGATTAACAACGTCTTTCCTCCCCTTTGCATTCCCTTGTCTGTTTTTGTTTTCGTTATTGTCTCCCAGCTGTTGAATTGGTAATGTTTCAGCTCTCCCAGTACTGCGTGTTCTTTTCCCTTTATCCCCCGCCTTAATATCGAACAACATACTACCCTTTGTTTTTCATTGCCTTATACATCATGAAGACGGTAGCGTTGTGCCACCAGAGACCATGTTACAACATGCTGCCTATGGATTGACCCAAACCAAGAGTGCTGCAGTGTTTAGAAGGAACTAGCACCCCCAGAATTACTGGAGTCAGACTCTGCTTTTGTGTTTGCTGCATTGCAACACCTGAGCACGGTTCTGTTTACTGTAGGAAAAAGGCATAGTGCTTCCTGCTTCAGCAGGAGGGTTGGACTAGATGACCCACAGAGGGCCCTTCCAACCCCTACTATTCTGTGATTCTTGATTCATCTTTTAGCCTGTGATGCTTTTGACACTCCATGCCCTCCCCATGAAAAGAAAAACCACCCCACAGTGCAATAGCAATACTTCTTTTTTTCCCCTCAGATCAGCCTTGGAGCATGTTGTGTTGTTTGTTTTACAGTCGAAGACGATGAACTCCCAGACTTAACGAAAGATTCAGACCTGCCAATCATCCCTAACTATCTGGCTAACCCACCCTTCCCTTATGTTTATAACACCGCGAGCGACAGCACTGCAGATCCCGCCGTGAACGGGAGTATCTCACGCTTGGAATCGCAAGACGCCGACTGTTCCTCCTCGCCCGACGTGGAGACTCACGCACGTGCCCCATGGCGGCACGGGAACGCGGCGGCCGGCGCCACGCCATCACTGCCCGGAGCCTGCACCGCGCCGCCGCGCGCAAAGCCCGTCCTGCAGAGAGGTCCGCTCTACCAGGGCTCCGTGTCTTGGGGCAGAACCCCCCCACCGCCCGTCGGACCCGATCAGTCCCTACCCCAGGAGAACGGCTCCTGCGTGGGGCCTGTGCCAGCGTTCCAGCCCGTTTTCTTCACAGGAGCTTTTCCACTTAATATGCAAGGTAACAGTAACAGTCTCTTCTCGCTTTGTCTTAGGACTTCTGTCACCTTGGACAGTGAAAGTGGACTAACCAGGGTTACAGGTATTCACTCCGCTTCTAGAGGTTTTTCAGGTTCCTGGGCTTAGGCATTCCGGAAACAGCTGAAGGGAATTAAAGAGGCAGATATCTTTTTTCTGCTGGCATTGTTATTAAAATATTGATGAAAACATTCACCATTTGTCTCAAATGCTATGCAAGCATACAGACACCAGGGTGATCCAGTTCTCTAAACAGCATATTCCAAGCTTCAAATAAAGCCTGTGAGTAGGCAGCCAGTGAGCTCAGGAGAGAACCTCACACGGCTCCACCTGCAGACCCGAGCCTGGAGGTGAACAGTTACAGGATCTGCCACTTGTGTGGGTAAATTTTGCCAGCCCAAAGAGGGAAATCTGGAATTTCAGTTTCAGTTCAGAATTTCATTCTTGAAGTAAAAGATGTTCGGATGCCATGAGTTAGCAATGAGAAGTTAACTGAGGACTAAGAGAATGGAAAAACAATAAAAGCCATCTTGGATTGCTCAGGAAATGGATAACCAGTATAATCTGCTTTTAAGTTAGCTTAAATCCAGTAAGATGAGTACTCACGCAAAGGTTTATACATGCCTACGCACACACTGTATTAGATTTGTAATGATTTTTTCGTATAGATTGATGAAAGTCAATCTAATGAACACTGTGGTCATACAAGTCCAGTTGTTTGCTTTCGGAGGGTTCTTGTATTGCTACAAATTATACAAACAAGGTTAATAGAACATAGAAACATGTGGAAGTTAGATCTTTTACAATTCCTTTATACATCTGCCTGTTCATGTACCTTTTTATTTCCAGTAGAACTGGTGCTTAAAGTTAGAATACAAAACCCTAATCTTCGAGAAAATGACTTCATTGAAATTGAACTGGACAGACAAGAGCTGACCTATAAGGAACTGCTCCGAGTGAGTTGCCATGAGCTGGGTGTTAACCCTGAGCACGTCCAGAAGATCAGAAAATTACCAAACACAATGTTAAGAAAGGTAAGAACTCTAAACGTTGAAGTGCAGTAACTTATAAAAAAGATTTTTAGGTTACCATTAAAAAGGAATAATTTGTCGGTCACCTGCGTAGGCCCATGTTGCCAAAAAACCACCCCACATAAACTTCCCTTCAGCTTCCAGCACTCAGCAGTTCGTTTTAGTTTTGGGTTGGTTTCTTTTTTTTTTTTTAGTAAAAAGATTCTCAAGTTTCTTGATCATTTCCTTTCATAAACATTTGGTGTTGAGCCCAATTAGTATCCAATTTCTCTACTACATTCTTAAATTCTGTGGAACACCACCCCACTGTGACCTGTCGTCAGCACCTGAAAGGCCCGCAGTACTCAGCGGAGCTTTGCTAGTTCAGCAGGGGCCGCGTGCAGCCTGCTGGGACACGGGAAAGGTGTCAGAACTAGCTGCAGGGCAGGCGTCGGAATGGAACGGCCTTCTCCCTTCAGTGACACTGACCTGTGCAGCAAACAGAGAGCGCGCCTGCTGACCTTTTCTGCTGATCCCTTTCGCGCGCGGATCCCTCTAGAGCACTGCTGGCATCAGTCGTGGAGCAACCTGATTAGGACTGGACTAACAGACTTCACTGTACGGCATCTTCACTGACTACAAGATGACTTCTTCTTTGTTAGTCGAGAAGTGCGGGGGAAAAAAAAAAGACATAAGTGATTCTGTCCCTTGCCAGCATAAGTTGCTGTTGAAAGGACTGTTTTTATTTCCAGCTGTAATTACTTCAGGCTCTCTGGGTAGGACTGCAGGACACTTACTGTTCCTTGAGGTGACATAAAACCAATTCTATTTAATGCCGTGTAGCAGCAGAGTACTGCTGCAGAGGGGAGCGGAGCTTGAGCCTGCGCTGGGAGGGTGTTCTCCATGGCTCTCCCAAGACCCTGCCTGAGCCAGCGCCGCGAGGGTGCTGTGGGCGGCTCCAGAGCAAGCCACACGCGGGACCTTCCTGGGTAGAGGCAAGAATCGATTCATGAGCTTCTAATAATTACCAAGGGGGGAAAAAAAGAGGAGTCGGGGGTGGCATGCAGCAGGTCTTCACAAGTGTTACTCCACTAATCACTTGCACTCACCGTCAGTCTTGCATTCCTTATAAAAATAGACTTAAGTGAGGAGCTGAGTAGGGTCCCAGAATAAATACAAAATGCAACAGGGTGTCCGCTTTCCAGTTTACTGTAAAGAATTGTCAAGTTTATGGATAAATACATACCTTGCGTTACTATGAGCCTATTATTTTAACTTAACTCTGTAAAACTGAACAGACGGTTTATCACCTAACAACTTATTGTATTTATTTAAAGGACAAAGATGTTGCAAGGCTGCAGGATTTCCAAGAACTGGAGCTTGTTCTAACAGTAAGCGACAAAAACTTATTTTTGAGAGCCCCAACGCTTTCTGAACGGAGTGGTTATAACAAGAAGGCATCAGAACTGACATATTAATTGTTTAAAGAATAAAACAAAAGATTTGTATCTCTTATCTAAAAGTACGTTTGAAATACAGTATCTATAAGGGCTAATGATGCTAAAAAATTCTATTTTGTTAACCTTGAAATAAACTAAAGTTGTTATGCACAGTTACAGCCTGTAGTTAATCTAAGAGTAATGACTCCAATATGAAAGTAGCTTAATGCCAGGGAAATATTGGTAGAACTGTCTGTTAATGCAACACTTTTCCTTACAAAAAGATAATCTTGAAATACTGCAGAGTTAGCAGCTCTCAGGGAAAGGCTTACCTTAAACTGTGTGCTATAAAATAGCAGAGGCACTTCAGCTAAAGAACCTGCCACGAAACCCATTTAATATTTGTTCTGAGTCCATTACTGTTAACGTTCACTTTTTAGATCATGGATTTTAAGTCATATCTTTCTTAGAGGGAAAAAAACCAGAAGGGTTTAAATCTGTGGAAGAAGCACAAAACTATGGCTAGTTGAAATGCTGTCAAGTGACTTATTACCTGTGATTTCTTAATCACCCTTTACACTTCTCCCTATTTCTCAGGTTGAAAATAAAAAGTGATAGTAATTATCCAAATCCTAATTATGCTCTCAACCAAAATCCCTTTTATTGTTGTCTGTCAATATATAGTATTGACGTGTGCAATTTAAAATACTATTTTTTGTTACTGTATTGAAAACACATTTCTTCAATGCTGCTTTAACTTCCCCTTTTAAAAGCACAAAAATTGTAATTTTATTTTCCTTTTACCTCTGCATTCCTGTTGCCTGTGTAAAAAGAAACTAGTGAAATGCCCAGGGTTTTCTGGGCTGGTATTCAATCTTGATGTTCCTATGCAATGTATTTTCTTTTTTTTCCAATGACTTGCGTTTACTTGCATTGTTTACTGAAAAAAATCACTTTTCTTGTTGCTTAAAACTCAGAATTAGACTACTTTGTGATGAAAATCTGGAATAAATAAATTGAAAAGTATTTAAGAGCTGCACTTTATCTATTTTTTTAGGATTTTTAGTATTTACTCAGTCATCTGCATTCGACGAAGGCTGCCAGAACAGAACTCTAACTGTACAAGCATGTAGTACGAATTAGCTGAATGAACTAGAGTCAGAGATGTAACAGGCAAACAGGAGACACCAAACTGGACTGAATTACCCTCTGGTTCTTCCTCTTCCCCCTCCCTTCCCCCCAGTCTCTTCACAAACTACAGCAACCAAAAGATTTTACGGTCTCGTTGTCTAAGAATTCACAGCCCACGTTAGCTGTGCAGCGTACAGTAGTAGCGTGCTGGGCAGGGAGCCGCCCAGCCTAGCTGGGGGACCTGCTGAGGCCAGGACTGCGTCGTAAGCCGGTGCCGCTCCAGATGCCTTCCTCAGACTGGAGCTGGGCATCCACCACGGCCGTGGCTCCTTTCCGGAGGCTGTGGCAGCGGAAGGCGTTCGTTCCTCCCCTGCAGTCAGAGCAGCCGGCTGTATTGCAGCTCACAGAATAGGAACCGGGACCCCGATTTACCGGGACCCCAACGTACCGGCGCGCTCTCCTCCTCCTCCAGTGAGTAGTCCTTTGTGCCAAGGGCAGCAGCTCCGCGGGAGCGCCCGAGCACAGGAGAGGGAGCCCGCTCCCAGGCGGCCCTGCAGTTGGATGGCCAGGGTTCCCCCGAAGCGCAGATCCATGCAGACGCCCAAACTGCCCGTCTGCCAGTTATCTAGGCTGAAGTTAGTCTCCCAGGGCTAACAGGAGAACGTTTTGGCACAACAAAATAACCTCTTTGGGGAGGTGCTGGAGGCCACGTTGTCCGAGTCATTGGCAATATCTGTTTGTTTGTTTACACCAAATTGGTGGTGGTATACCAACTTCTGTATAATGGAATCATCAAATTGTTATTCCTCGTGTCACACTGTTGCATTCTCCCTGGCAGGCAGAACAGAGGGGGTTTCGGCACCGGCTGTGTAAACCCCAGCTAAATCCATGAAGGTCCCAGGCTTAACCAGTCAGACCTACTAGAGAAAAGCCCAGCTGCTGGGTTGATGACTTCCTTGCTAAACTGATGTCTCGCCTAGATGCTGATCGCCATCTATGCATTCCGAGGAATATTTTTATACCTTATGCAGTTTATACACAGAAGATACTATTAACACTCCTAACAATCTGATCAGTGTATAATCCTTACATCACTGTGTATGATAAATAATTCATTACTTTGTGCTCTGCTATATGAAGTGTTAATGTCAAATGACTGCTTGGCTGCAGATTCTTGTTTCTATTTAAGAAGTATCATTTGTAACAATTAATAAATGATTATTTTTGTCTTCTCAAAGTTTTTCTGAACTTTACTTGTGGAAAAACATTGGAACTTTCACTTGCCAGGGAGGTTTCTAGAGTGCTTGGTGTTAGCGAACAACTAAAGCAAAAGACGTTCTACCAGATTCTGGCAGCAAATATTTAAACACAGTACTCTTATCTGAGGAGGTTTAGTTATCATAATAAGGCAGATATTTCTTTCTGCAAAAGAAATCACACATTATTTCAGGTGATTAGGTGTTGAGTGAGATAGATTACACATCTGCTCGGCACGCACGTTCAGCTTAGGTGGAGACTTACTCACAGTGACTTCATACATGAGACAGATACAGCAAAATTATAACACTTCTGTGCCAGTCATGTCCCTGCAGGCTTATGGGGAGTCTACTAAATTGATAGAAATTGTGTAGTTAATGATTTATGTTAAGCCATCTGTAGGTTTAGTTTTAAATACATTACTCATATTTCTTGCACCGAAGAGGAATTTTGTAATGCTCAAGTTGCCCTGGGCAGGGACGCCAAAGGTCCTGGGGCAGCTCGCAGCCCTGAAGCTGTAGCATTCAGCTCCCGTGTCCTGGGGGAATACTGAAAGGAACAGGTTGGAACCGGTCGGAGATTACACATTATTTCACTGTTTTTTCAGCTGAGTCATTGCTTAATTGGGCCTGTCATTCCACTGCAATACCAACGAATCCTTATGCAGAAAACACACGAAACCAGGTGTATTTTGTACCATTAATATAATTTACTAATTATAAACCTGAATGCAGTACATACTGCCCTGCAATGCATACATTTTCTTGGCAGAATGTTTGACATTCTTTGGAAAAAAGGCATATAATAAAATATAGGAAATATTTAAAAATATAAAATTCACTTTCTGGTCCTTATAATTGTAAAATGTTCACATATCACAAGTTTAGTCCACTACAAAAATTGTTTTGTAAATTACAGTACATTCACAAGTCACTTTTGTGGCAAGTCAGTAATATTAAAAAAAAAACAACCAACCACAACCAAAAATCCAAGGGAAGGGCTTCTTTTCACGCTAGTCCAGCATCTTTGGCCATATTGTAGAATATACCCTTGGATGCTATAAGGCGTGCAGGTGTATCGAACTCAGCTATGGTTCCATTGTCTAGAACGAGAACCCTGCGCAAAACAAAAGGCAGCGGTGGGGGAGAAGCCATGTCAGAGGATTCCTCGCAAGAAATGCGACAGCCCTTTTTGTGACCAAGCAAACTGCTCTAATCTTTGCCTTGCCTTTGTTGTACTCAGTTATTTGCACACGTTGAAATACAACAGGTGATAAACGTTCTCTCTGAACTGCCTTTTGAGGTAAAAAGGTACAGGACAGTCACTGTCTCCCAGGAGTAATAAGGCGAGGGGGGGCGGACACACAAAAAAACCCCAAACCAGGTGTCATACCAGTAGTTCTGGAATTGAAAATAGAATACCAGAAGGCCAAGGAGATAAAAGCTCATGAAGTATAGTAATATATTTTAAAGTAATTAATATGACATGATGTCAGTGCAAAAGTTACAGCAGCTGCTAGTTAAAAAAGGATCCATAAACTTGCTGACAGTGCCATTAATGCAGCTGGGCAGTGTCTCTCGCACAGCTCTGGTTCGTGACTATAGAGCCTGTTTCTTACGCCCACAGAAGCAAAGTCAGATCTGGATATTCTAGGATTATATGGCTTAAACATCATTGCTTACATGCAACCTGACAAGAGCAGCAGTGTGACTATCTGGAGACAAACCAGGCCCTTTTAAGTGCTGCTTCACATACTGAGTAAACCAGTGAGGCCCCTCCCCCCCATTAAGAGATTTTTACCTTGTGTAATCCATAATTGTGTTCAGCCTGTGTGCTATTGTCAGCACCGTGCAGTCTTCAAACTGCGTCCTAATGGTCATCTGGATAAGGTCATCTGTTTCGAGGTCGATCGCCGCTGTCGCTTCGTCAAGGATCAAGACTCTCGTCTTGCGAAGCAGGGCTCTTGCCAGACAGACGAGCTGTCTTTGGCCAACGCTGCCAACAGAGACAGGGCTTTCACAACGCAGCCCCACTGCCCTGAGCTCTCCACTGCTCAGAGTCACTTGTGCTGGAGCAGATCACTCACCAGGTGAAGTCACCAAACAAAAAAATGAGTATTTAGCCAACAGTCCAGTCTGTGAGCCCTAGAGCTAACAAATGCACATCGCAGCAGCACCCAGCTAGCTTTAGCATATGTGTTCACTTCCTGCCTGACCCAGTGCTGACAGAGCCACCAAATGCCCCCTTTCTACCACTGTGACAAAGCCAGGGAAACTGATGATTACAGTGCTTCTGCCCGAGTTTTCAGAAACACACACAGTTGTAACAACACTGAGCATCTGCAAACTTACAAAATAAAAAGACTAGAAGAGAAGAGGTGGGGAAAAAACAGTTCTAAGGCTGCAAGTCCTTTCCACCACTCCCCCCCCAAATCTCTGGGCAGCCCACACTTCCTCCCCTGCCACAAACACACCCCAGACACAGACTCTGAGAATCTCTGCGGGCTGAGGACGGGGCTGAACATTCATCACATACACAACCTGGTTACACCACAGTCTCAGACGCCAATGCAGCATATCAAAGCACGGCATTTCATCATCCCCATTCACTTCCTCAAGGGTCTTCCAAATAATAATGGAAAATACACACTGCTAAAGTGTCGGTTTAGGCAGAGGACTCTTATTCAGCACAACAGATATGTTACCATGGCATTTCCCTTCCCTACCAAACCACATCTAAGGGACTGCCTATTCCTGATACCAGTAAAGAAAGAAGTCTCAGGATGACAGGGTAAGACCAGATTTTGGTTTGGGAGAAGTCCTTCCCAGCAGCAAAGAAGAACTGGATCATTTGTGGCAGAGGCAGAACAGCAGGCAAATGTTTGAGCCTCACTGGTTTTCTTGAAACAGGAGTAAGTGGCTAAATCATTTCAGACACAACAGACTACAGTGTAAACCTGTGCTCAGGTGTTACTCACTGTTACAGCAGAATGAAAGCTCGGTGTATGTTTCTAGTTCAAGCATTTCTTACCTAAGATTTTCTCCACCTTCTGAGCATTCAAAGTCCAACATGGATGGCTGACCGCTGACAAACTGCTTCAGATGAGACAGTTCAAGAGCTTTCCATATTTCTTCATCTGAATACTTATTAAATGGATCCAGGTTCATCCTCAATGTTCCAGAAAAGAGAACAGGATCCTGGATACGAAACCAACTTTCATTAGACAAGTGCTTTAGCTGTTTTAAGTACAGATATTAGGAGTTACTGCTTTGAAGTCTCCATTGTACTGCAGGTAGGCCACCTCCCAATCCCACCCACTCTGAAAATACATTACATTATACAGAGTTAAAACTCAAGTTCCAACTGTAAAGATGGTTTATCCTAAATCCTGTTTTATCACCCAGCATCAGCTTATAAGGTGGCAGGACAGGACTACTTTAAGTATAAACAGATTGTTTTTCTGAAACAATTTTCTGAGTGTAACAAAGCATTTCCCTCTGTGGATAAACCATTATTTATGGTTTGCTAAGCTGTTAGAGATCCTTCCTTTATTGCAATACACAGAAACAGTACCTGAGGAATAATTGTTAGCCTCGATCGAAGGTCATGGAGACCAACCTCTGAAATATTCACACCATCGATTCTAATCTCCCCTTTTACAGCTTCCAGGATCCTAAAGAGACAGAGGGTCATGGAGGACTTCCCTGCTCCGGTTCTTCCAACAATTCCAATCTACAACAAATTGCAGGTTTAACAACAAAGCACATAGTCAAAACCAAAACAAAATCCAACCAAAAAAGCCCAAAACAAACCCCTAAGATTCCTCTAAGAGGTTTGACGCAAGATCTGAATCTAAGAAAGAATGTAACCATCCTTCCCTAGAAACCCGTGTCATACGTTGTAATGTATATATTGCCATTCCTGTAATTTGAATGATATTGCATATAAATATGTTCATAGGCCTACAGCCACCTGACATAAGTTTGGGTGATTAGCTGAAGTACCCACGTTAAGAGTTCAGTCACTCAAGGACGAGAAATAAAGGCTTCTCAGAGGGCAATTCAGACTTTATGGCAAGCACGTGTATCTCAGCTCCAGGAGGCAGCTGCCATCCTGTCTGCTCAGTATAAGGTAACTCTTCTCTTTTAATAACAGCCTGTTAACTGAAGGACTTTCCCAGGCTAATTGTTCTGTCACGAGCATGCAAAACCCAGAACTTCCAATTGAAGCATGAAGAAACGAATCTCCCAGAACAAAGATAATTTCCTGATTAAGGAAGCAAAGAATGTAATTTCTTTCCACGCCAAAAATTTCACAGGGAAAGACAGAATGGAAAAAGCTGGAATTTCTTCTCCCATCTGCACTGTTTCAGAAAAGCACTCTCACCACTGAATTTCTGTCACTTATGCTGGTGTCTCCTACATGGTGTATGGTAGCCTGTTGCCAGCCTGACTTGGGAAGTCCAGAAAGCCCTGTGCAATTGGTCCTACTGGTGTCAGCCTGGAGCACGCTGACGCACCGACAGCATGGCTGTCACTGCTGGCTCCTGCAATGCCAGCTTCAGCGGGTCTCCACCACTGCTGCAAGCGTGCTTTTAGCCCCTGTCCTCTACTCCACGGTTGACAACAGAGCCCAGAGCACAGTTCTAGCAAAGACAAACAGCTGGTAACTCACCTTTTCTCCACCGTGCACTTGGAGGTTTAGACCCTTCAGCACTAGATCCAGGCCCTTCCTGTACCTCACTGAATAATTCACAAACTCCAGCTCGCCCTTGGATGGCCAGTCTTCTGGGGGACTCTTGCCCTCAATGATCCAGGGAGCCTAAGGAAAACAGAAGTCAGAAATGCCTCATATAGGTTTAAGAAAAAACAATTCAAACCCAATGGATATAAATTTACATTATTTCCATTAACTTTAACAGAACACTGCCTGTTTCATGCCAGCTCAAGCTCTGGCATATAATACCTATCATGCATCTTGTCTGGCTTCCTTTTAGCTTCCAGATTAAATACTTGATCTCCAGAACCATACACTGCAGCTCTCCTCAGATCCTCCATTTCCTAATTCTTCATCTCCCATCCTGCACACAGGGCTAACAAAACCCAGTGTGTCCACAGAGCAGCAGATTTCCCAGCACAGCTCCATCTGCCACCTTTAAAAGTCTTTGGCAACAAAGGTAGATGATCAGATAATTTTCCTGGATTAGGCAGTACAGTGTTCCTAGAGACGTTCTCTCAAGGGAGACAAGGACCAATTAAGCTGATTAAACAGAAATACTATTGAAAACACGTGCACAGCCTGATAATTGTACTGCAGCTGTGCTCACTAGTAGGAGCACAGCACCATGCATGCAGGTAGGACTATGTATCAAAGACTTCAAACCCAATGGGAGCAATACTCTGATGGTGAAACTCATCTCTGTTGTGCTATAGCCACTCACAGTAGCAGAAAATGAGATGCTAAGCACAGGCTGCATGATGGCAGTAATAATTTGGAGCTGCGATAGCATAAATTACAGTTCAGAGTGTGACATTTGTTCAGGTTGAATGATAACATTCTCGGAGCAGGAGCTGCCTCTCAAGAGTCTAAAGAAAGACCATGTAAATGTGTGCATTAGAATTTTGCCATGCTTGTTGGTGAGCATGCTTGATGCTTGGTAGCTGACCTCTGTTTCAGTTTCTGAATACTCTTTTATTCTTTCAACAGCCACAATGTTAGTTTCAAGGTCAGAAGTTGTTCGGACCATCCAATTCAGAGACAAGGTCACCTTGGAGAAGACAAGGAACAAAATATTACCCACACAGGAACAAGAGATTCAATAACAACAACAAAACCAGACACTGCTATTAAGACATGGATTCACGTTAACATTACAAATGAAATAATTACCTTCACATTGATGTTAATACAGCTACTGAGACAAGAAGTCTACAGGCAGTCAGATGCTCACATGAAGAAGCACATCTCCCACAGTGATTTAACAAACAGCCCTCTCAAAAACGTTGGTTGGAAGCCACTCCTGGCATGGGTCTCACTGGAAAATCACTAACAGCGATCTTGCACACACTCATGTTATCTATAAAGCTTCTGGCAAGAGTGAAGCCATTAAATCTGCTAAACTGCCCACAGCTTGGGTGAGTACAGTTTATCTTGCCTATTTATGAATCCTGCCGATCTGCCTGTGATTAGCTGGACACACCAACGTGCTACGTAGCAGGCATGATGCGGGACATATTAATCCCATGCTCCTCAAATGACCTGTTCATGGTGGGTGCACAGGACACTTACTGAGCTTCCTGCATGCCGCTGCTGGCGACACTGAGGTGCAGCACAATCTCGATGCTCCCCAAGTGCCCTGAAGTTCTACTACATGTGAGCTTGCTGATGGTCTGCCAGCATTCAGTGTAAATCTCTGCTGTTTCCAGATGTCCCACAACTCGTTTTTATTATTTCCTTATTAACTTCAGCTTTAACAAGCACTTAAATTATTGCCAATATAGCCATACCATCTACAAAAATGCAATCCCATCAATGAACAGAAATCTGCAATACATACCTGTAACGCATAAGATACCGAAAGTCCTACCAAGCCAGCGTTCAGGCTGTTTTTACCAATCACAGCAAAAAGGGCAGCAAAGAGGACAATACAGTTCCCCACAAATTCAACTCGAATGCCCAGCCACCTGGTAAAAAGGCAGACATAAGCAGAGTGGTAAATGGTTGCTTGGACCAGCTATGCAAACGCAGGATTCTCTAAGTGGAAACAAGAGGTTATACGCCTTTTTACCTGTTTGATATTATGCCAGGATAGTAACTCTTCTGATTTTCATCCATCTTCAGATCACCGATGTCTATAAAGGACTTAACTCTCCTATAGGCTCTGATGACACTGGCCCCCGATACTGTTTCTGAGAAGTGTGAGTAGATGGGAGATCTGCTCACAGACTCCAGACGCTTCAGCTGCCGGGAAGTAGCTACGTAGAATCGCTGCCATTTTTTGGAGAAAAAATGGAAGGGTACATGCAATACTTTCAATTAACAGGATTTAAAGGAGATGGCTACTGATGCACTTCATCCCTCCAAAATTAAGCAATTAATTTATAATTAAGAAGAATTTCAAGCAAGTTATCTTTGCTTCATTCCACAACAGAATATTGGGTAACTGCAATTTCTATAGACTGTAAGTTGAATTTATCTACGCCCCTTTAAATTTAGTTAATATAGCCTAACAAAACGAATCCGTTTGTAAGAACCTCATTTTCCATAAAAATGAAACATGAATTTGCACCTCCATTATCAGATCTCTATTTACGGCCTATAAAATATGCTCGGAAGTCAATAAAATTAATGCTTTCTATTCTCAACATTTCAACTCCTCACCATCTTAAAAACTTGTCAATACATCAAATATATACACACTTCAAGGTACTGAAGTGCACTGCAGCTTTATCTCTAGCAGTAGGCTCATTTGTTATTACTTGAATGCAAAAAAAAAAAAAGGTTATGCCTGCTTATTTCATGACCACTTCTCACAGGACCATTTCATTTTCTGAGAGATGTAAATAATGTTTTGTTTACATGAACATGTAGTTACTTCAGATATTTCTATTTCCCCCCCAAATTCATGTTGTTTTTCCTAAAAAGAAACACGATCAATGGAATAAGAGTCATTGCAATGGTAGTCAGATATTTTTCCAGTTACCTGAACAAAGTAGTACAGAATTGCAAGCGGAACTACAACCACAGCGAAGAGTGGAGTACTTGCTATAATTACAATCATCGTTGATAAAGAGGTGAAGAATGTTCCGAGGAACATCAAGACGGTTGGTGGGATTACTTCATCGATGATATAGATGTCCTTCGAAAAGCGGTTGATGATTCGGCCAGTCGGGGTGGTGTCGTAGAAGGACTGCGGGGTGTGAAATTTGTTCTCCAGCAGAGCAGCGTGGAGTGTCTGGGCTGCACTAATGCCTCCCATGGCCAGGGTGAAGGAGGAGATGAGTACTATGAGGCCTAAGAGGTGAACAGGAGACATGTTAACCAGCAAACGCGATGTTCCTAACACGCAGCTCTTGGACTCTCAGCAGTTTCTGTTGTGCTAGAAGCCTTTTTTCCTTTACTATATTCCCCATCCACCCCTTTTCTTACCACGCACACTAGCACTACGGCATTGCAGTCACTGCTGCCTAAAGCACAGGAACATGTCCTGCAGGATTTCACCAGGCTGTCCACGTGAGACAGATGCACAGCCATCTTCCCTCTACTTTGAACAGGCCTCCATGATATCCTAATGCTCCAACTTCACCCCAACTCTTCGGTCTCTTCTGCACCTAAGTTTTCATGTTTTCTCTCCAACTTATCTCTCTCGAGCTTCCATATCAAAATTAAAGTGTTGGGCTGAGCTCGAACTTTGTAGCTCCAGGTTACGCTAGTTCCCTCGCTTAGCATAGGATTTGGGGGGCAATTTTGGGCCACCAGCAACAGGTGCTGTGGCTTTCCCACCTCAGTCCTCTTTACCAAACATTGAGATACCATGATTTTATCTGGTCTCACCTTGCAAGAGGCCCAAGGCAGCATAGACTCCGACTCGCACGGCTGTGTTGTGCTGAGTCCCGTTTACCACCGGCTCGTTGGTCCAGTCACTGAGCCACACGTTGGCCCCAATGGCAGCAGCATTTTGACAGCAATATAGGAAACATATAGCTAAACAAACGACAGGGCTGACAGCCTTCACGTATTGCCAGATTACCGTCAGCTTAACCTGCAAAACCACACACCAGAGCTGGTTTGCACAACTTACACAATCAGGAGTTTAAACAGAAGAAGAGAAAAATAATACTTCGCCAGAGGAACTGCTGAGTTCAGAACTGCCCAAACTCTAACACACCACAGAGAACAGCTCATGTGCCTGAGCTCCACGGCAGGGCGATGTTCAAAACAAGGCAGAAACTTCTGAGAAATACTCTTTTCCTCCATTTTGAGGAACTGTATTTTATTAGTTTTGTGGGGTTTTAGTTTTTAAGACTATGCCAGAGGAAAAAAAGAAGAGGGTGATCAAATAGCGGCAAAGGATGGGTAACAAGAACAGGAGCCAAGTTTTTCAGGCAAAGGAAGCAACTTGGCAGGCATATCGAGCTCAGGACTACTTTAAATGGCCTACTTAAGGAAAAGTGCTGAATACGCCTCCATTCAGGTGTCTTCACAGCAGCTTAAATGAGGTACCAAATTCTAGCACACCCCGACAGGAACATAAACAGATGATGCTTGTGGCAAAAAGTAAAGATGTGATCTCTAAGGTAGTGCGAAAAGGCAGAGAAGCAAAAAGAGACAGACTCAGGACAAAACTCGGTCTCTAAAAAAAGCACAAGAAGGAATAATTAAAAGAACAAGTGTTGTTGATTAGGGATTTTGAAAGCTAAAATAATCCATAGACACAGCTAATTACATGTCTGTGCCATGGAACACGTACATCAGTCTAAACAGGGCATGCTGAGCCTTCTGAAGTCGAGGGAAGGGAGTTTCTTTAACAAAACCACCCTGTTCTTATTCTATCCGTTGCTCCTTTTTGTCATTTTTTCACTTTTGTATTCCCATCTTCCCTTTTTCCCCCCTTCTCTTCTCTTCTCCTTGCTCCCATTTCACTCCCTGGCCCTGCTCGGGGAGAGTACAGCCCCTTTTGCACCCATAAGCATAAAATGCTCTCGAAGATGGGGTGGCGGGTATCAGACAGAACAGTTCTGCTGGTGCACAGCAGCCCGCTGGCTGGTAGAACCCACTGCTGCGGGGCATCAAAAGCCCAGCACTGCAGCTGGACTCAACAGCAGCCAAACAGTTTAAAAACCAACAGTGCTGAAAGCTCTGCAATGCAAAGGCAGGGCTGATGGAGCACAGTGCTATGTGGTATCAGGTGACTGTGGCAGGAGCTGAAAGGATTTTTTCCTTTCTTTCTTCTTTCCCTAAGTACATCGCCCTTGCCAGGTGTAGAAACCTCTGCCAAAATCCCAAATTTGAATGATCAGTGGCCACGAGATTAATGCCTAAAACCTGCAGTCATAATTTATACAATACATTTAACAGAACTGGATCAAATGTAAAAATAAAAATTCTTTTTTCAAACAGGAAAAAAAACACACACATAGAAAAAGGGAGGAGGGAATCAAACCATACCGTTCCTGTTTCAGTGGTTTCGACCTGAATAAGTTTCTCGTTAGGATTTTTTCTTGGCACAGGAGGCTCTGCTGGCTTCTTTTCACAGACTCTTCGTTTCGTTGACATTTTGTTGGGACATTCTCCTCCCTCAGAAGATACTACACTAAGTTGCCTAGTCAAAACAAGAGAGTCATTAGCAGAAAAGGGCATATTGTGACAGCGCTAAGGCAAGACTGGGATGCAGCAGATTGGACTTCTTCCCAGCTCATCTGCTGAGTTCCCATGCCAGCCTCACTCACAGCTATGGGTGCTTCTACCACCCCTCTGAATGTTCAGGGATGCCAGAAACACAGCTCCTAACGAAGGCTGTGGCAGGGCCTTTAGAGGCTTCATCACTAGACAGATGTTTCAGTGCTAACCCCTGAACTTCTCTGTTTTCACACCAACAGTGGCTGGACAGCATCTCTGGGTATGGTTATGAAAACCTTTAAAGATTCCCAAGATTCCCAATGGAAAGGCACAACACAAAGGGTTTATTCATCATGCAACTGATTGCAGTTTAGTGTTGTGTGGGTAAATACATACAATGGTGTTACCTGACAACCAGAGTGTTGCTTTAAGAAATTGATTCAGTTTGGATTAAAGAGAGGATTGCAGGAACAGATGTTTGATCTTCTCTGCATGTTCTTTCCCATTTATTTTCAAAAGGACACAAAACCATTTTATTTATAAGAGGAAACAAAGGAAACTAAAGCCCAGACAGAGAAGCGGTATGTGACTAACATCTTTCAGATGTGTTTCACCCCAGACACAAACTACAAACTCATGAACCTCACGTTTACCTAAGAAACTGTTTGCGGATCTCGTTTGTCACTGGTTCATTATCTGCCAGATCGGTGTGGATGCTGAGGGTGTCTTCAGCTAGCAGGACTTCTTCCTCCTCCACCACTGCAAAACAAGATCACACCTCAGATTTTCTGCTGAATAAAGCAGAAAGCACAAAAAAAGCTTGCTCTACTAGGCAAGAGTCATGAAAAAACAATATCGCAGCAGGAAAGTTATAATGCATAAACTCCACGGTAGTTTGGCTTACATCCCTTCTGGGCATCACAGAATCACAGAATCACAGAATAGTAGGGGTTGGAAGGGACCTCTGTGGGTCATCTAGTCCAATCACTTCTCCCAACTAAAGTGCAAAGATCGAGTGAGGCAGGTTGGCTGCCAAAGGCATTTACATCACATTCCTTTAGTGTTCAAAACGTTAGAAATGTTAAGCAATAGCTTTATAGTTGGTTCTAGGTCGATTCACTTATAGGGTATGATCTAGGCATGATGGAGAAGACATGTCAGGAACTGCTGCAAGTCTCTGCTGTTGCTAGAACACGTCATGCATGTTCCTCTCTGCCTGTCAGGAGGGGAGCAGTGCTGCAATCAAAGAGCGTGGGAACAGTGTCACACAAAGGAAACATTTACCAAAATGCTTTCATCTTGTATCATTTTATCAGAATCAAACCAAGCTGCAAAGTAACCCAAGATTAAAATGTCATTTGAATCTTGCTATATGAAAAACACAACAATATATAAGCAGAGAAAAAATACCAGACTCTGGGTAGCCCCTTTGATGGCAAGCCCAATTTGTTCCTGGCTACTCTATTTTCCTTCTGAGTTTGACCTTGCTAAGTCAAATAAATTCCCAACTTTAAAATAATGTCTAACACAAGAATTGCTTTTTTCTAGGACAAAGCACATGAAATTTTGAAAGGAATTTGTAAAAACATTTATCAATAACAAAGACCTGGCCATAGACAATAATTTTCACAGTAGTGCAGAAAGGCAAATGCCAGGCTGTCATGAAGAAGCAGCAGACACTTTACACAGAGAAAAGATCTATAACCTGGCTGACAGAACTAGACATGTTTTAAGCAAAAGCAATACTGTACTTGTCAGTTCGTCCTCTTCGATGTCTTCATCAAGTGCATAATTTCGCAGGAACTCTGCAAAGGCCTTGTTTTGTTTCAGAAGGTCTTGGTAAGATCCCATTTCAGAGATTTTCCCATCTACCAGGACAATTATATGGTCTACCTGAGGCAGGAAGCCAATGCCATGGGTCACAAGAATTCGGGTCTGGATAGGGGGAAAAAAAAAAAAAAAAAAAAAAAAAAAAAAAA
>Ga0065711_1005084_pt1 | contig 21368 bp, 30 predicted proteins | sample Hoacrofraction12_FD_59098 | JGI IMG/M metagenome (GOLD analysis project Ga0065711, IMG submission 59098) | Hoatzin crop microbial communities from Cojedes, Venezuela - Epithelial fraction 12 v2 (version 2) | ecosystem: Host-associated > Birds > Digestive system > Esophagus > Crop | place... | reverse complement strand
ACCCTGCTTTGGCAGGGGGGTTGGACTAGATGACCCACAGAGGTCCCTTCCAACCCCTACTATTCTGTGATTCTGTGATTCTGTGACCCCCAGGACAGGCAGCAGGAGAGCTAGCAAAACGCAGCGGAGCCCTGCCAAGAAGCTCTGCAAAGGGGTGATGGTTGCTCTGTTGCAGATGCGTGAGCACGTGAATTCAACGTGGTTCATTTTCCGGAAGCAAGTAGACAACTTCCTCCACACCCTCATGCCTTCCACCATCGTTCCGCTGTACACCATGGTAAGGCCAGCACCTTGGTCCCCACTTCCTGAGCCACCATGAGCTCCTCCTGGCTGGCTTTGAGGTGGTGACGTGCTCCTGCAACCCTCCCAGGTGACCTTCACCAGAATTCGCTACCATGAGGCTCTTCAGCGCTGGAGATGGCAGAAAAAGGTTGGTCGGTGGTGGTTCCTGTCCTCCCCATGCCACAAGCCTCGTGAGCTCCACATCCTGCGTGCCAGCACTGGTCAGCTGCAGCGGGGGAGCTTTGGTGGTGGGATCTTGCCAGGTGTGAAGACTTCACTTGGTGCCGCAGGGTAGGAGCAAGCCTCTGATGATGCCGGGGTTTCTCTTTGGCACTTGCAGATAATTAATCGAGGGCTGTTTGTCATGGGGGCAGCAGGACTGGGTGGCACCTACCTGCTCGTAAAGCGGCTGGCACGGGACTTGAACTTCTGCATGGAAGACTTGTGGGGCTGGTCCCATTATCTGAAGAATGTTGGAAATTTTCCCTTTGGCACACAAGTGGCTTGAGTGCAAGGGGAGCTTCTGGTTGCAATAAAAGTGAAGGCACGGGCTGTTGGCTCAGCTGGACGATGCTGCTTCTTGGGCCCCTCTGCCTCCCGGCCCCTTAGGAGCTGTGGTGGTCCCTTTCCCTGGGCAAAAGGAGTCCATCAGTGTGCAAGGTGCCCAGGGAGCCTCTGCACGGGCTCGGGGTATCTCTGCCTCACGTCAGCAGCCTTGGCTCGAGTGATGCGGTGTGTCGTGGGCTGGGTGCAGGTTTTGTGTGCAGCCATGTGGGGAGCACGAGCCCCCCCGGCCAGCAGGACAGCCACTTGAACCGGTGACTTCTGCTCTTACCAAAATCAAGTCAACATCTTGATTTGAAAATCAGCTGGTTTCCTCCCCACCCCAAGTCAAAGAAAATACGGTTCAGTTATTCTTGGTGGAAATGAAATAACTTTAAGAAAGGATGTCCTGGGGCAGTGCTTGAAGCCTGGAGAAAGGGCAATTTTCAAGCAGGTCTCCCCAGAGGGACCACCAAGCCTTTGAGCTAAAGCAAGACCAGGGGCCTGAAGGACCCTCCTGTCTTGCTGTTTTCCCTCTGGGCTTTTGCATGTGCCCTAGCATACACTTCTGTCTAACGCAATTACCGATCATAGTTCTTTTTGAAAAAATCTGGATCCCTCATCGACTTTAATTGTGCTCTGAACCACATAAGTGGTTGCACACTCTACTCCAGCAGTAGGACCTGCAGCTGGTGATGGGGGGGATAGATAGTCTCTTCACGTCCAAGTAACAACCACCTCTGCCTGGGCCCCTGTCCATGGGCATTGCACCCGAGACCCAGAGCCCCAGTGCTGGTGTCTTTGTGCAGCCAGGACCTACACTGAGTTGGGGGTCCTCCAGTCAAAAATAACTGCAAGTACTGGGATAGTACTGGGGGGAGTATCAGACACACTTTCCCCCTCCTTACCTTGCGCTACAGCCTCACAGTCACTGCTGAAGCACAGCAAAACGGCTCAAACCTGATCTGATGTGGTCCAGCCACTCTCGTTTCAGGAGGTTTACAGATAGCTGCCAGCAGATGGGCAGGGACAAGAACTGTCTTGCATCATTTAACGAGTCGTTTTTGGCTTGCGGGGGAGCACCTTTCAGGATGTAGATGGCAAATCAGTGTAGAAGACAGTTTGTTTCTCCGGCCAGCATCTTTCCCAGGCACTGTACCTATGGGAGGTGCTGGCAGCAAGGACAGGATTTTCTGTAGTTTCTCCGATGAATGCTTCAGCTACTGCCCTTGCACCAGCTTCTTAGCAGGACAAATGTATTTACTTTATATATTATTTTTTATTACCATTAAACCTCTTCAGAGAGCAAACGAAGATGTGACATAAAACAGCTGTGCACAAATTATTCCCAAACTTAAAGCAAATGTGGAACTGTACCGCTATTTCGCAGGAATGACCCCGCAACGTAAGAGCAATTAGCTGCTGAGCGTGGTTTGGAAAAGTGCTGAGCTGGAGATGCTCCGGGTACCGCAATGTCTTTTGCAGGCCTGGCCCTTGGCACGTCTGACGCGCTCACAGAGCAGGGAAAAGACCTCGCCCCAGGGTTGGTGGAAGAAGCTGTGGCCGAGCTCTGAGCTGCAGACAATGTTCCATGTGCTTGGTGCCAACATTTCATAGTTCAAACAGTTGCTCCTTGGCTTCCTTGTCGTGCAAAGGGCTCAAGGCCTGGCGGAGCTAAACCAAGCTTGCAAAAGCCCAGGTAGAACCTTGCCCGAGGTAGGTCTGAGAGGGGACCAACACCAGGGAGAAGCTGATGATCTGGAAAAAAAGATTCAGTGCTTGTTCCCTGGTTGCTCCTCACCTCCGGATACAGGTGCTCACTAGCCCTTAGGGCCCACCACCTCACTGCAACCTCCAGAGCAGACTGCCAGCCTGGAGGACCCTCCACGTCCAACCCAGCAGTGAGCGCTTTAGAAACTAGAGCAAACGTGGCGCTGGAGACCAGCGTAGCAGAGGCACAGAGCAGTCCGGCGGCAGATCCTCCTAGAGCAGAAGGGAAATGGAAGCTTTGAAATCCCAGCTCCAAATCGAAGCTGGAAGGCACTCTGTGCACTCAGGTGGTTTGGGGGCTTGGTGTCCAGGACTCCTGCCAGAAGCCAAAGTTAGCATCAAGAGCCGAGACAGTTGGTAACCGGTACAGGAGCCGTTGCGTGTGCCCGCTGGTGAGATCTGCAGTCCCATCCACGGCGAAGCGGTGTCTGTTCCCTTCTCCCAGCTCTGCTAACGCAACCATCGAGCGCTGTGCCAGGAGACAGGTGTGGTGCAGCCCCTTGACCGGCACCTGACAGACCGGTGGCGTCTTGGAAGAAGGGAAAAAAACAACAGGACAAAGAAGAGGAGGTGGGAGACTTAGTCTGAGATTTCTTTAGCTTGGCGTTTCCTTATTTAACGGTGGGTCCTAGCGCTGCTGGGCGTTTCTCCGCTTCATTCCCCGTCAAACCTGGGGTTCACGACCGTGGTGGTGGCACTCTTGAAGAGGGGGTTATCAGCCTGGAAGGAGAGAGATGAGAGGCCCGCGTTGTTGTGCCATATCGGACTTTCAGCGGAGCATTACCCACCCCTCCCAGCCTCAACAGTGCAGGCAGCGTTGGCAGAAAGATCCCACAGGCTGCTTTAGCCTCCCCGCAAAACCCTGCTGGGCTGCGAAACCATCTGGTGGGGAGTGCTCAGGTCTGCCACGGCTGCCTCTGGAGAGGGTGTCCCCTCCACCTGTCCCCACCACATGTCCATGAGCGTCCCAGCACACCCCGCCGCCGCAGATGGGCTCTCTTACGTCGTTCCACTTGGCCTTGGATTTCTCCTTCTCGAACCGGCGGTATTCCCGGCGATCGAACAGCTCCGTCAAGAGCCGCCAGATTAGCAGGAGCACCAGGCCGATGAGAGCCACGCCGGCAACGGTGCCTCCCACGATCAGCGCGATGTTGGGAGGCTCTGGGCACTCTGCAGAACAGACAGACAGCGTCTGGCTGCAGCCCCCGGGAAGGCGGTGAGGCTGCGGGCGCAGGGGCACGAGGAGCGGGGCTGGGGTACCTTTTTTAGGATCAACGATGATGGTGTACGTCTCATTGCCGTCCTCCTGGACCATGCGGAAGGAGATCCAGCAGTTTTGGGAGTCCTTCTCCCTGCACTGCTTGCTCACCTCTGTTGACTTCTCGGCCACCTGGATGTTGGGGCAGGCCTGGGAGCAGTTCTTCTCGAAGGGGCCGCTGAAGAAGAACTTGCACTCCACGCAGGAGCTGCAAAACAGGCGGCCACAGCTCACCTCTGCAGGAGCAGAGGCCCTCTCACCTGGCTTTGGCTGCGGCTGGGCTCTGCCCCAGGATCCCCACCACCCCCTGTGCCATCTCCGCGTGCGTCACTCACACGTATCTGCCGCAGGGCGAGGGGCAGCCGGGGCAGTCCTCGCAGAAGGGGGGCTGGTATCCCCCGAAGCACTGGCAGCGGTTGCAGTGGCAGGTCCCGCGGTGGCTGCACTCGTTGCCACGGATGTTCAAGCAGCCTTCTGTCGACTTCTTGCACTGGCAGGCGCTGCCCTGGTAGCTGGGCGTGCACTTGCACTCCCCGCAGTCACATCTCCCGCGATCTGTGGGAGAAGACCTTTCAGACCAGGATCCTACAGAAAGCCAGGCTGCCTTCCCTCTGCCCGCACTTGGAGAGCATCACCCACACCGGGCTCTCCATGCCACTCTCCATGGGATCGCCAAGGAGGTCCTGTAGGTTGGTGTGGTCAGACCCAGGACCCCCAAACCCACCCACTTGCGTTTTGGCAGGGAAAGGCAGCATCTCCCTGGGGACTGAATCTTTCTAGACAGGCGGAGAACCCATCATGCAGATGCGTCACCTTTGCCGCCGCAGGGAGAGCCGTTGTGAAACTCGCAGTTCATGTTGTCGCACTCGCAGAAGGTGCCGTAGATCTGCTTGTCGGGCACGTCGCTGGCGTGGCAGATGCACTGCCCGCACACGCAGTCCCCCAGCCCTGAGCAGATGACCGAGCTGTTGTCCTTCCGGCAGCTGCCCTCCAGCTCCTTGCTGGTCTTGCCTTTGGTTTCGCACTCGCAGTTCTTCCCTATGTAGCCCGAATCGCAGCTGCCGTCAAAGAAGAGGAGCAAGCCTGGGTCAGCGGCCACCAGCAACACCATGGGGCACGTGTGGGGTCCAGACCTCAGCCAAGCAGAGCAAATCTGGGACAGCCTCGCCAAACCTAACCACAGCGTGTTGGTGCTAACTCCGTGCTGGAGGAAACCTCAGAAACGCTGCTCTCCCTGCTGGTCATATTTATAACACCAAACGGTTGCCCGGAAATTATTGTTATATTTATAATTTCCAAACCCTTGCCAAGCAGAACTGAGTGTTTCCTGAGGAAACCCAGTCTTTTCCTCTCCCTGTCACCGAGGGGCCATGAAGCCATAACTACACTTAAAGACCTGCGTGAACTACAACCCCGAAGTGAGATTTTGAGAGACTTCTACAGAAATCTGTGTCTGCTCGATGGGTGGGTTGGTGGATGGTTCGATAGTTGGATGGATGGGTGGATAGTTGGATGGATGGACGGGTGGGTGGATGCCATGAGGAAAGCGACAGACACTCCACCAATGGAAGAGAGAGCTCATTGTGTCCCCTGCCTCCATGAACGCAAACCGCCTCTCTGAATCAGAAAATTGGTGCAAAGCTGCAGAGCCAGGCCGTGACTGACCACCACATGTACACCCCTCCACAGAGCCCTCACCCGGCCCCACGTTCTCCAGGCACAGAGGCGCTTGGAGGAACCAAGTGCACCACACAGCTGCCCTCGGCTTGGCCCAGCAGCCCTCTCCCAGCAGCTCCACAGCTCTGGCAGCATTTGAAATAGTGTTTTGGGTGGACAGCACGTACCTGCAGATCCCACAGACGACGCTGCCTTTCCCACTGCAGGCAGTTGGGTCAGGCTGCTCATTGCAGTTGCAGTCACAGTTGCTGTCCAGGTGGACAGTCAGGGTGTCTGTGAAGCCCAGTGGCCGGATGGTGAAGGACTGGCTTTTGATGCACTCCTTGGCCGTGACCTTCACTTTGAAGGTGACCTAGAAAGTTCAGAGTGAGAAAAGGAAGAGACAGAGGCCATCAGGAAGCTTCAGCAGTTGGAGGTGGTATCAGCCCCAGGCTGAGCACATGCACAGGCAGCGCAACGGAGGATTCCCCCATCACGCAGCGTTTTGGACACTCTTGGCATTAAATTCATGTAAACAGAAAGCCTGGAACAACAGCTGGGTTCCTACCGTTAAACAGGATGGGCATCAGGAACTTTGGGAGCTGTGGGGCATTTCCAGCATGGCACAGGGGAAACGTACCTCATCGTTGATCTTGACGTTGTCGCACTGCCCTCTCACTTCATCCGAGACCATCTGGTCGTTACCGCACATGGAGTCATATTTGACATCCAGGACATCTGGCAGGGTGGAGTGGTCCAGGATGATCCGTGAGGAGAGGTTCTGTGGGGAAAGTGCCATCAGCCCGAGAGGAGACCAAAGGTGTGGGGTTGCAGGTCAGGGCTTCCCTCCAGCCCAGGGGATGGGGTCTCAGCTGCCTGGGATGGTTCTGGAAAGGCAGGTGATAGCATTGGAGAGGCGGGAACCTCTTGCTTGCAGTGGGCAGAGGGACTCGGCATGTCCTGTCCTTAAAGCCCTTGTCCCAGCTGCTCTCTGATGGTGAGGACACACAATGGGAACCTTTCCCTGCTCTGAGCCCTGCAAGACAGGCGAAAGACAGCCTTCTCCAGCACTTACGTTGTAGGCCTCCTGGATGAGTTCAATGATGTTGCTGGAGTCCTCGTTCAGCTCTCCCACCGCTGACTTTGGGATCATCTCACTGAGTTTCTGCCAACAGAGGGCAAAGAGGTGAGTGGTCCTCTCTGTTTCACAGCAAGTGGGGGGCAGCGGCAGGAGGACACGCAAAGCTGTTTCTGTCCTCCTGGGGAGGGACGGGAGGCACCTGGACCATCTGAAGTCTGCTTACCTTGTAAACATCCACCACCTTACTGGTGACAGCAAAAATGGGCTGAATGTTGTTTTCAGCAAGTTTCTGGACCAGCTGGCCGACAGACGGGTAGTCCTAGGTGGGGAAAGGGACACCATGCTCAGCATGATCTCCTCCACCAGAAGAAAGGTGGACAGTTTGAGTTTCATGGCCCAAATTATAGTGATTATGGTGACTCTGTGGTCTCAGCAGCAGGCTTTTTACGTGACTGTTTCTTCTGCCTGACGGAGCAGAGCCGCTGAAAAGCCCCCCAGGTACTTACAAACTCATTGCTCTTTTTGTACATGTTGTCCTCCAAGTGGCACTGGCCGTCATTGGGGGTCAGGATGGCCCCAAGCTTGCCATCGCCGGCGAAGTGGAAGCCGTCATCGGTAGCAAACACCAGCAAGCGGGTCACGTTGCGCCAGCCGATCAAGTCCTGCAAGTGGCATGGAGACCTGTCCCTGAGGGGGGCTGGGAGGAAGGTGCCAGCAGGCACAGTACGGCCCTTGCCAAAGCACTGCAAGTCTCGTGTCAGCCACGGTGCGGGGCAGGGGACACGGAGGAGGTGGGTTACAGGAGATCAGGGTCAGGAGGCTGGGGTAAGACGCTCTCTTGTACCCGCCCCGAGTAAGCTGGCTGCTGCCGAATCAGGGCTTACACAGGATGGGCTTCCAGAGCCCACCTGGTCAGAGCCACCTCCTGAGGGACGGTGTGTGAACGTGGGTCGCAGCCCTCACCCCTGCCCACAGCTGCCGGCAGCGGACTCACCCCGCACACTGCTGCCTGCATCATGGCATCCAGCCCCCCCTCTGGGGCATCCAGGTTGCCCGAGATGAACTGCTTCCCCACTTCGCTCTCGAACAGCTTGGCGTTGTCGGTCAGCGAGAGGATGTGCTTGAAGGCGAATGGAGGCTGGCACTGATTGTCTCTGTTGGGGCAGGGGTTCTGTAGCTTCTCAGGGTGTGTGTTGACGAAGGGCAGCACCGTCTTGTCCACGAAGGAGCCAAACCCTAGGGCATCCAGGACCACAGCGTCAGGGGCAGACAGGGACCAGCAAGCATCCCCGTGGCACAGGGCATGGACGGTCTGCTGGCCCCCGTCCCCATGTCCCTTGCCTCAGCGCACTCTCCAGCCCGGCAGAGGACAGGTCACGCTGCCCGCTGCCTGCATCCCGCTCCAGCCCCGCGGCTCTTCCCGGCAGCAAAGAGCTGTGCCGGGGTCCCATGGTGGAGACAGGCTCACCTATGCGGCGAGAAGGGGTGGTGCTCTCCAGCGCCCTGAGCAGCTCCCCTCCCAGCTTCTTCACCTTCTCCAGGTCATCCAACATGGAGTAGGAGAGGTCCATGAGGTAGTAGAGATCAATGGGGTACCCCAGGGCACGGCGAAACTTCACCTCGAACACAGCGGGCTGGCCTGCAGGACGGGGACGCTGGGATCAGCTGCCGCACTGTGGCTCACATCTCGTCCCATTGCCCACCCACCACTGGGATCCTCCTCTCTTTCAGCAGAAAAGAGGAGGAAATGCGGCTGCGACGGGCTGTCACGTCCCGCTGAGCCTGGGGGCAAGCGGAAAGGCGTCGGGAACGCCACGCAGACCATACCTATCCTCAGTTTCAGGTGCACCTCCTGGGGAGTCAGCTGTATGTCATTGCTTAAGGGACTGTCCTGTGTCCTTGTGATGTTGTTGACTGGAAACTCAATCTCGTTGTCCGGGCATCCCTTCTGCTGCAGCTCCTGGATGGTGTCGCAGCGGATGGAGTCTGGCTCACCGGCTTTGGCGAAACTCTGCGCATTGCAACATCAGCAGGAAAATATCAGAGGAGCAGCAGGTGAATGGGCTTGTTACAAGACGACCCAGCCCCCAGACCAGGTCTCCATGGTATTTATGAAGAAGGGGAGGTTGAAGGGTCCTGGTCTGTCAGATCCCTCCTGGCCCCATCCGCCACGTAGGACACGAAACACTCCCAAGACACCGTTTTCCCCCTCCACCGCAGGCAAAGCCGGGCAGGCAGGGTGAGGACCCCGCCGCCTGTTAGCTGATCCCTGGGGGCTGACAGTGTGAGACCCTACGTGGACCTACCGGCTTCTTGCACCAGGCGCAGCCAGGACCGGACTGGATGCAGTCCTTGCACGTCCCCACCTTGATCTTGGGGCACTCCATGGCAAAGGCTGAAATGGAGAGAAGACAGGGTCGGCATGGGGGCTGTCGTGGAATGAGGGGTTAGGTCACTTCAAGAATCACCGTCAAAGGTGTTTGTAAGAAATTGATTTTTACTAGGAATTTATAAAATGTAATCTAACAAAGTTCAATGGCAAGGTTCACTCTATTACTTATTAAATTAATAGAATACAAAATCGAGGTAGGACTGAGATGGGATGGTTTATATAGAGATTGAAGAAATATGTAAGGGGTAAGCGAGACCCTCCCGCTGAGTCACAAGGTTTGGAGTGGACCCCCCCCCTTGCTTTCTAAACCCCCTCTCGGAGAGGAGCCTCAGTGTGGCTGGATCCAGGCTCAGCCTCAGGTCACAGCAGTTTGTGTCCAAAGGAGATGTCTAGCAGCAATTTACGGTTTGTTCACAGTTAAAGAGAGAGAATCACAGGAATTTAGCAGTAATTAAACATTCATTAGTAAAGTGAGTAAACAGGGTTTACTACAACCACAAGAGTAGAACATTGTGATTCAAATTGATTCACACACGCACATGCACACAGGCAGTACGCACAGATAAAAGCACCCATTAAAAATTCCCCTCGAGTTCAGTGAAATACTCGCTTCAGACGATTTCTCAGCAGGTGAAGGCTGAGCCTCAAGGAGTGAGGGATCCCTGTAGCTCAGCCCAGGTTCTGTCAGCGATGGTAGCTACCAGTACAACAGTCCGAGGGCTCTGCGAGGCGTCCCACTCCGAGGGAGATGCTGGGCACAGCCCGCTGCGGGCCAGGAGAGCTCAAAGGGCCTCGCCTGGTACCGCTGCTCATAGGGTCACGAGATGGTTGACTTTAGGCATCAGTAGATTTCCATCACCACAATCCAGGTCGGCAATTACTGGAGTTCTCAAAAAATTCTAGGAATGCTGGTACCACTCCACCCGAGTTACGACCCACGGTAAGGTGTGTTCTGAGGCTGTCAGGGGAGGACTGACTATCCTCGCTCTCCTTGCCCACCTTGGCCAGGCAACTGGAGCTCCAGGTGCGGTCAGTGCTGCTCCCCACCTTAGCCACGCAGGAGTTCCCAGTACGGTCAAGGGACGCTTAACTGCTAAACTCATGGCATGAAAGCCAAGACTTGATGGAACTCCTGAGATCGTAAAGCAGCTCAGGGGAGTGGGGGGAAGGATGCACCACCACAGGGGCACGCGGGGGGAGGCCAGTCTGCAGCGGCGGCAGCCACGGCGTGCTCTGACACCCACCACCAAGCACCCATGCTGTCCTGAGACCAACCTGCCTACAAACCCCACACCGAGGGCCCTGCCAGGGTCCTCGCCTGCCTCGCTGTCCCTCAGCAGGGCTGGCTCAGGTTAACTCCAGATCCCGGGAAACGCGGGAGCTGGCCCTCGCACGCCTCTCGGTGCCATGTTCCCGCCGCTGCTGGGCAGCACACGGGTTTCCCCACCATTTCACTGCCCATGTAAGGTGCCAGGGGGAACTCGGCGGCAAGGAAGGGCAGGTCGGGCTCACCTGTCGTCACCAGCAGCAGCACCCAGGTCACCGCCGGCAGTCGGAGGCAGCAGTCACGCGACATTTTCTGCAAGGCAAAAAGCATCCCTGTGACCGCCCGGCGTACGGCAGCTGCAGGCAAGGGAGCCCTCGAACCCTACAGAAAGCGGCTGCAGGGGACGGTGGCTCCAGGGGGACGTGCCCATCCCACAGCCGTCCCGCTGTGGGCAGAGCCCGGGAGTCGGGCAGCCGGGGCCAGGGCAGCCACCCGGGGTGTGTGGGGTGACTCAGGACGGGTGCTGGCATGCTCTCACAAAAATCAGTTGGTTTCCAGCAAACGCAGCTTTTGGACTAAATGTGGAAGTCAGCAGAGTGGGAACTTGCACCGCAGGGCTACGCATTCGGGGGAACTGCTGCAAAGCTCGACGTGGTGTTTGCTCAGGCTCTTTGACATACGTGATTATGTCTACGTAACATTGGAAAATCTCAAGCACTGCACTTAGCTTTGGCTAGATGTGAGTTCTTTCACCTTCTCTGTCGAGCTATAGTTGTATGGGAATTGGAATAAAAAATTAACAAAAGGACCATTTCTACTAATTAGCTAGCAAGGCATGCTAGATGCATATGAAGTCTGTCACTACTTGCTTTACATTTAACTGATTCATCAAGGAGATGAAGCATTTCACGTAGTGAATTAACAGAAGCTTTCCTGCTGAGGGTTTCCAACGAGCAAGGGTTTCCAACGTCACGGCATGGGTGACCGGCGTCCTAGGAGAGCCGCAGTCCCGTCTCCGAGGGCAGCGGAGAGGCTGGCTCTCATTGCATGGTGAGGTCCAGCCTGCCGGTGTGGCAACCACCCGGCTGGCTCTTGCACAACGTGCGGGGTGAGGAGGAAGGACGGGGTGCTGGAGTCAGACCCGCATGGGGTGGGGGGCCAGGACACGATGGCATGGGTGGGGGCTCTGACCCCAGGGCTGCACATTTCTCACCAGTGTGTGGGGAAGGACTCCCAGCACATCGTCCAAACCCCACGAGCACTTGCTATCCTCAGCTGATTTCAGAGCATGGCAGAGACCTTGCTCTTCACATGCACGCTCTCACAGTGCTTGCTCTAGCTGCTCACACTACTCACTGCTTGCCCCAAAGAACATCTCCTGATCCCGGCACTTTATGCCATCCATAAAGTCGGTGAAATCGCTCTCAGGGAGGGATTTTTCAGTGTTCTTCCCGTGGTGCCAATGAGATCACGTTCATTCACTACCAGATGATCTTTAAGGTCTCTTCCAACCCTTACCATTCTCTGATTCTATGATCAATGCCATCACTTCTCGTAACGCCTTCCCTCCAGCACGGCCCAGCACCAAAACCCAACAGAGTCACAGCCTTGCAACACGGATGCACAAGAGGAAGTGAGAAAAGAGGAATTTGTTAAAAGAGGAAAAAGGAATATGAAAGCACAAAGGAACAACAAACATTACCCTTTTTAGCAATATTAGACACGGCATCACGAAAGCAGGTCATTGGTTTTGAAACAGCTCTGATGCTGCCCTGAGCAAGAAAACAACACTCCCTGGCTCCCGCCAACTTCACAAAGTGCCCTCACTCCGTCCTGTGAACCTGCAGAACTAACAGCCCGCAGTCAAATGGTAACGAGAAAACAAGAGAAACCTTCAAAAGGCCCTGAGGCCAGGTTAGTAGGTAGGGCTGCTCAGATCCGCTTCTGAGACACTGGGATTTCCTTTCTTAGCCTGTCAGCCTCTGCAAGATACCAGACAAGCCATGGGTGACCCAGGTCAGCCTTGAAAGAAGGTCTGGTCTCCTCTGGAGAGCAGAAAGATGATCTGCATAGGTCGATGGGTGTCATTTCACCGACATTTGCACAGTGAGGTTTGGTGCCGAGCTGTATTACAGACTTGGAGATATGGCAGGACTGCTAAGGCTGGTTGCCACCGTTGTTTACGGCAGGAGTCATCTGGATGTGAAGGTCTGCAGCCTCGGGAACCCCACCCTGCCCTGGAGCCAGCCTCCCTGGCAGAGCTCCAGCAGCCTTGCCACCGTACTGCTGCATGGGCAACAAGAGGACCCTCTGTGGTCACCCAGTCAAACCCTCATAGTGACGTGGCCCAGGAGCTTACTCTGCCATGTCCGGCCTAAGACCATCCTGTGGTGCATGGACAGAGGCCTTCTTCATAAAGATGTCCTCCACAAGTCCAACTCCACCACCACAGTCCACAGAATCACACAGAATCACAGAATGGTAGGGGTTGGAAGGGACCTCTGTGGATCATCTGGTCCAACCCCCCTGCCAAAGCACGGTCACCTACAGCAGGCTGCACAGGACCACGTCCACGTGGGTTTTGAATATCTCCAGAGAAGGAGATTCTACAACCTCCCTGGGCAGCCTGTTCCAGTGCTCCGTCACCCTCAGAGTGAAGAAGTTTTTCGTCACCTTCAGACGGAACTTCCTCTGCTTCAATTTGTGCCCATTGCCCCTTGTCCTGTTGCTGGGCACCACCGAAGAGAGTCTGGTCCCGTCCTCTTGAGAATGCAAGTTCCCACCATCTCTGAAAAATCTTGCCTTTCGAAGTTCAGTATTTTTTAAGCTGTGGTGTCAGAGCAGATCACTAGCTCCACAAACACCCTTCCAGCAAAACCCAGCCCTGACCAAAACATGCTGCCAGTACTTCCAGACAAGTCAACACTTCATTACAGCTCATTTCTGACCATCTACCGCACACATACCAGCTCACCGCTTTCCCCTCAAAATCTATCAGCCCGGGTCCCACCTTGGTAAGTTTTTAAGGGCACCATTTATCATCACAGCTGCAGCGTCCCAGCCTGCATGATCCACATTGGCCGTTGGCTCCAAATTCTGCCAGCACTGTTTGGGCTTGCAGACAAGAAGTAAAAACTCTTAAATTATAAAAAAAGGTCTTAACAGTAAAAGCTCTTAGCAAGGCAGGGGGGACAGTAGATCTCTGTAGGACCCTCCTGGGTGCACCTCGCTGGGACATGACTTTGATCACTCATTTGGGCTGTGGTGCCCTGTGCCAGAGATGTCCCCAGTGAGTCACCAACTGGTGCCAGCCAACTTGAGAGGTCCTCCAAGAGCAACATCACACTCCAAGGCGCAGCTGGCTCCTGCATGACCACATTTGCTGTACTCTTAGCTGTACTCATGCTCTTCATTTGTTATTGACCACTGCTTGCATCTGCTTTGCCACACGTGTCTAGCTAATTAGTAGTGCCCTGAGGATGCTGAAATCAGTGTGAGATCATATTTCTGCAATCCTCCCCCCCTGAAAAACGGGGCCAGGGAAACAGGCTCTCACCCAGCAAGAGCTGCTGCTGCTGGCAGGAGGGAAGAGCCGCTCCCGCCCTCGTTTCCTGTAGCACTCAGCTGATCGACACCCCAAATGTGCTTAATTAGGCTCCAGCTCTTCTACAAACTAGAACTTCCCACACAGGCTGTGGGGACCAAACTCACGGGCTCTGTGAGCTCCTGCCATCCCACCCTCCCAGTGTTTCCGTGTGTTTAATTCCTGCTGCCATGCCAAGGCGTGGGACATCGATGGGGTTGACCAAGACTCTGTGAGCTGCTCCTCCTTGCTGGAGGTTAGAGGTTCCTGCTTACAGGCTCATCCCATAAAATAGAGCAGATTTCCAATTAAAACTGGATTAAAAAAAAAGCTCCCAAACCCTATAAATAAAGTGGGAACCTCAACACATGCCCAGCTCTGGCTGAAATTGAGGTTTGTAGTGCACGGTTATGATAGAATCAGAGAATGGTTTGGGTTGGAAGGGATCTTGTAGATCATCTCGTTCCAACCCCCTGCCGTGGGCAGTGACCCTTCCACCAGCCCAGGGTGCTCAAAGCCCCGTCCAACCTGGCCTTGAGCACTGCCAGGGAGGGGGCAGCCACAGCTTCTCTGGGCAACCTGTGCCAGGGCCTCACCACCCTGCAAAGAATTTCTTCCTTATCTCTAATCTCAATCATCTCCCCTCTTTCAGTTTGAAGCCACAACCCCTTGTCCTATCACTCCATGCTCTCATAAGAAGTCCCTCTCCAGCTCTCTCACAGGCTCCTCCAGGCACTGGAAGGCTGCTCTAAGGTCTCCCCGCAGCTTTCTCTTCTCCAGGCTGAACAGCCCCAGCTCTCCCAGCCTTTCCTCACAGCAGAGGGGTTCCAGCCCCCACATCATTGCTGTGGCATCCTCTGGCCCCGCTCCAACAGCTCCAGGTCTGTCCTGTGCTGAGGGCTCCAGAGCTGGATGCAGGACTCCCCGGTGGGGTCTCATCAGAGTGGCGCAGAGGGACAGAATCCCCTCCCTCGCCCTGGTGCCCATGGTGCTGGGGATGCAGCCCAAGGTACCATTGGCCTGTGGGGCTGTGAACACACATTGCTGGGTCATGTTCAGGTTCCTGCCAACCAGCATCCCCAAGTCCTTCTCCTCAGGGCTGCTCTCAATCCACTCTCTGCCCAGCCTGGATTTGTCCTTGGGATTGCCCAAGGGTTCATTTGATGGGCTGGGTTTGGACGCCTTTCTAATCCCCAGAGTAATTTCTTTCCTCAGTTGCAAGAATGTAAAGCACACCCTGATAGCAGCAGAAAGCAGCAGAAGAAAGCTCACCACTTCTTTTCCTCTGCTGTGGAGGGAAATTATTCACTGGTATGTGGGTGGGTGAGAGTAGGGTGACTTTCAAAGTGAACAAAGGGCGCTTCTGCTTTTGTCTGCCTCCTTACAGTGCTCAGGGGAGGGGAAAGCGGTCTGACTGCATTAGCAGGGCGCAGACATGGGCCTCAGCATGGACCTCTCCAACCCCCTTGGCGATCCCTTTGACTTGCACTGCGACTGCCAGTTCTGGGTGCTCTTCTCCTGGGTGAGCTCTGCCTGGGATGTTTTTTTTTTGCTCTTTTTCACAAATTAAAGCAAGCAGAGGGATGCACACAGTCCATCCTCCTGCCCTGCTGTGAGGGAGCAGAACTGCAGGGCTTGGCCACCGCCTTCATCCCAGGGTGGGGAGCGGGGTGCGGAGATCGAGCGCCCTGGCTAGGGGCAGGACGCGTTGACAGCAGGGCCAGGGCTGCGTGGTGGCACCGGGGGGACAAGGCTGCACCCCAGGACCAGGGTCTTCCTTGGCCCTGAGCTCGGATCTCCTCGACGCGTGTCTCGGATGGCAGCGGACCGGGGCTCTGCTTCACCAGGAGCCCTCTCCAGCAGCCACCAGGGTATTCCATCCGTGGAGCATCTCCCGCTTGCTGTCTGGCACGGCTCAGGCCGGCCAACGTGCAGCACGGAGGAGCGAGTTGGGATTTATAAACAGGGCTCAAGGGGAAGTGTTGAAGCTAGTGGTGATCTCGTTGCTATAAATAAAATCGGCGTTCAACAGCAGTAAACACGTGTTTTCTTGCAAAACAGGCGGACGCGCTCTGGTGCCCGGTATCCCGGGAGGATTCCTGGGGTCTCTGCACCACCCGCCTGCAACGCTGAGGTGCCACTAGGGTCAGTGCTTGTGTCCCGGTGCCGCTGGGCGCTTCCCCCACGCTCCCAAGCATCCCCAGAGCCACGTCACCATCACGCTGGGACAGAGACGCCGGGTACCGCACCCAGCAGAGATGCTCCTTTCTCCCCCCGACTCTGGGCGGCCCCAGCCCCTGGGCGCGGGTGATAAATGAGCGGAGCAGGGTGCAGCAGGGATGGGAGAGTGGATGTCATTTGGCTCGTGGCCTTCTCTTCCACCGCCTCGTTGTGCGATGCAGGTAGTTTCCATCAAGGCAGATGGTCGTATGCAGGGCTGTCCACTGGCTGAGACACCTTCTGTGCAGGGTATCGCACTCCGTGTGTGTGTGTGCACGTGTTTATATACATATTTTAATACTATATCTAAATTACAGCAAAAATTAAAATATATATAAATAAAAAGAGATAAAAGTATTTTTAGACATCTATATACATATAAAAAATAGATATATTCCTATGTTCTGCTATAGGAAATAGGTATATATTTTACATATATATTTCCTCCCAGCAGCCTCCAGTGCCTGCAGGGGACGGGTGTGTGGGCTGAGCACTCTCCCGTGTGCGCCAAGCGCCTGGCCTGTGCTGTCCCTCGGCTCTGAGTGCTGAGGTCCCTGGGTGCCCGGGGGACCCCCACCCTGTTCTGGGAGACCAGAGGTTTGTACTGCTGGGTCTCCCCGGGTCAGAGCCCTGCTTGGGTGGGATGGGGTTGCCCTGTCGTGGCCTCGGTAGTCTGGGATTTTTAAAAACAGAGAAGCCATTTCTTGTGTCTGACCTCCAGTGGGCATCACCCCTTGGCCGATCCCCGTGGGGACGCAGTGGCGGCTGCTGGGTTTGTAGAGACACAGGACAGCGTGTCCTCTGGAGCTGGCAGAGCTCGTGCTTCACGGAGCAACAGAGGGATCCCCCACCACCACCAGCCCTACGGTGACTTCAGTCTTTCTCTGAGAAAATAAATCACCCTGCACCACGCTCCCCGGCACGCTGAGATCGCTTGCGACTGAAACAGCACCAGGACGGAGGACAGAAAAAGCGCAAAACCACGGCGCGAAGCAGGATGTGACAGCCGTGACGTGGAGCGCGCCACTTAAAGCCTTCCCACACCTTGCAGAAGCCGCGTACCGGGTGTCGGTGCCGGCCGCAGGGCACGACGCCTCTGCGAGGCTTCACACGTTTGCTTTTCCCCTGCCTGACAGGCTGCGAGCTAGGGCCGCGGCGCTGGAAAAAAGCAGCGAAAGCAGGTGCCAGGCTGCTATCCCTGACCCCTGGGGTGTGCCCCGTGTTTCACCTGCATCTGAGAGCCACGGAGATTTCGGGAAGGACCTGCTCTCCCCAGGGTTAGCGTGCCCGCGGGCTCTGCTGCCTTCCCTGCTGCCGCCAGGCGTTTTCAGTGGTCCTCAGCAGAGTATTTGACGCGTACGGCATGCAGAGAGGCGGAGGAGAAGAGCAAGGGTCTCACCGCCCTCTCCCACCTCTTCTCCCAGGCCCACGGGGGTGCAGGGGTCTCCAGGAAGGTCCCTGCACCAGCACCACGCCGAGCCCCCCCGGCAGCCGTCCCCGCCACGCCACCGCACCCGTTCCCTCTTCCCCTCCGAGCTGCTGCGTCCCCTGTTTGTGGGTGCTGGTAGGGGACCCGCCGGGCAGGTGAGGGGTCCTGGGCACACTGCCGGCACCGCTCTCCCCAGTGCCACGTGTGAGGAGGGTGTGGGGGGGAGCAGGGAGGTGAGGAAGGGGCTGTGTGGGGTCTGACACCCGCCCCCCCCAAAACACCTGCAGTCCCAAGCTTAATCCTCCCTCCAAAAGCCAACCCATTACAGACCGGGCAAGCTCCCTCTGCAAAGGCTGTGCAGACTGACTGCCGCACCGTGCCACGGGTGGCAGGGACACCACGCCGAGCTCCCTGAAGGCCATCTAAAAATTCCAATTGGGAATTATCAAACAAATTCACTGGGAACACCAGAGCTATGAAACCGCTTTGTCGCCCAGCTGCCGCCCCCCACAGAAAAGAGGAACAGACGTCAAGAAAATGGAGATGCTGTACTCGCCTCGCATCAAGCTGTCTCCTCCGTCCCGTGCTTGGGCTGGGATGAGGATGGTCTCAGCTTCTCGAGCTTGGCTGGGCGAAGCGGCTGGGCATCGGGTGCTTTGCAACGCACCCCGACCCTTCCTGCCTACTTCCGTCTCGCAGCCGGCTGGGGCAGAAAGGAGGAAGTCGGAGGGGTGGCTGCGGGAGGGCGTGTTCCCCCCCACCCCCCCAAACCCCAGCCAGCCCCACTCACCCTGGCCAAAGCCCTGCCGAAGCGTCCTGCCCTGCAAGGCTGGGGCTGGTCTCCTCTCCAAGCCACCCCGGGGGGTTCACAGCCCTCCCGCTGCACCCTGGCAAGGGACCCAACCCAAAACCTGCCCTTTTTGCCCCACACTTGACCTTTCATAGCATTGCTGGGGGCCAGCCCAGTCCCCCAGCGGACAAATAAAGCTGGTGGTGGAGGAAACCAGTTCCTTTGGGAGCTACCAGCAGCCCCTGGGCGTGGAGAAGATGAGGAGCTGGCTCCCCTCAGACTCTGGGTTGGGATCTGAAATTTTCTTGCCGGGGCTCCCTGCCGGCGTAGCAATGCCAGCGTCGTTCTCACGGTGGCACAGCTCAGGGCTGTGCCGGGTTTTTTCAAGCAGCCTCCGAATTTTGTCGTGCGGGTTGCATTAACTCCTCCCAACGCACCCGCGACAGTATTTCCCTGAGCAGAGAGGAACTGGCTCCTGGCAACTATCTCTTCAACTCTTCAGTGTACTAAAGTTTTTTCAAAAAAACCACAAGCTGTCTAGAAAATGTACAGGACCGTAGATTTTTGATAAAGGTAATTAATGTAGAAGCTTCTGTTCATTGCTTTGTAGGTTCTCCATCCAGCACGCTAACGCTGAGTGACCGCGACGCGTTACAAGGCACGGATGCCGCTCACCTGCTGCCGTCTTCCAGTTACGGAGCTGGGTTTATTTTTGTGGCGCGGTGCTCGCAGCCAATTTCCGAGCCCTGACGGACGCTCCACGCGCTAAGTGTTTTTATCAAAGAAGGCAGCAGAGCTCTGGGCCGGCTTCACCGCGTCCGGGCGCTGGGCGTAGCTGGAGAGCGTGGTAGCACTGCTTGAGGGTGGATGGGAGCAGCTATCGCCTGGCCGGTGTGGGAGACGGCGGGGATGGAGCCCGAGGACGAGCCTGCTTGAAGCTCGGGTGCCCACCCCAGCCCGGGCGGCTGGAGCGGGTGGGCTGGGGCGGATGAAGCTGGGAAAGCTGGTGAGGCTTCCTGCCAGCGTTGCCGGCTGCAGATCTGGGGGAAGGAAGTGTGCTCAAGTGAGATGAGCTGTCATAAGTTTTCCTTTTGTGTTGCACAAGGCCCTCACCGCGCTGCTCTCTTCTCTTCCATTTTTCCATTGGGTTTGTCCAACCGCCCCGGTCCCACCGACAAAAGGGTGAGGGAAGGGGCTGGGAGAGCTGGGAGCCTCCCGAGCCGGAGCAAGGGGAGCAGAGCAGGTGACCACGGGTCCGTGTAGCCCAACGCCGGAGCTCGCTGGCTTCCCAGTTCCTCCTGCGCTCTCTCGCAGCTCTGGCCTCGAGCGGACATCCACAGCGAAGCACCGTTCCCAGCAGTTCCCAGCGGAGCCGTAACACGCCCATCCCCTCCGCCTCCAGTGTGTCCGTGCTCAGCCTGGCAGCTCGTTAGTCCTGGCTATTTGCTACACGTATTAGCCAACGAGTAGTTACTCCTCCGCTGCGTCCGTGCTTTCACAGCTGCACACAGGACAGGATGTCCGGGCAGGGGCAAGCCAGGGCTGGTGCGGGCAGCGCTGGGATGCTGCGTCCAACCGCTCCTGCTCGCGACACGCTGCAGCCAGCAAAACCCGCGCTCCTTCGGCGTGGGTGTCACCTGCTGGAGCTTTTAACCTTCGACGCCTCCCGGTTTGGGAACAACCACCGTTTTTTAGAGGATGTCTTTTTGTTTCGATGTTTTATTTCTCCTTGCTGCTGCTCAAGCCCGCTGCAGGTGCAGGGGGTGGGCGTCCTTTGGAGACGGGTACGTGCTCGGTCGTGGCGCGTACGCTCCCCAACCCGCCTGCAACCATTTTAAGCTGTTAAACGTTCCTTTTCCTATTTTCTTTCAACCATCTTTATTTTCATTTGTTCCCCTTTTTATTTTTAATGAGAGTGGATTGTGCTTCTGCCTGCCACCGGCTGCGGGACCGTTGCGGTTTTCGCAGGACGCTCTGGAGCAGTCGGCGTGGGGAGCAGGGCATCCAGCTGGGCACTCTCGGAGCCGTGGCTCCCCACGGTCGCTGAGTCTGGCGATCAGAGATGCCATTTTGGTGCCCTGCTCCGGAGTGATGCTCACCCAGCCTAGAGCATGGAAGATTTCCCGGCGTTCTCTTCTATCCCGACAAAGGTTACATCTTTCCCAGTCACTGCCATGCTCCGGTCGAACGAGTGGCACGACGGAAGCGGGGATTCAAGGCGGCTGTGGAATATCCATCCTCAGGGATATTTTTTATTTCCAACCTTCCGGTATCTGTGTAGGGGTACGCTCGGTCGCGAGCAGGCGCCTAAACTCGACGTGGCATCTTTCCAAGCGGCACCACCTTCCCGGGGACCTCTCCCCGCGTTTCCTCGTGCCTGTGGTACCCACGAGGAGGGTCACCAGCCACGCGAGATGCACGCTCATCAACCCCTCGGCCGGGCAGGAGCGGCTGCTGCCCACAAAACGGACTCATGGATGCTGGGAGCGGCTCGGCTTCCCCCCCAGCCCCGCTCTCCGCATCCTCGGGCACGTCCTCGCTCATCCGCCTGCGAGCCAGGGCTGAACGCGGGACCCAACGCTACCCGGGGCAGCCCTGAAGTGAGGGGGGGGACGCGGGTCCCTGGCGCTTGCTCCCCAATGTCAGGCCCCGGGAAACACAGCTCGGAGGGGGATGGGAAGGCGGAGGAAGGCCAGCTGGAAAATGAAGAGGCATTAACCACGGAGCACCCATCAGGGCTTCTTAAAACCACCGTGGTTCCCAAGGCTGGAGCTTTTTATTCACCGCGGAGGGGAGAAGCAGCTTTGCCTTTCAGCCCCTCGTGTGCGTGGAAAGACGCCTGAGGGCGATTAACCCCCGGGCTGCCCATCAAAGCAGCGCGGAAGCCGCCATCATTACACTTCAGAGTTAACAGCCGCGGAGCGGGCAGTCCGGAGCTGCGGCGGAGGGGTTTCCCGGGCTCTGCCCGTCGCGGGGGAAGGCTCCCCGAGCACCCCGGGGTCCCGGCGGGCAGGGCCTACCCGGGCGGGGCGGCCCCAGGGCGGGAGAGGCGCGGCACAGCACAGCCCGCCCCGCCTCCTTCCGCCCCGCCGCGCAC
>Ga0065711_1036160_pt1 | contig 21369 bp, 36 predicted proteins | sample Hoacrofraction12_FD_59098 | JGI IMG/M metagenome (GOLD analysis project Ga0065711, IMG submission 59098) | Hoatzin crop microbial communities from Cojedes, Venezuela - Epithelial fraction 12 v2 (version 2) | ecosystem: Host-associated > Birds > Digestive system > Esophagus > Crop | place... | reverse complement strand
CCGGGGCGCTGCCACGTCTCGCACCGAGCCCCCCTCCCGCACTCCATCGCCTCACGTACCTGCCCCGCCGCGGCGCGCCGCCGAGGGAGAGGACGGTCCCGAAGCGCCGCAGGGAGCGGGCGGCCATCGCCCCGCAGACCGACCGACGGACCGACCGACCGAGGCAAGCGACGCGCCGGCGCCGCCCGCCACCTACGGCTGCCGGACTACGAGTCCCGGCGGGCAGCGCGGCTCAGTGGGCGTTCAGCCTGGTGTTCCACGCAGCTTCCGCGGCGGGCCCGGGCCCTGGGCTGGCAGCGGAGCTTGGTACGCTGGTGCTGCCACGCCGAGCTGCGCAGCGCAGGCGGTAATGACGCTGCAGGTTTAACCTCTTCTTCAGTAAAGACTGAGAGAGGCTGGGGCCAGCAGACACACCTGAGGTGGAAGAAATAGCGTTTCCTACCTCATGGTGAATAAACATTAACCCGCCCCCAAACCTTGGCCAAGCCTGCCTTTTAACTGATGACTACCGCCACGGGGGCCTGCAGGAAAGACAGGGAGGGACTGTCAGGGAGCGTAGCGACAGGACGAGGGATAATGCTTTTAAACAGAAAGAGGGTAGATTTAGATTAGCTACAAGGAAGAAATTCTTCCCCATGAGGGTGGTAAGGCCCTGGCCCAGACTGCCCAGAGAAACTGTGGCTGCCTCCTCTCTGTCAGGGCTCACGGCCAGGTTGGACGGGGCTGTGAGCAGCCTGGGCTGGTGGAAGGGGTCCCTGCTCATGGCAGGTGGGTTGGAAAGAGATGACCTTTAAGGTCCCGTCCAACCCAAACTATTCTATGATTCTATGCCATGCTGCCACAGGCTGTGGTGGTCCAGCTCCATTTCCACCCACTGAAGGCACAACCTCCTTGTTCCTTTAGCAGGAGAGGTGATGCTTTGAGGAGAGGGTTTTTACTCATTTCTGAAGTGAAACCTGACAGTCTGGCTCCAGGTCCCAGACGGAACAGGAGCAGTGACAACTGGCACGGGGAAGCTGCTGCCAGGAAGAGGATGAGCACTGTCAGGAACCTGTTCCTGCACCTCATCCCCAGGAGATGCGGATTTCCCCCTGCAGCCTGGGCAGCAGGCAGCTAAGCTTGTGGCTCAAAGCTACCTGTAGTCACTAACCTGGCGTAGAGGACTCGCCCACCCTGGCAGCTGCTGTCACAGGGCTGCCAAGCCCACCCTTCAGACCTGTCCTGGACCATTTGACTCTGAGCAGTAGTTTACCCACCGTGCTCCCTACAGCCAGGGGAAGGGCTGTGCCAGCATCAGTGTTTTTATTAAAAGCTGCTTACCTAGTTATTAACAAGGGGGCTTTGAAAGAGGGAGCTCCAAAGGTTAATTGTGGCAGTCATTAGCATGAGTGAGTGATGGACCTGCTCCCTTGTTTCTGGCACAAAAGCCAGGGCCTTTTGTTTCTATTCCTGTCCCTCATTTCTGCCTGTGCTATATGACCTTCCCCTATTTCTGTTTCCTGTTCCAGTCTCCTCATTTGAAACCACTGTTTTTTAAAAATTTTTAAACTTCCCTTCACTCCATATTGACCACATGCCTTGGCAACCTGTGTCTGACTGCGGCAGCAATAGTGTGAATGCGCTGTTGGCCGGGAGACAACTCTATCCCTTTCCCTGCTCCCCCGAATGCTGGCACAGGGCTAGGGCAGAGAGAGCTGGGCTGCCTCCAGCCTGTCCTTTGCAGCACTCTAGCTGTTTAGCAAGGCTGAAAGGTGTCTGCTGTTAATTTGCTTTCAAATGCCAACACTTGAGCTTTGTTTGTTCCCAAAGGAAGCCAACGTGTCCTCACCCTTACTGCCTGGAGGACAAGAAGGAAATACTGGACAAGGACACTTGGTTGAGGCACAGCAAGCTCGAGACATAAGGAAACCTGAGATGAGACCCTGTGGAGCTGGAAGCAGAGAGCAGGGTGAATGATCAGCATCTCTGAAGCGTCTGGTCCAAAGCAGCTCATGAACTCCCAACACTGAGGCAGCCAAAAATCCCCAACAAGTCCGTGGTCGCTTTGGAAAGTGTTAGCCTGGCCTCCAGTGTCCCTAGGGTTGCACATGCTGATCCTGACAAATCAGAGTGCCTGTAAGGCAGCACGGACTGCCAGCCTCAGGGCTCTCCCCTCCTTTCCTTCTGCACCACCGTGCGCACACACACCTTACACCGAACTCCTGGCCCCGTGGGAGGCTGCCCCCAGAGGTGGGTTTCCCAGTAGTACGCAACCCTGATCGATGAAGGACTCCCCTTCCCCACCCACCTCCCAAATCCCCCTCCCACCCCCTTCCCCATGGTTCATAGTGTTGCCCACGAGGCAGACAGTGCTGCAGTGGCGGGGCATGGGAGGGTGCCTCTTCCCCCATGCCTTCCCAGCACCCTCCTGGCGCCTCGGAGAAAGGGGGCTTGTAGCTCCTCTGTGAGCCCCAGTGTCCGTTGGGGGCTTGGTGGGCGTTCCTGCAGCCCGGCTTAAGTCTGCTTCTTTTCCCATTCCTGCAGAGAAAAGGGCAAAAGTGGGGGATGAGGAGACATCGCTAGAGAAGTGAGCACTGAGCCTCTGAGGGCATCCATCCCTACTGGAGGGCTTTGGACCACCCCAGTATCTTCAAAGCTTGGAGTCACTGCTGCCTCGGTCATCGTAGAGGCGATGCTCTCCTCTCTGTCCACCCAGCCCCACACCTCCCAAATCTCTCTGCAAACCAGGCTCATGCTAGCAGAGAGTGCCACTGAGCTGGGCCAGCCTGGCTGCAGGGTACCCTGGCAGTACACCCTGCTTTTGGGGAAGGGAGCATCTCTGGTCCCCAGATTTCATGGTCAAGCAAGGAGGATGGGACAAAGAATGAGCTTTCCCATGGCATCAGGGAGGAGAGGGGGAGCGAAGCAGGACCTTGGCCTTCCGCAGCACATTTCCCTTGTTGGCTGGGAGGACGGAGGGACTTCTCTTCCTCAGTTCAGCTGCACAGTTAACGGGGACCAAGTGCTCAGGGGGGCTCCCGTTTGGCTTGTTCGTAGCTTCCTGTGGAAAAAGGGGAGCAAGAAGGAGAAGGAGTTAGGAGACCTCGAGAGCAAGGACAGCCAGGGAAAAAGAAAAGCACAAACTATCACGAGGTCAAAGCTGCTGTGGCCAAATATAACTGACGCTTTTCCTCCCACCTCTATCTACAATGTGACAAAGCAGCAGGGATGTCCCTTGTTTCCCACGTGCTGCTCCCCCCCACCACCCCAAGGGAAGCTGGAGCCACAAAACTGAGGAAGCAGCGGTGCGTACCTCGTTCTCAGCCTTGCCAGTCACAGCCAGCCCCAGGGCCGGCCCTCCCGCCAGTGACTGCTTCAGCCGCTCCTTCACTTCGGTCAGCTTGAGCTCCAGGTCGACGCGGCGCTCCTCCTTCTGCCGGCACTGCTCCTCCAGCACCACCACCTGCTGCTCCAGGTCCTGTAGCTTTGACCCTGCTTGCACAAGCGTGCCCAGCTCAGCACTTTCGCCAGAGGATGAGGCTGTGGGGACAGTGAAGCCACCCATCCTCCTGGACAGGGATGCTAGATGGGGCTGCCAGCCCGGCAGTGCGCTGCAGCCAGCTCTGCTCACAGCCACAATGCCACCGCTCGCCCAGCGTCCCCAGCCCACTGGGGGTCTGCAGCCTTCCTCCTGTACCAGAGTGCCTCCAAGCATCCCCAGCCACGGCGCTTGGATGGCACAAACCTACCTGTGCTGCCCTTCATGGCTTCCCGCAGCTCTCGCTTCTCTTTCCGCAGCAGCACCAGCTCAGTGCGGATCAATGCTTTCTCCTTCTCCAGCTTCTCCTTCTCTGTCAGAAATCGCCTGGCATCCTCCTCGGCCCGGTTCTTCCCATACCTGTACTGGTTGGCGTCTGCAGACACAAGGAGAGCCGGTCATGAAGGCTCTGGCCCTGGCTGCACCAATGCCACCCAAGGTCCAGCTGAGCTGGCACAGTACAACCCATCACCGATGTGCCAGAGCTGGCCAGCCCCAGCCTGGCTGCAGAACCCCTCGGGGGAACAGCGTCCTCCCACACTGGCCAGGGTTCCCCCAGGGATGTCTGCGGCCGAGGACCACCACTCACTGGATGCATGCCTCTTTACTTTGACTTGAGGGTCTACCCGCCGTGACTTCTCACTGCAGGAGGAGGCATGGCGCTTCACCTGGGCTCCTGACGGCCGCCCCGGCTCCTCCTCAGCCTGCGGTGGGGACAGGAGGGAGGGCGTGCTGAAACACCCGCGGGGCCATCGTAGCCTGGCCAAGGCTCCCCGTGGCATATTCCATAGCCTGGCCACAGATGTGGGAGAGGGCGAGCCCCTGAGCCATGCTCACCTGAACCTTCTCGTAGGGGACATCATCGTACACCACACGGGAGGAGTCTGGCCGGTGGTCCTGGGAGTAGCTGGCCCACCTGTGGGAGGAGGGATGGGTTCTTCCTTTCCAGGACATCCCTGCCAGTCACCCAGTAAGCCCGTCCATCTCAAAGGGCTTCCTGCATTGCTCTCCCAGCTTTACTCACAAGCACTCTATCCTACCCTATTTACCCTACCCTACCCTACCCTACCCTACCCTACCACGTGTATCCCCTAAGTCCTTCATCAGCATTGATGAAATGCCTTCTGCTTTCCATCCTGCCCAAGGGAAGCTGCCTTGCTTTGGGAACAACCAACCCCCAGGACACCAGCCACCAGCTCTCCCCAAGATCACAGCACAAGCCGTGTCCCAGGCCATGCCTTTTCTAGGGAGCACACAGGGCTGACACAGTCACCATCCGCAGCCCAACGCTCTGCCCACGGCACAGCCCCTGTCCAGCCCGTGGCACAGCAGGAGGGCAGCCTTACAGGTAGGAGTGCCTCACAGCCGTCACTATGTTGGCAATTGTCTCCACATCCACATAGTCATAGTGCAAGGCCTCCGGTGCTGTCTGCGAGCCTGTCTCCACCAAGAGGAGACCCAGCCAGCGGCCCAGGTCTTCAGAGCAGCTTGCCTGCAGGAGAGAGAAAAAGTTGGGGTGCACACTCACCTCCTTGCCCCTGGCCCTTGCTCCTGCCTCCTGACGCAAAGCCCCGCCTTGGAGAAGGGCCCTCCAACATGAAACGTGTGTGCAAGACTTAGGAGGATCCAAAAGAACGCACACAGGCACATGCAGGAGGTCCCAGTCCCAAACTCCCAACCACCCGCTGCAACCTGCCAGCTTCAGCCCTGCCAGCCTCCTCCCTGCCTCCAGCCTGCAAATACCTGTGTGGCTGGCCCTGGCTCACCCAAACGATGCCCTGGGCTTCCTTAACATGCAGGAGAAGGGAAAACAAGGCACTGCTTGCATGCAAGCGTGGATCATCACAGGAGATGCTCACGGAGCTTGGCAAACCCCTCCTCACGGGACCGGCACACCCTGCCTGCCCTGCTGCCCGCTCACCTCCAGCGCTGCCACCTCCTGCCCGTTGCGAAGGATGCGGAAGGCAAAGGGGTGTTTGGGGCCCAGCCCTGGGACCACCTCACAGCCCCGGAGGACGATGGCGTTCGCATGGGTCCGCAGGTCGGTGCGGTCCTTGTGGAAGTAGAGGGTGTTGCCCTTCAGGCGACACCAGCGCTCCTTCCAGCACTGGCTGACCAGGACGCTGAGGTAGCCTGGGGGGATGGTAGGGCCGAGGGAATGGTCTCAGTGCCTGCTCGGCTGGACCTCAGGCAGGCTTTAATGATACACAGCTGCCCAGAGATTACGGCATGGCTCCCTACTCGTTTAGTCCTTCTGTGTCTCAGTTTCCCCTCAGAGAGCCAGCTGGGACACCCTGGGCCCAGGTGAGGTGCCAGCTCAGTGCCACACAGTCACCCGAGCCTGCTTTCTGAGACACGGGTGACCCCTCGCCCCTTCCCCACGCACCACGGGAAGTTGCAGAGCCAGGACCAGGCACCATTTTGTATCCCAAGGGAGTGTCACAGCTCTCCATCGGCTCGGTGACCTTGCCCCCACTCAACCGCCCCCTCACCCCCTGCCGGCCCCCCATACAGTCAGGATGGGGGGAAGGATGCCTGCTCCCCTCCACTCCTGGCCTTGCACAAGCCGAGCCCTGTCTCTGCCTCCGGCCCACACAAACCACAGCAGGGGATGTCTTCCTCGGTGGAGGAGGTCTGCGTGTCCTCGGCGGGAGGCTTCTTCTTGGAGAAGCTGATGATCCTAGTGATCTTCTTCCCTGCCACCCGACTCATCGAGCCCTTCAGGTCAGCCAGGCCGCTCTTTTTGCCTTTCCCTGGAAGGACAACAGGGTAGCTGTGTGCCCCCGGTGAACGTCACAGCATCTCCCCTTGCTAGGAGAGGATGCTCTGCGGCTGTGGTGCACACAGCCGGCCCCACCGGCTGGGGGTAAAGCCCGCCTGGCTGGGGACAGGTGCCATACCGTGCTCACCGGGCTCTCTGCAGGCTGCTGGGGAGCCGGTCTCACCCGTCGCCACGCTGTCCGAGTCGGAGGTGTGCTTCTCCTGTGACAGCCGCTGCAGGGTGAGTGAAGCATGCACCCTGTCAGCAGCATCCCCCTGTGCAGCCCCCAGTGACAGCCACTGTCAGCCCTTTGTCCCTCCTGCGTGCGGCTGGCACATCCCCCCAGTGCCAGGGTTGCCCCATAAGCCCTGCAGACCTGCTGCAAGGATGGGAAGGGCCCCCCGTGCAGCACTGGGAGCTCGGTGGCCTCCCACTCCCCAGGCTCGATAGCAGCAGCCCCATGCAGCACCTCAGCAGGGCAGTTAGAAACTGTCACCTTATCCAGGTCCATCTTGCATGGCAACACTAGGGAGGTGGGGGCTTCCATCCCACCCGCTGCTGGACTGCTCGCTTCCTTTATCACCTGTGGAGACAGCCCCAAGCAGCCACTCAAAATGGACCCGAGAGCCAGGGCTACTTCCCCTGGCTCAGCACACTCCCTTCTCGCTACCAGAGCCGGACTGAACCACGAGGACAGAGGTCCCGGTCTCTGCAGGACAGGACAGCGAGCCCTGCTTGGGGCACAAGCCCAGCTTGCCTGGGGGATTGCACACACCTTGGCCCTTCAAAACTGCAACCAGTTTGACATATTTTGTCAGAAATCTCAGAGGTAAGGGACCTGGGTGCCAAGCTGCACAGTCATCCTGCTGGCACAGGGCACCTCATGACCCCCCATTTTACAGGCAGGCACAGCGTGGCTTGCCCAGGCCATATAAAATGACCCTGTTCTCCCACATTTGGGCAACAGCTGGGTTTGTGGTGTGCACAGAGGCTCCTTTCCCACCCATGGCCCCTTGCCAATGGCCTCCCCCCCCCGCCCCCCGAACAAAGGCAGGAAAGGGCCATGGGGAAGAGGAGTGGGAGAGCAAACATCCCCACCCCACAGCGTCTGTCAGCACCGGAGATGACCAGGCCCTGGGAAGTGGCTGGCCAGCCCCCACTAGCCGATAAAAGACAGGAGCAAAGCTCCCTTTCCCCTTCCAGCAAGGCAAGAGCTTTCCCAGAACAGCCCCCTCCCCACCTGAGCCAGGGAGGATGCCAAGGAGAGTCTGTGGCCCCCCAGGCAAGGTGGGGGGTAGCCATGGTACCTTCAGCCACTCCTCAGCCTGCTCCTTGCTCTGCACGGCCAGCACCAGTGCCTCGGCCCCTGGCAGTGAGAACCGCAGCTCATGCTTCTTGCGTCGACCATCCTTGGGGACGTAGATGACGCTGCATGTGCCCAGGGGCACCTCCACGTGTGGCTGCCGATCCTTGGAGCTTTTGTAGCACTAGGGGAAGCAAAGGGAACTGCTCAGGGCTCTGCCAAAACCTGCCTGTCCCACTGCCATACCGGGCAGAGCTGGGGTCCCTTTAGGGGTCCCTCACAGGTGGCACAGACAGAGGTGCCTCAGTCTCTGCAACACCCTCCGTGGCAGAGGGCTGCGAGGTGCCCTCTCACTCTGTGCGGTCCCCAAAGAGAGGAGCCCTCTGTTTACTTGCAAGGGAAGTAAGGGCAACCCTTGCATGTGCTCTGCAGGGCAGTCGCAGCCTTGGGGCAGCATCTTGGCATGGACAGTGCTATTTTGCTTCAGCCTGGACCTGACCTCCCGCCCAACCCACCAGTAGGTTTCTGGTCTCCACCAGCTCTTGGCTCACCAGGAGTTTGCTGTCTCGAATGATGGTGAGCTGCTTGGCCCACTGTCCAAAGCGCTTCTTGCGCAACAAGAAAGCACAAATCCTGCAATCCTTCACCAGGTTCATGGAGGCTTCCTCCGATGGCCATTGGTGTGTCAGCTGCTGGCCCTTTCCCTCCTCCTCCTCCTCCTCATACGACTCATAAGAGCTGCTCATTGCATCCGAGTCATTGTCTGGAAGGAAGCAGGCAAGTCACCGCAAATAGCAGTCCGGGGCCCTGCCTGTCAGGCACGCTCACACGCTGCCAGGGCTCCCTGTGCCCAGTGGGCTCCAGCACAGAGCCTGCGCTGGGCGCCACAATGGATGGACTCCATGTCAGCCTTTGAAAACAGCACCGTTTTGACCCCAGCTGTCTCCATTTCCCTTCCAAACCAGGCAGGATGCTCGTGGGCCAAATGCCAGTCCCAGATGTGTCTATCGAAACCCCTGGGCTGGCTTACTTCATTGCAAGCCTGAAACTTTGAAAGCCTGGATTAAACCTTCTACCCGCAACAGCGGATCATGTGTTGGCCCTCTGCCCCACACCTCCTGTGCAGGGCACAGAGGAGCAGGGTTCCGCAGTGGTGTCCCTGCCCCAGGTCTCCTCTGCTGTGGCAGAGGCAGCTCATGCAGGGCATGAGAGCTGCATACGCAGGGACACCCGTTCCCCATACTGCTGACAAACATGGCACCGATTATGTCCCTTCCGCAGCACGAGGGCTCTGGCTTGCACGACAAACAGCACTCCATGCTCCTTGCTTTTTGCCCAGCAGCCTATGAAATGGGAGAGGTTCTCCAGCCTCTACCAGCCCAGGCTCTGGCCCACAGCCCAGTCCTTAAGCCCCCATCTCAGGGCTGGACTTTACCAAAGCTCTCCCCTCCCTGGCGAGGGCACCTGGATACCTACAGGAGTTTTTTTGCTCCCCGTTCATCCTGGTGACAGGGTAGTTGCTGTCTGCATCCTCATAATAGCCATCCTCGATGGAGTTGGGGGGGCTGGAGCTGTCTGCAGAGGAAGCAGAGGGCAGCTGGGGCTGTTACACCTGGTTTTCCCCCAAGGATACTCCAAGCAGCAAGCCTGCGAGCTGGGGCAGAGCAAAGCACACCCTCGCAAGGCATCTCAGCATTGGTCCCCCTGCAGCTCTGACCTCTCCCATCACCCCCTTCCCACTCGAGCCAGAGCAAACAACTCCTTGCAATAACAGCACAGCGCGATGGGAAGGAAGCGGGACAGGAGTGCTGCTGGTGGGAGCAGCAACGTTTCCTTCCCTGGGATGAGCTGTCACGCTCGCCGAGGGCTGCCTACTTTGCTGGGTGGGCAGGCAGGTGGGGGGATGCAGCCGCCAGCTTGCAGGGCTCCCTCCACCCTCCTGCTGTCCTGGCGCAGAGCAGAACTCACTGCGGGAGGTGATGTACTCAGGAGCCTTGCCAGGGCCCAGGGGCAGGGCTTCCTCATAGTAATCCTCAGGTGGGGGAGTGGTGGGCAGCGGTGGAGCAGGGTCCACAGGAACCTACAGCAGAAACACCACCAGCATTAGCTGGGCAGCGGAAAGGGTCACGAGTCCCAACAGCTACCATGGTGGCAAGGGACAGGAAGGAGTCCCAGCCCCAGCCACGGCCACCTTCCTGGGCAGGTGTTGAGCAGACCTCTGAGGTGGGCATTCAGAGACTTACTGGTTTTGCTGTCTGGCTCCTGGCCAGCTCCAAGCCAATGCCATCACCTGTGTCCCCCTCCTCCTCCTGCATGTCCTGGAGATCCCGCAGGTCACAGTCTGCCCAGGGGTAAGCGGAGAGGTGAAGGGAGCAGGAAATGCCAGAGCTGGCCCCCCTAGCCATGCCCTCCAGGGACCCCAAGGCAAGCACCCATGGCCCTTCACAGGGAAGGTGCTGGGAAACAGGCACCGCCGGTAAATGCAGCTGGGCTGGGGTGTGCATGAACCCCTCCATGGCCAGCTCCCAGGCAGCTTCAGGGGAGTGGGAACAAGAGCCTGGGGTGACAGCGCCCATTGCAGGCGCAAGGATGCAGCTTTCACCTTCCTTCCCTGGGGAACCCCAAGAGCACCCGCTGTCAGCAAGGACCCCAGGGCCACCCCTGCACCCACACAGTGTGACCCCTGGCATGTCGATCTGGGTTGTCCACACTTACCAAACTCTTCAAAGAGAGACTCCACAAAGCTGGTGCCATTGCTGAGGGATGCTGTGTTGACGTACATGTAGTCCATGTCCTTCCCTGGGAGCGAGGGGATGCTCTCAGCCCGAGGGTGGGCAGGGTGGCTGGGGCAAGCACCGGCACCCCTCCTCCCCACAAACATAAACCAAAGGACAGAGTCCAGCCCACCCCACCGTACCACGGGGTGCTCCTCCGGAGCATGTACCCGGGGAGTCGAGGAGCCCCCAGGGATCCTGCTGCTCCCCCGGGAGGCAGGAAGGGGGGGAAGGCTGTGAAGCCCCAGGTGCATGGTGCTCCTGGCCTTTCCGCAGAAACCCCTGCGCTCAGCAGAAACCAGTGGCAGGAAGACTGCTGCAAAGTGGTGTTTCCGCAGGGAGCAGCCCCCCTGCCCCGCAGCCATAGCGGGGATGACGCCAGCCCCCACGCCCGGGGCGGGGGGGAAGCCAGGAAGTGAGAGCAGGGAGCGAAGCGCCGTGAGGGGGCTGAGCAGGTGCTGGGTGCTGGGCACAGAGGCAGCTCATCCCTGCCCTGAAGATTGTTTTCCCTACCCTGCTGGGGTTTTGGCCTGGGACAGCTGCTGGGGACACCCACTGCCCCTGGGGACAGCCACCGGACACCGCAGGAGCAGGACACAGACCTGTGGGCGGCTGCAGCTTCTGCAGGATGGTAGAGACAGCCAGCTTCTTCTCCTGCGTGGTGGCACTCAAGTACTCGTGGTCCAGCAGCTTGAGCAAGACGCTGAGCTCTGGCAGGAGCTGGTCCAGCACTGGGGGGAACAGGAAGAAGCCCATCAGCCAGGGTGGTGCCAGGGTACTGGGGTTAAGACAAGGCAGAAGGAGCTGGAATGTGTGGAAGACTCCAAGATGGGGGTCTTTCCCAGCTGGCCCAGCACAGCTCAGGTGGTGTTTGCCAAGTGCATATGTGCTCCTCCCATGCATAAGCTTTTCCACCAGGACACAGACACCAGGATGCAGCCTGCTGAGCCCACGAATGGAAACACCAGCTCTGCAGGGCTACTGGATTGCTATCAAAGGGCTCAGCACACATACTTTTCCACGCAGATAAAACTACACCTCTGTCCACATGGCAGTGTATCGTTGCTGCTGGTGCCGCCTCGCTGTTATGGACGCTGGGTGGTGATGGAGGGAAGGAAGAAGAAAAGAAGGAAAGGAAACCCAAATACCATCTCCAGAGCCACCTGGCAACACCACCCAGGGACACATCCTCCCGCTCCTCACCTGCTGAGGGACATTCGCATTCCCCTGCTGTGCTCAGACCACCTGTGACCTCCCAGCCCAGTGCCACCTTCACAGGGTCCCCATACACAGGCTAGAGCCCTCCCCCCCACGCTCAACAGCAGGTTCTCTGCCCTGCTGTCACTCCTTGCCTGTATCATCCCAGCTCATCCACGCTGCTCTAAGGCCACCCCGCTCTTCCCTCCAGGCATGGAGTCACTTCCCCAAGGCACAGTCCCTGCCCCACACAGGCACCTGAATTGTGCCAGGGAGGGAATGGGGACTGCAGCACAGGAGGGGCTCTCCCCACTCAGATCGGTGTTAGCTGAGCCTCGGTCCAACACACACAGCGCCAGAGATGGCCAAGAGGGTCAGAGAAGCTGAAATCTTGGCAAAGTGGAACCGTACCAGAAGCCACCACTTGTCAGATTTCCAGTGTGTGGGATCCCAGTACCCACCAGCTCCTGGGCGGCTGCTGCTGCACCTGAACACAGCATCAGCCCAGCAGGCAGAACCAGGCAGGGGAGATAGGGAGAGCCCAGCAAAATGCAGCAAGAGAATTCACCACACATTACCGTTACAGGCACAACACATAAAAGTGTAGGTCTTCTCTTTGACATGGTGATTCATGGGCTAGTTTTTATGAAGCAAAAGCACGCTGTAGCTGTGACCGTTACCTGTGCAGCAGGGCTCCAGAAAACATTTGGATGTTTGCATATCAGAGCAGGGCTACAAAAAAAAAAATTAATCACTGGAAGGAGTGTTTATGGTGCTGGCAGCAGCTGACCGACAGCTTTAGAAAAATGTGTTGGCCGGGGATGGGACTGACAGGGAGTGTCCAAGTGAACAAGGTGAGCTCTGGACTCCACATCTCTCACAAGCTCCTACACCCCCCATTCTGCATGTGCACCGACATCCTCATCCCAGGTCTCTTTCTGTACCATACCTCCTCCGAGCAGGATAAGACAAAACTGAACTGGATCCAGAGCCAAGCTCCCATTTTACCAAGGACAACACACCTGCCCAGCTCCACTGGCATCCAGGGTAGCTCCTGCAGGGTCCAGTGCCTGCAGGAGCTGGCCTGCATGGAGAGGCCAAGCTCAGGGACACCTGGAAACCTGCAGCTCTGGAGGCTACAGAGGGCGGTGGGGGAAAAAAAAAAAGCTGTTGTTTCTTCCAATGAAAGTGTGAGCAGGATCCCTTCTCTTGGCAGCAACTGAAAGTCATCAGAGCACAGCTGGGGCAGGCATGCAGCTGGCTTTGGGTCTCCAGGGACAAGAGCAGAGGCCAGAGGTGACCGCAGAGGCAGGTCAGACGTGCTGACCGATGGGGATAGTTTGCAAGGAGGGCAAAGTGTGTGCCTCAGCTGCATGGAGCATTGGGGACACCCTGCCCATGCTTTACCCGTCCCCACTGCTGCCCCTCTGGGCAATGCCAGGAAAAGGGCCCTGGCAGAGCAGAGCTGGGCGGCAGCGAGGGCTGGCATAGGGCGTATTTCCCAGGGGAAGGGCAGGATGCTGTGTTTTTTAATGAGCTTCTGCTGGGTCCTATCCAAACACTGCATCCACTCTGCTGAACACCCATCAAAAACTGGGCTGCTTCAGGTCGGACCTAGGATTTTGAGTGCCCACCCTTCACCCTCGCAAGCCGTGGCCCAGGGCACAAAGCAAGTCCCCTGGGACCAGGCTGGCACTGCTGACCAAAGCAGGGACAGTGCAGTAAAACCAACCACTGTTTCAAAGATCTTCGGATGAAGGGGAACCCAACACAAGTGAGTCAATGCGGATCAGCACCCGGCCAACACAAGGCCCCGGGCAAGGAGACAGCATGACTGGCCCCAAATCACTGACTCCCCAGGACACGAGGCAGGATGCGGCTCACAAGCCTCTTCCTGCCACCCCAGCCGATGGGTTTCTATCTCTGCAGACCTTCTGCTTCCTCCTCCCTCTCCAGTGCCAAGCTAAACAGCAGCTTCAACCCTTTTGGCAAGGGTGGCTTTGCCAGTGCCCATCTCCCATGGGCAGGCCACACCAGGACAGGTAGCCCCCGGGCAGGGCGAGAAGCCTCAGCACAGCTCCAGAAGGAGCAAGCAAGCCTGGGAAGCTGGCAGCAACCCCAGCCTGCAGGAAAGGAGAGGGCAACCACAGGGAGGGCAGATTCTCCCTGGGATGTTTGCACAGGCAGACAGGAGCAGGCTTCTGCTCAGGGATGCAGTGGTGGTCTCCAGACCAGATGAGACATCCTCCCCTGCAGGGACTGGCGGGGCAGGGAACTAGCAAGGAAGCAGCTGGGACAAAAAGCAAGATGCCCCCCCGTCCATCCAGCACCCACAAGCATCTAGGGAGACACCCATCTTCCTGCCACCCCAGCTCAGCAGGCTCTCAGCCAGCCATGAGCTCCCACAGAGGAGACGAGGATCATGCACATTCCCTACATCAGCTTCCCACAGCTCACCAAAGCCTAGGCCACGGTGCTCACCAGCATCCCCCTGCCCTGCCATGTGTAGGACATCTCCTATCACAGCCACCAACTCCTTTGTCAAGGCTTTGGACTAGCCGACAGCAAAAGGGCAAGCAGGATTCTATTAATAGTGACAAAGCAGGTGGCATGTGTGGCGAGGAGACCCTGCTGTGCACAAGAAATGACAGTGCCCAATAAGCAAGGTTTGTTGCCTGCCATGGCAGGCAGATGAGCTCATCAGCAACGCCCCAAGCGCCAGCTCTGAGCCGGGGCGCACGAAGCACAGAGCGGGGCGAGCACTGAAGGCGCCTTTGTTTCTGCCCAGCTGAGCTGTCCCCTCCATCTCCCTTGTTAAACATCCTCCAAAACACAAGGCGGGGGGGGGGCGCACAGTGAAAGACGTCTATGATCCCAGGAGAGCGCACAGCCTGCTGAGCTGAGCCTCTGCCCCCGCGAGTGGAGGAAGGGAAGGGAAGGAATTAATTTCCTACACTTGTTAGTTTTCCAGCCCTCGTAAGGTTAATGGGGTGGCTGCAGGAAGCAAGGGGAGATTGCTCCAGGGTTGCTGTGTGGAGGGCAGCGGAGGCTGATGTGACTGACCCAAGGCCACCCAGCAAACAAGGACTGGCATGTTACTTCTGCAATACCTGGTGGGAGTGAGCACAGACCCCGCACCAGCCGGCATCCGTGCCCACGGTATGGCGGGCAGGGGACGGGGCTCATGTGCTGGTGTGGGTGAACAGCCCTGCCCTTGGGGGCTCTGGCAACTGCGGTGTGAAACCGTGGAGTCCAGGGACAGAGGTGGCAGCAGGACATCAAGGGGCTCCTGGGGGAGCACTACATCAGAGTGGCCACAGGTGCTGAGCAGGGGATGCAGCTGAAAAGGGACCTTGCATCCCCTGCCCGCTGAGCCACTCACTCACTTGGGGGACAACTCCAGCCTTGCGCCTGCCTCCAGCCCTGACAAACGGCTCCCACCTGCTGCTTTCTTCTGCAGCTTCTCTTGCAAGTGAAATCCTGCAGGACTGCATCACTTTGTTGGGCTCAGGCTTTGGACACAGGCATCCCAGGGCAGGGAGTGATGCCAACCTCCCCTCCCAGAAACTCACTCCTCTCCATGTTTGCAGCCTGTCTCACTGCTGTGGCAGGATGGGGAGATGCCAGCAAGGTCTCTGAGCCTGGGAAGGCCAGGAGCCGTGGCAGCAGATGGCTTTAGCATTAGGTAACTTGGGCTGGATGGGCTGGGAGGCCTCAAGGCAGCTCTGATGGTGAGCTAGGGGACCAGCACCAGGACACTGCTGCTGTTCAGGACAACGGGGCAGTATTTCTTCTGCTGCTAAAGCCTGTGTTAGAAGCAGCACCAAGCACAATGCTGGCAGGGGAGCTGTGTCCCCTCCAACACTCCACCACCTCTCTCCACCTTGCACCCAGGCCAGCTCTATTTTTAGACCCCACGAGTGCTCCCCTCCTCAGGGACCTGCTTCCACAGTGCGCAGATAAGGGTCCGGGTGCAGTTCGCAGCTGCAGAGCCCATCTCCCCCTCTACGGCCTCTGCTCTGTCACAGGTGCAAAAATCAGGTCTTCCTCCAGCAACCTGCAGAGAGGAAGAGGAGAAGGAGGAGAAAGAGGGTCCAGCCAAGTCAAAGTTGGAGTTTCCCGGTGTAGAGACCCAGCTTTTGCAGGGGGAGAGATAAGACAATGCAAGCGGAGTTGTCACCCCAAGCAAAGCCGATCTGCAGCCTGAAAGAGAGCCACAGGGAGGGGAGATGTTTCACAGCACCATAACGCTGCAAGGCTGCTGCAGTGGGGGGTGCAGCCACGGCTCTATCGTCCTCCGCCTGCCCCTGGCCGCACTTCCTCCTGCTCCAGGTGAAGGCTGGGGGTGAGGGGGGCCACGGGAAATCGGATGCTGGGAGTAACAGCCATTGTTTTTAGCTAAAATAAAACCCAAACAAAAATAAATCCTTCCTGCTGGTGTGGGCAGGGCCCTGTGATACTCTGCCTGGTCAGGGCTGCTAAGAGCCACCACCAGCAGTAAACAAACATTTATAGCTCCTGGGATGCCATAAATAGGTGGCCTGTGGGCCAGGGAAGGGGGCACAGCCAGAGGTTACCCAGAGACACTCCAGCCCCAGGAGTAGCCCTGCAGGAAGGTCGCCTATCCTGTGAGACAAACAGACCCAGTGCTGCTGGAGGAGCCGCCTTCAGCACGCAAACCGCTCTGCCCTCTCCACGGCCTGATGTTGAGCCGCCTGCAAGAGACACCCAGGCACCAGGACGTGCCTCCACACCTCTCTGCCTGTCCCCAGCCTTCTCCTGCCCCAGCACCGGCTGCAGGCATCACTGGAGGAGTGATGCCTGAAGTGGGTGTTGACAGCCCCCTCCAGCCCCAGCGCACTGCTTCCCACCCCAGTGGGGCCAGCTTTCCCCCACTGCTGCTCTTTGAGGAAGGCAATGGCCTCCCGAGCTCTTTGCTGAGCTCCCAGGGCAGTTCCTGTTCCCACTCCCATTCCCAGGGAGGTTTCTTTCTGACAGACAGGAGGGAGGCATGCAGCCGGTGAGGAAATGCCTTGGCAGGGGCTGAGTGGCACTCCTAGAATTGTTCCTTTGTGCAGAAGACAGGAGGACAGACTGCTGCCTGCCTGCACTCTGCCTGCGGCCACCGCTCCTCCGGAGCATGCAGGAGCAGTGCCCTGCCAAGTGAGCAGCAGGGCAGTGCTCAGGCCCCGGGAGGCAGCAGGGGTGAGCAGGGCATCCCTGCCAGCCAGGCTCAGCTTCCTGGCCATCCATCACCAGCTGGGTGTGGGGCAAATTGGGATGACTGGGACGGGCTGGTGGGGCCAGGAACACAAGCCTGGAAAGTACCTCCTCCTCCGAGCACGGCTGCCTGTACAGCTACAGAGCAACTTGGCGTGCTCCAGCCCGGAGGGTTTTTAGAGAAAAGCCAACAATTAATGATCACACTTGAGCTCTGACAACATCCCATAACAGTGGAAGATTTGCTAAGGGGCCACTCGATGCACATGAATCATCTCCTCCCTGGAAACAAGGGCCCCTTGAGTGGGACAGATGGGGGGAGCACCTCTGACTCCCAACAATGTCAGCAGAAGCCGGAGTGCTTGGGGCCGGCTCCGGCGTGGCTGGGAGCCCGCTGCCCCCCCCACCCCACCCCGGCTCTCAGCTGTCCCAGGCAGTGCCTTTCCCATCCCTCCCTGTGATTAACCCCTCCGTGTTGTTAACGCCAGGACCCCGGCAGCCATCCCTCCTCCCCCAGTGGCTCCCAGCTCAGACGCCGCAGCATCCCCGAGTGTTGCAGAGCTCAAACCTTTGGACCCCAAACTCCTGGCGCCTCCCTGCTGCCTCCCCAGTGCCCGACGGCACACCCTATGCCCTGCCATGCCAGGCTGCAGCAGGCAGGGCAGGCATGCATGTCTCTTGCAGATCTCATCATCGTGACCTTACAGTAACTAATATCCTTAGCTGATAACCTTGGAAAATCAGTCCCAGAAGATTAACATGAAACCTGCTTGCTCAAGGGGGCAGAACGTCCCCGGCCAGCTCTCCATCCCGGCGCAGTCGCCCGCTGGCTTCTGTCCTTACACGCAGGAGCCCACAGGGTTTGCAGGGCCACTCCATCTCGTTCCAGCCCTGGGAGAGGGGAAGATGAGCAACCAGAGATGTTAAATAGCAAGAAGGCTGCCCTGGCTGTGTCTACTGAGCCTCCTTCAACTTCTCCCCCATGTGCTCCAGACACACACCCCAATGCTGACAGCAGCTTGGGGGGGTGGGGGATTCCTTTCCCAGCATGGCCATCTCAGCCACTTTCAGTGTGCCGCTTTTTGTGTGAAGGGTCCTGCTGCATCTGGCCCTGTGCCTTTGCCAGCAGCGGCTCGTCTCCCCAGTATAAATAACTCTGCAGAAAGCCTTATCGCATGGCCTTGCTCCCAGATGCTTGCCCACCTCAGCAGAGGCTGGTCGAGCAGCAAGTCCAACCCGGGGCAGAGCCATACTCTTAACCACGCACTCTCCCAGTCCACTTGCTTCACCTTGGTCCTCTGTGCCGAAGCAGTTTCTTGGAGTCCTTGCCACATACCAAAAAGCGGAGAAGAGCAAGGAGAGCTGCAGCGCATGCCCAGGGCTAATGCTCTGTCCGGTGCACCCAGCCAGTGCCAAGAGCCTGGACACAAAGCAATTCGCAGCAGGAGCAGGACCCCAAACCTCCCATCCCAATGCACTCTTTTCTGGAGAAGAGACAGTTTCACATCCTCCCCACAGTCTTACACATAAAAACAGAAGTCCTGAATAGAGAGAAGTGTAATTACAAGCCAACAGAGCGTTATACAGACTAAAGATTATCACCCCTCTTCACGCCCCTGCCAGCTCACACACTGCAGAAACCATCATTCACTGCTGTGGGGCAAGTCAAGCCCCTTCTCTATGTAACTGGATTAAAGGAGAAACTGGAGAGAAAGGTGATCATGGTGCTTCCCTTCCCACCCAGCCTGGTGCTGGCAGCACACCCGCTGCAGCACGGCCCAGAGAGAGGGGGGCTGCTCTGCAGCTGAAGCTCCACGCTGGGACGCGGCTCTCCTGGCGATGCCCACACTCAGGGCATGGCTGTGGGTGGAAAATCTCCCCCTGTGCAGCCGCAACTGCATGCCCAGAGCTGCAGCCTTGCCCCAGGGCTGCAGCACCCTCATCCCACATGCTCTGCTTGGTGCCCCAGTCCCCCTGAGCAGTGACTCACAGAGGGGCGTCACCTCCCCAGGGAGCCCCCAACAGAGCCACGGGGCATTGGAGGGGCTGAGGCTCTCTGAGCTGGCATTGCTGCTGGAAGAAAACCCGAGGGCAGCCTTCCTGGGTTGCAGGGCAGTGTCCTTCCTCGCAGCAGCTCACACCGAAGCAGAGCAGCTTCACAAGTGGTGCCGGTAATGATTAACAGGCTGATTAAATCACCCACAAACATCTCCTGTGACCCAGGCAGATAACGACCCTCCCGGTGCCCCATGCCGAGGCAGGAGTCCTTCTCCAGGGGCTGCTACCCCGCTGCTCATGGCTTAGCAGCCCTTTCTCCACCTCCTGGAGAAGGTTGTGGTGGTTTACTTTAGCTCCCCAAAAGCAAACTTTACCCCTCTAACCCGAAGAGGCTGCAGCTGCCCACACCCCAGAGGAGGAGGGGGTAGCTTCTGGGTCACCCTCTCTTACTGCTGAGCACAGCAAGAAGTCAAGGAAATAAAAGCACGCAGGTGAGATATTGCTGTGTGACCCTGCTCACACTCCCAGGCAGGGCACGGGCAGCCTTCTCCACCTCTGCCCCGGACCCCTGAACCCTGGGGGGCTCGCAACTCCAGGCACAAGTTGTTTCCAGCCACAGCTTGGCCCAATCAACACAATTAGCTCTGCAAATACGTGTGGACCAGATTCAGTACTTCCAGGCTACATCTCAAAACTCTGTGCTAGCTTCAGTGGGCGCATGGCAGGATGCTCTGTCGGGCCAGCGTGTGAGCTGGTCTCAGAATCTGCTGGCTGGAGAACAGGTTTAAATAATGGATGAAAAAGAGAGGTTTGAGATGCCCTTTAAAGGAATAGTCAGGCAGGGGCGAGACCTGCTGAGTAATGTATAAAAAACAAGCTGCAGGCAGAGGGGAGATGTTAGGATTAGTCAGAACCCAGAATAAACTGTGTTTTCTCCAACCAAAATTTTAGCGTCAGCCTTTTCCAAACAAACTCCACAGCACAGAGAGCAGCAGGTTGGCCTAGGCTCCTCTCCAGCACCCAGAGAGACCCCAGGACCAGTGCCACAGCCATTTGCCCACCCCTGTGACCACCCTCCACGGCAGGCAGAGCACCAGGAAGCCTCCCCAAGTTGCACCTTCCTGCCTGCTGCTATCTTGGAGCTGGAGGACGTAAAGCTCTGACCTCTGTGTAGCCCTTCATCTCCACCAAACCTCAGCCTCCAGGACAGCAGGAATTACAGCTAATTGCAGGCATGGTGGTGGTAAACCTGCTGATTCAGCACCCCGGTGCTGGTGACGGCTCTCCTGTGGGCATGCCCTTCCCACCACCCTGCACCGAGAGCCAGGTGGGTCCTCCAGCCCCCAAATCTCCAAAATAGACACCCCAGCCCCACTGATGGGGGTGGAAAGCTCTCTGCATCCCAAAAGGCTGCTCTCCATGCCCTACAACCCCCCCCTTCCCTGAAGCCAAGATCCAAAACATCTCGGATGCAATACCCAACCCACAGGAGTGAGATGTGGGGAGGCTAGCAGGGCTGACACTTCTAAGAGGAAGAATCACAGGAGACAGTTGTGCCTGGACCCTCAGAAGCAGAGGAAGGTACGGGACCCTCACCTAGCAGGATGTGGGCAGGGAGGGTGTGAGATCTGCAGGAAGGAGCTGGTGCATTGGCTACCAGTCAGCTCCACTTTCCCAAACGCTTTCAGCCACAATGCACAATGTGGACCCCTCTTTTCAGAGGCGGTGGGAGAAGCAGCTACAGAACCCCTATGGGGACAATACCCTTGAAGAGTCAGGGGGAGGGAAACAAGCACTCCGCACCCAGCTGTCTGTGTTAGCATCCCTGCCCTGATCCCAGAAATGCCCAGGAGCTTGGGAGCTGTGCCAGGCACAAGTCCCCCCTGCCCGGCGCGGGGATTGGGACCCTCTCAATGGCCACCTCAGCCCTGTCCCTGCTGGAGAGCAATGATCCTGGGATGGGGCAGGCAGGGCATGGCAGAGAACCCGAGGAGGGCAGGATTAAGTGTATTTTCTCAGCTGAGAACACCCCTTCCATTTCCTTCCCTTGCCCAGCTCCGCCAGGAGCATCAGGTGCAGCGGCAAGGCCAACAGCATTTCCTATCCGCTTAACCCCTACGGGGCAGGGGCAGAGAGGCAGGAAAACCAGTTTAACCCGTCAGGAAAGCTGACAAGCTTGAGCAGAGGGGAAGATCCAACTGCTCTGGTTATTGCTGATGGCTCTGTCAGTGCCAGGACTGGTTCACCGCATCTGCTTTTAACTCCAGGACATGAAAGCCAGCTATCAAACCTGTTCCTGGCTCTGTCCTTTACAACCTTGGTTTCCCAAAGCGCAAATGACACTGGGACCATATGAAAATGGAAGACTCAACCCACTGGACAAGGAGCCAAAAAGGGGCTGTTCCCCCATCACCAAGTTGGGTGGGTTTAATGTTAAAAAGAACCCAGAAGAAAGCCAAAGCCATTCTTCAAGCTGCTCCTTACACATCTCCTGCTAATTGCCAGCAATCAGAGCATACTAGCATCTCCCAGAACTCCCTCCTATCACTTCCAGGATCACATGCACATGAAACCCACTTCAAAAAAAAAAAAAAAAAAA
>Ga0065711_1036159_pt1 | contig 21370 bp, 8 predicted proteins | sample Hoacrofraction12_FD_59098 | JGI IMG/M metagenome (GOLD analysis project Ga0065711, IMG submission 59098) | Hoatzin crop microbial communities from Cojedes, Venezuela - Epithelial fraction 12 v2 (version 2) | ecosystem: Host-associated > Birds > Digestive system > Esophagus > Crop | place... | reverse complement strand
GGGGGTGTTTTGATTTGTTTTTTATCAAGAATATGTATAGCTAAGTAACTTTCAATTCTTGTGAGACAAATAGGACATTATGGCTTGGAAAGGGTTGGCAGACAGGAAAATATTTATTTGCTCAGTGGCTGCCAGTGTCTGTGTTTGTTATTTGCAATGACTTCAGCAGCACCCCAGTGTAGGTAAATCCAACAGTGACCATCATATAAATGTGTTGAGGCAGCGATGCAAGATCTGTTCAGCCTACCTTAGAGAGCTCTGTTAGCTCTCAAACTGAACTAGTAGTTTCAGATTGTAAGACAAGGTTTGATCTGTTTAATTGTAACTAACTTAGATCTACCATATGCACTGTGTTTGTGTATACACCAAATAATATCACAGAATGCATTTGTACTAATTTAATCACTGTATTTAAGGACTGCACTGGTACATGTGGCTTTATTCATTCCTCTCTTTCTTACCTATTTCTAATATGAATATATTTAGCTGCTGCCTTACAGTGAAGTTCCTGGTTTTGATCTGTGCTAGCAGCCTGCACATACCAGCATTGTCTGTTATATAATTGCTCCAATTATTGGCATTGTCTTTGAAAATAAATGTGTTTTTATTTTAAAATGTGAGCTATTTTATGGAGCCATATTAGCATAAGCAAGAGTTCTTGCTTTAAAAAAAAATGGGAAAATATGTGAACACTAGATAAAGAAATTGAAAATATGGGATCATGAAAGCATTTAAAAATGTCAAATTAACCAAGATGGAATGAGTCTGTATCAAAGACTGCATAAGGGAATGTCATTAATTTTCACACTTGTAAGAAGTTCTCTATTATTTTTCATTTTTTAGAAGAATACAGTAATTTATCCAAATATGAAGAGCCCTATCTAATGGGTTTAGTTCCCTGTGAAGAGTGTTTATGCCTTTGTTAACATAAAAATTAAAATAAGGTACTAGTTCTAAGAAGCTCCAGAGATGAGGTTGTTAGGGGATATACGATCTTTCAGCTCTAAAGCCATAATTTGCTCTGGATGCTACAATCATCACCTGAAAGCCACCCACTAACTTCATGTCAGAATGGTAGAGTTTGCTCAAGGCAATTAACCAGTAACAAAGTTGTTCATATTTTCTAACACTAAACAACCCTTTTATTTTTTTCTCCTGTTGTAACCTATAGTTGTTCTCAAAGAGTCATTTTATTAGACTGGTCACTAGGGAAGTGCTCTATGCTCTATGGAGAACCTGAAAGAGCACAAATTCAGAGGCAAGAGGGAATAATTTGCTGGCAACTTGATGCAGCAGTAATTGTAAGTATTTGAAGGATAACTTAAGTTGAGCTATGATAGCTGACCTACAACATTTTTGTAGCAAGATCAATGCTGGAAAAAGCTACAGAGGTAAGATCATATGGATACAACATTCAAGGAAAAAATACTTCGTATGTATCATGGGGGAAGAGGAAATTATCATCAGGGATTTGAAAAATGTGTAATATTTACCTTGCATCAGAATATCCTTTATCATATCCATTTATACCTCCTCACACTTTCCAGTATACCTTGCCAGCTCAAGGTATCATGCCAGCTCAGCCGCCTCCACAATTCCTCCAGGTAAACACCCCTGAGTCCCACTATAGTGGGTAGTGACCAGAGCTAATACAGAAGATAAAGTTTGACTCCATATAAAGAGCCAAGTCCCCAGGTACTATTGTAAAGAGCTCATCTAAATGTAATAAGGTCACTGTGATTGTTCAATCACTTGGGCTCTTATTTTGAGCGAACAATTTGAAGTCCATCTTCTAGCACTTTGAAAGTGTCATGAATTTCCTTCAGCCTGTGATTTTTTTTCTTTCAGGGTGAATGGAATGGAATATAACTACAACCTTGGGCTTCTTTAGCTGGTTTGCTAGCAGAGTTTGTAGTCACAACTAACAGCAGCCTACATGTCACCCTATGGAGTCCCTTTGAGCTTGCAGCCATAATTATTCCCAAGGCAGGATCTGGGGTGACATGTCAGACCACAATCACTGCCAAAACCATTTATCCCTTAAGCAATAAACTCTTAAGTCAGGCCTAGTGAATAGTCTCAGATAGCTATATGCTCAAGAAAATCTTAACAATAAGCAAGCTTCAAACGCCACACACTAGGAAAAGCCAGATTTAGCCAGGACATATATGTATCTCTCAAATGACTTCCCTTTACCCCTCATGAGTCTTGCCTTCAAGGTAATTTAACTCACTGTCTTGTCTTCCCTGTTGGTAAAAAAATAATCTCTTCCTCTGAGACACCTAATGGATGATCCCCTGAAATACATGCCTAAATAATTATCTGTCTAGGAGACTCTTTCATATGGTGAGTCATCATTCACTGTCACTATAAAGGGCTTGTTCTAATTTTGAGATCCTCATTAGAATTAAAACATCAAACAAAGTATATGCCTCTGACAGCTAGTCCACCAGAATTGCAGCAGTAATTCTATAAAGCAAGGAGAAAACAAAACCAAATGTTCCGAAGCCACAAATCTAGAATATAAAAAATTTTCAGCACAGAGCAAAGTCAGAGTTCAAGGCAGAGAACATTTGAGTTCAATCCTGTTGGAGGAGTTTTCTCTTACTAGTTGTCTGCAAGTAGAAGAGAAAAATGCTGAAAAAAGCAAGGATGCAAAATATTGTACTCCAGTGAAAACTTCAACAGTACCTCCAGGGAAGGCACAGAATGGAAGTTCATAGTCATAAAAAGGAATAGTTTTTCTTTTTTTTATTATTGTTGTGGAAGAGGAGGTAGGTTTGGGAATACAGGAGCTCTTATAGGGTATTTTATGGGTTCCTATGCAGACTAGCATGGAAGAAAAAAGATGGAAAATAAACAAGACTATTTAGTGATTTCCAGCTTCCACAGACAGCTGCAGTCAGCTTCTCATACTCTTTCTTCTAACTATCTTTGTATTGAAGTTTTTTTAGAAGACACAAATGTAGCAGGCTAAAATTAGGAAAATATCTGTTGCAACAAGCAAAAATGGAGGTCGGTATGAGGTTAGATGCCTGAAGTCCAAGTCAGAGCAAGGAAAAAGCAAACTCCTTAGGAATCAGAATCTCCACAGATTAAAACTGTCATTTGTTCCTAATCCCACTCATTAGGGAGCAATTCCTGGTTAGATTTGTTTAAGCCATACGTCAGAAGAATTATTTGAAAGAAAATTTTGCTTTTGACTCAAAAAGTTTTGAACTGGAAATGTACACTGGAAAGTTTTCAGAGCACAAACCTCAGTCTGTAGATGAGAATAGTCTTTACTCTGTAGCGTTAGACAAGTCAAGACTTTTCCTCAGAATATAAGGGAGCAATGCAGAGGAAGGTTAGGTTACAACTGAAGATGTTAAATGTGTGGGTTTTCTGATTACACAGCAATTGTGAAAAAGGAATTACATCAGCATAGTTACGAAAGTCAGTTTATACTAAATATATGTAAGCTGCATACCGAGTTTATCTTTATACTGCTGTTCTCACTGACTGGATTAATTGGTTGCACAGAGCTTTATATGACCACAGCTGCTCCTGCCACGGAGGTACCTGTGAGAGCAGGCAGGACCTCCCTGCAACTGTGTGGAGAAAAAAACCTGGTTCTTCTTTGGCAGAGTGTGTCTTAACTTTAGACTCTGCTGTAACTCTGATGACATCAGCAGGACATGGTACTGATTTTCTCCCCAGTTCCCACTGTTTAATCCCAGTGTGAGAAACCCTTCTGCTTCCTGTCTATGACAGTTAGCTGCTATTTAGCAAGGGTTTACCCAATGCTCCATCACCTGCTGACAGTGGGTCAAGAAAAAACAAAAAAGAATAATCCCTACCTCCAGAACTATCTCAGTTATTTCCCTGTCTCATGTCTCTGTGCAGTGCTTTGATTTGAGGCTTCGCAACCCTTGCTTCAGTGTCCCACACCTGCAATTCTCCCTCCACATCACTTCTCTGCTTACACTCATATCATTTTCCTCAGCTATAACCATCTTCTTTCCATCTCCAGAAGAGGTTCATGTGTATCAATAGTCAGTTAAATGGATACAGGAACAATTTCTAAGAAATACATAACTTGGTTCCTGGAAAATAAAAATGCTTGTGTCTTTATTGTCTTTACACCTGCTCCTAATGTCTCCCTGCTCCCTCTTTGCATTTGAGCATTCTGTGTGTGACAACCTCCATACACACAGATGCCAAAAAACACATTAAAGATTTAAATAAGTACAAGAAATTTGGGAACTTCTCATGGATATTTAGCACTGTGGTGAATGACTAGTGTCCTCTGTATCATACTGCAGATACTGACACGGCTCTACCACAACTTTGCTCAAAGAAAGAAGCCCCTTTTTTAACTGTGTAATATTTAGGATGTATCCATGTATTACACAGCCCATACCTGCTCCCAGCTCCATGCACAGCAGCAGAAGCTCAGCGGTTTCCCGTCTGCTGCCTGAACAACAACTTCTCACAGTTCCTGACATTTTCCTCCCCATCAAGAAACCTGTTCTCTGCTTTGCCCACAGGTACAGGAAAAGATGGGCCTGTCACCACTGTGTTGGGGGTCTAGAAATGGTTAGCTGTGGCATGGAGAGTGCCAGGGCCACAGAGGGGGCAAATGAGCTGGTACTTTGCTTAGACATCTTGTCTATGCCAAAGCCTGGAAACATGCCCTGGTGGCTGTTGCTATCAGCAGTGTGAAGGGTCAGGTATGGCTGTTTGTGATGGGTTCCCCCTCCATCCCAGTCCTCATCCCCATCCTTCCCAGTCCCTCTGCAACCCCCTGCCCTGGAATTCCCATTTCAGAAATCCACCCAGCCCATCAACCCCATTCTGTGGCAGCAGCCACCAGGCTCTCATCACCAGGCCTGCCATGTTCAGCTCGGCCTGCCCTGCTGTGCTGCTCTGCCGTGGGCATGCTGCTGGGGCTCTGGGTTTCCTTCCCAACCTGAAGGGCACAGGCTATACCATGAGTAACTCTGCATGAGGTGTATTCCTGAAGAAAAGTCACTATGTGACACTTTACCCTGGCAGCGATTGCTGGCAGAAATTATCATTCCTTATATACCAACGTTTATCTGTTGCATACACACTCTCCCCTGCATGTTGCAGTCAGAACTGACCCCACCGTGCCCAGTGCCACTGCTGCGATGCTGACCTGTGTGGAACACCTGCTCAGGAATCGCTGTAGGTCACTGTACTTAGGCAGGAACAAAATCCCTTGCCTAGGGCTCATCATTTTTTAAGTTGTGTTATGAGTGAGAGGTCTGCCATACAGCGGCAGTTGTCCCAAGTGTAGCAGACAATACTTTGTTATATTCTATACATACTCACATATGTATATTATATATATATCTATTATAGAATAAAGCAACCAGTTTTAACAAGATCTTTTTTTTCCTTATAGCAAAAATTAAGTTTGCATGGAGACTATTAATTAGTATGTTCCATCAGAGGATGTGTTATTGCTTTAAAGAAGAATACTGTGGAGATGGTTGTGAGTTTGTCTTGTGTAGTATTTTGTTCAATGGCTGCATGATGCCACCAGGATCTCTGAGGCATTTTATGACATTTCCTGTGCTGGACTCCTTTTGGAGGCTTCTGTAATATCTTATATTAAAAAAAAACCTCCTAAAATATTTTTATTATGACTCAGATTAACATGACATCCAACTGTCTCTGATTGTTATTAAACTCTGCACATTGCCAGCTATTAAACTGTGCAAGTTGCCAGCTCTGCTGAAAGGTTTATGAAGTTTCAGCAACTTCTGAGTCAGCCTGTATCATTTGTGGGTTTATGTGGAAATTGCGCCCAATCAACAATAAATGTGAATGCACAGCTTTGGGCAAAATGTAGATATGTAAATGTATCTGCATTGACATTGAAGAAAAATGTCCACTTTAGTCCCTTCTAAGGCAAGTTTGATATGGCTGAAATATACAGCTATAAAATTGATGATAAACTACTTTTTTTTTTAATAAATTAAGAATCAAGATAATTATTTTTCTGTATTGTATGGCTGGATTCGTTTCTCCTGTTATTTTTCATCTGCACACAGTCCTGTCTAGCACAGAAGCGGCAAACAGAGTGCCATCTCGTGGATAAAGAAGACCTGTATGCGTAACAAAAAATGGACTCAGCTTTTCTCCGCTGGTTCGAATGGAATTACTTAGAGTGTACAAATACGACCAGGTATAGCAAGCTGCATGCACAAGCATTTGGTGGTTTTTGACACTCCTCTCCTCCTGATACACAGCAACAACCCTACCGGGGGTGTACCAGAGGGCAGGTGGAACACAAACATATATTTCCCTGGTGCATATCATTTTGAATTATGCTGGTGGTAAGATGTAGTAGATATTCACTTGGTTGGTTTATTAATAGAGCATAATTTCCCATAGTGGAAAATGTACCATTTTTATCACAGTATGTTAATTATAATATTTTGGATGCCAGTAAAGATCAGTCACAACTTATATTTAGAGAGAGTCTGAATGATTAAGAACATTCCTGTAGCTTATGTTTTAATAGAGTTTTGGAATAGAGACAAAATCAGTAATGTCTGCCTATTAATAGCTGATAACAAACTTAAGGCGTGTTTCTGTGCAATCTGTCCATAAATTAGTTTAAAAAAAAAGCTGAACTGGCACACCATAACATTCAATACACTCTATCTGTAGAATCACAAACACACACATAGACTTCTCTATTACCTCTGAATGTTGGCCAGCTCCAGGAAATGCCTAAACTATAAACTGAAATCTCGCCATCTGCTCACATTTTGCCTGTGGTTGCACTATTATCAGTACTGTATAGGTTCCATGTCAGATCACAGAATCATAGAATAGTTTGGGTTGGAAAGGATTTGCTTGGAAAGTTTGGAAAGCTTTAATGTTTCCAGTGATGGAGCATCTACCACCTCTCTGGACAATCTGTTCCAAGGTTTCATCACCCTCATTATGAAAAATTTCTTCCCTATATCTGGTCTAAATCTACACTCTTTTAGTTTAAAACCATTGCCCCTTGTCCTGTCACCACAGGCCTCGCTAAAATGTTTGTCACCATCTTTCTTATGAGCACCTCCTAAGTAGTGAAAGGCCACAGTAAGAGCTCCCTGAAGCCTTCTTTTCTGCAGCCTGAACTGCCCCACAGCCTTTCTTCATAGGAGAGGTGTTCCATCCCTCTGATCTATTTTGTCGCCCTCCTCTCGACCTGCTCTGACAGGTCCATGTGTTTCCTGTGCTGAGGGCTTTTAACAAATTAGTCTCACTACAAAACAAATTGCAGTGTAAACAAAGCCAAGTAGGCTAAATTACTAAACTGATCCAGGTGCTTTGCTCCTTATTTAGAAGGAAGTCTAGTGAAAACCGAAAAAGTACTCTGCAGCTTTATGTTTTACGTCTTTTTCCATGACTTTATGCTTCAAAACATTCAGCTGATTCACTGAGGAATGAAACATTGCACTCACCCACAGTCGGCCAGCTCTTCTCTTGGCTAGGGGTTAGGGTACTCTTGCCAGCATGCTCACAGGGAGTGCTATCTTTACCCTTACTAATTTTTATGTTCTCCTATTCCACAGTAAAGACAAGGGCTTGGTCCACATGAACCTGCAAAAAATAAAATCTCTGTGCCAGGTCTCAAAGCTCTTTCAAGGGTGAATGTCTAGCTCACAAAAAGCACTGTGGGGCTGGCGGCTGTTTGGTTTAAGTATGTAGAACCACAAGTTCCTGCTTAAAAATTGACTTCAGAAAAGCCTGCTTTCCCCTGATGTTCATGCCAGCCCTGAGGAGCTGCTCTGTTTGTAACTGGCTGGAAAGGTAGCCCTTTATCCTCTTCCCCATGCCTACTCACCTTCCACCTCTGGAGTCCAGGCCATGCTGCCTTAGCTCCACAGTTTCCAGTTCTGTCCCTGGACTGGGCTGTTGTTTATTTTCCAGAAGATCCCCGCCATTTAAAGTTGATTAGATGCAGAGTCATCAATCAGCAACAGAACCATGTCGTTCTCTGTCCCAGAGCCCAAAACTTGACTCAGGACACTCTGCAAGATCTGAGCAAATTGAAGAGCAGTAGATTCTTACCACATGGGTCCACAAACACTGAATAATATCTGAGGGCTGTACACTTGAAAAATAGGCCGTGGGTAATTCTGTTCATGAATGAAATATTACAGATAAAGTAAGTTGCAAATAGCAGCTTTTCTCTCTTCTTATTAATAGTGGGAGTTTCTACTTCCATTTACATCTTGTGTGTTGCATTCTTTCAAATGATCATTAATTTGGTTTTGCTGACAGCCAAATTAGTGTCAACATATACTCTTAAATCAAACACAGAGCTCTTCTAACTGTTCCATATAGCAGCACCAGGGAGCTGTTTAGCAGATTTCTGGTTCCTCTAGACATGTTAACAAGTGATTCTGTATGAGGGACAATATTAATTGTTCGTTGGTGGATTTCAGAAACTGAGTATACAAAAACCATAAAAAAGTTTGTGGGACCTTCTAGACATATGCTGTGTCTAGTGTCACTGATGCAGTTCTGTGAAAAGCAGAGAAGCAGACAAGATCTGTCAACAATTATTCATCAAATGCCTGATTTGGTAAATATTGCATATAGATTGCCTGCTGAATAATAAGAAGCCAGTTCTGGAACTTGCTTCAGTGTAATTCAGAGCTCCTCATGACCAGATATTAATGTCTGGACTTTCAAGTATATTAGACCAAGTTATTATTTTAATTTCATTGCTGTCTTGTTACAAGTTCCTATCTAATTACCAGTGATTGTGCTGTTTGAGAAGCTTTTGATTTTTTACCCCATGGAGCAGCTTAGAAATAATGTTAACTGTCTTAGCAGACCACTCATTTGTTTTGATAACTCAGGTGATTAGTACATTGAAATGCAGCTACCTTATTCCAGATTCAGAATTGTTGAAACATAATGCACATTGTATAAAAAAGATCTTTAGAAATCAATGATGTTTTAAGCATTTCTCAGCTTGTCAGATCTGGTAGAAAAAAAAAATGAAGCCAAGGAATGTTCTTCTGTAGTGAAATTACAGAAGAAAACACTTTTCACCAATGGATGAATTCCCCTTCCTTGACGAAACAAATTATGGGTTTGTTCCAGCTGCTACTACACCAGAGAGAGCAAAAGCAGAGACTGCAACAATAGACAGTGCACATTCTTTCGTGGGAATTAATGCAAGAGTTAAATAGACAGTACTGTTTTCCAAATCACTGAAGGTTCATTTTCAAAAGAGGCACTTTCAAGAGTCAAAATGTTACTGAAGCATTTTGGGGCAGAGGTTAATGCCCTTAAATACTTTTCGTATATCTATATAGGCAGCTTAGCTGTTTCTTAAACTCTCTACAAGGCTTTACGATAGGTCTGTGATGATCTCTGACTCATTTGGAGTTTGAGCATAGTTGCTGATGAGTGTTGGTCTGTTGCTCAAGGCCAGAGGAATGGCCCTCCAGGAAGCATGGAGCACGTGCTGTTGTGAAAAGGCCTAGGCTCCCGAATAGGGGTGGCTGCAGAAAGCAGATTTAGTCACATAAAATGCAACATCAGCGTGTTCACTCACTAAGTCCAATCTCTTCAGTGACCTAAATGCACAACTTCCAGAAATTTTCCAGACCTCTAACTCCAGTTTCTCTAGAAGGCAGGAAATAATGGCACTGGGCTAATGACAATCAAACCGGGAGCAGCTCTAAGGCTCATCTGTCTGGAAAGGACAGATTTGCTTTCACTTCAGCTGACTCCCAACACAATTCCTCCATTTCTCAGAGGTGACAGGATAAAATACTCACTGATAACAGTTTTTCTACAGCCCTCAGCAGTCCAGCATGTTCTGTTGCATTTTACCAGGCAATCAGAAGGTATTTACAAATAGTACGACTTTACATTAGTTGAATGTGTGGTCTGAAATAGTATTGTAGACTCCAATTTTAACTAAGAGATGTTTGCGATTTCAAGCTGCTTCTTGTACATATAGTTTCTCTCTTCTCCTTTTAAAAAAACAAACAAACAAACAAACAACCCCTCCAAACAAACAAACAAACACATAACCCACAAACAATACTAAAACACCAGGAAGACTTGGTAATGATTTAAAGTGGAGCTAGAAGGAGGATGGGAAATAGGTTGCTAATGTTAAGTACCTCTTGCCATCAGGAGGAGCTTAAGGCATAGTAAGACACACTCCTGGGTCATTAATCTGATCCTGCACACCATTGGGGATCAAACCCAGCCCTCTTGAAGCAGAGACAGGGCTCTTGTTTTCTTAGATCTAAAGGTGCAGGTTAGGTTCTTCTCCTGTAGTGTTCAAGTGTCAGGTTAAGGGATTCAGTAGCAGATGCAAAACTGGAGCAGCTCTGCCTATACCAAGAGCAAAATGTGCCTCCTCTCCCCATCACCTCCCACCCACCTGGATGCCTTGCACGTGGACTATGTATCATGTACGTGCTGGCTCTGTACACTGGCAATGTACATCCACTTGCTGTCTGCTCATTGCCTAATTCAGGTCACAAGTGGAGTCTCCAGGCCACCCCTGTGTGGTGATATGCAGATACCCACTGTGTTTCGCACACAGGTGTAATACTTCAGGGTGGTTTCCAGACTGCTGCAATACTATTTCATACATACAACAGCAGGCTAATTTATGCAGTGTGAAAAACTTCTCATTTTTAAGGAGCCATTAAGCCAACAGTAACTTACCAAAGAAATCACTGCCTGCCCTTTCTCAAAACCTGATTGTGCTACCATTCATTGCAATGAAAATAATTCTTTCAAAGGATGCAAAACTAGTCTTTGTGCATATTCATATGGGCTTCCTATGTGCATCTAAACAGATGTCTGGCAGCTTCACTAGGGCTCTGTAATTGTCTTTGATTAACCTAGACATAATGACAGGAAGCTGCAAGATTGTAATGGAGATAAGAATATTACTTAACAAATGACCTTATCAGGTGCTAGTCTGTATAGCTGTATTTGCAGCTTCACTCCTCAGAAAAGCAGGCTGGAGAGAATACAAGAGAGGTGTTGAAATAAAATCTAAGAAATGTAAGCTCAAAGTACTTCAGAGATGGAGTGAACCGTAATGTTCTTCAAACCACAGGCCACCCTCTCTTACTGCACATTTGTTTTGATGGTTTTGATTTACAAATTGTTTCAAAAAAGAGAGGATTAATGTCCCTGTTATTTGTCACTTGAAGCCTTCAAAGTAGTTCACAAAGAAAAGTGATGTGATTTTCTAGTCAGACAGAGCAGCATAAAGCTAGACGTGTGCAGCCCTGTAGCTGGAACTGTGGCTTGAACAACGCATTGATACCCAGGAATTCGAGAACTGAAAGCCCTAATCAGACTATACCACCATATCCAATGCATATTTATACAAATAAGGCAATTAAGGCAAGAAAACACATACCTAATTCTCATTAGTTTTAGTGAAATTACACACTTGACTAAGAGTTAAGCAACTAGAGACACTTGCAGATCAGAGTCTGTTCCAAAGGTCATTGCATTAAGAGGGTCCTCAGGTTTTCCCTTCTGACAAGCAGTGATAGGGAGTTCAAAACAGAGAACTGTGATGATTCATAAAATATGTTAGAAAAAATACTACCAGCTGAGATGAATGTTACATCACGTGTAATATTTATTGTTAGAGCCAGTGGAAATGTTTTCTAAATTTTAAATTTCAGCTATGAGCTTTGGCAAATTATCAAATGTTGATGATTTGGGGGGGGGGGATTTTGTGCAAAATAGTCAACATATTTTCTGAATTTGGTTTGCTTGCTTGTTCCATTTTATGTTTGTCCATTTGCTTTCTTAATTCTTTTCAGATGCAGAAAGATTTTAGAAGGTATAAAGCCAGCAAACGGTTCAATTTTCCCTTCATATATGGAAGCTCTGTTCTGCTTTGGTCTGGAGAAATGATCTGAGAACCTCATCTTTAATGTTCTTCATCAAAAAACTGCCTAGTGATGCCACCGCAATGTAATAGTCCCAGGATAAACGCTTTGGGGTAGGTTTCCTTACTCTATTCTCCTGTATGTCATATCTGATGTTTCTACCTTAGGATTATCAACTCTGCTTAGCATTAAGTATTGCTGAAAATTAGTTTTTTTAAAATAACATTTATTTTAAAAATACTTATTTTAATTAAAAAGTAAGTCATCAGGGAAATACAACAAAATGTTTACATGTTGGGTAGGGTTTTTTCATATGATGATAGAGACATTATTTCATGAAAGAAGTCCAAAGCGGGCAGAAGTTGACAGAACAAAGACCATAAAATCCAGCTGTTAGCCTCTATGATGCATTTGAAGAATGTGATTCTTAACTCTGACTGCAACAGTAATACTGGTTTTGGTAGGTTCAATGATGTCCACATTCTAACACTTACTCAGCAAATCTCTAGAACTGAAATAGTCTCCTTCCACAACTTAGAAACCAACTACATGAACAAAAACTTAAACAGAAGATAAGATGTAGTGAGATATGGCCTCAAGGCCTGTAAGAAGCAGAACAATAATGCAAGTGAGTATCTGCTTCCAAAAACTGGATAATAAATTGTCTGACTGAGCATTATGAGTTTGACTCCAATTTTTGTAAGCTGGCTTCTAAACTACACTTTTTAATGCCCAACCATATTTGGGTGCAAGTAGAGAAATGCTATTATATGCTGGTAAGCAGCTCTGAAAAAAAATAGGTAAGTTGAAAGCTGAAGGACAGGTTCACTCCCACTGACTACTGACCACTGACCCCAGCTGAAACTTGGACCATTGTGTGCATGTATCTATACTGACTGGTGAGCCATACATCAGTTTTAAAGGGCCAAAGGGATAAAGACTTATTCAGCTTGTGTTATATTTCATTGTGCACCTGTCAAAACTAACAAGCTACAACCTGAGGAGGAAAACAGTACTTGAACAGCATTTCAAGGTGTTTGTTAGCTGGTTTTCGAACTTATAGTATAAGCTAATGCTGATTTGCGCATGGAAGTAAAGTTTATTTTCAAAATAGTCATTACACCATAGAATTTTTTACTAAAATAGGAAAGTATCAGAAACTCTTATTTTAAACAAAACTGAGTCTGACTTCATTGGCTTCAGTGAAGGATGCATTATACCTTGACTTTGTCCAAAAATTACTTCAATGACCTCAATGAAAACCACAGGGTTACTAACAGGAATACTGTCAAAGAAATACAGTTACATCCACTACAACCCCAATTAAAGTTTCTTTCAATAGATACAATAACAGCAATGATCTTGGATATGGAGGAAATTTCACAAAATAGCATAAGAAAAAGGCACAAAGTCAATACAACTTGTTTTCAGAACAAACTGAAAATGGGAAAAAAGAGATGTCATAGATCCCTTGGCATCTGTAAACATCAAGATGACATCACATTTGGGCTAATCTCAAGGCAAAATAGCCACATAAAGTAAATCTACAGGCTTTCTTGGCCTTCTAAAGAATGAAAGATAATAGAAAGTAATCCTCTTTATTTTTTGTTAAAAAAAATGACTTTAAAGTAGGGTGGACTCTTTTTTTCTCTCACTTTGTAGGATCTATTTTAAATGACCTATTTAAATGTTCTGCAGTTATAGTGCTTTTGTATATTTTCCATGCAGAGTGAACAGAAAGGGAATCCCTTGAAGTTATGGTATTTTAACTAACCAAAGAATAATCTTTTTTTTCTTTCTCTCTGAATTCTTCATACAAGGTGTATTAAAACAGATAAGCCAAGTTCATTACTGTTGTCATAATTGTCAGCTTCTGCCAGTTCCATTAGTGGATAAAGGTCTCTATGAATATTACTCATGCACTCCTAGCCAGCCTCCCAAACTGTACAAGCTTCCTAAAACTATCCCTTCTGCTGCTCTTTCCAGTCACTCAAGTCTGTTTTTCAGTTATTTAATGCTATCCTTGCTAGGGCTCCCTTGTTACGATATGTCATTTTTTTCTGGTTCATCCGTCTGCAGTGCTTCTTAATTACTTTATCGATATGTGAATATCTGAGTGTCTTTGTTAATACATGAATCACTTCTCTAATAAAGCAAATTTTCCATTCTGTTCAGAGCATGATAGCTTCAGATTTCTCTGACTGGTTATAACTTCACATCTTGGAGAAGACCTGAAATGTTGTACACGAGAAGAGTATTCAGGTCACAGGTCTTATTAAACAAAGACAATGGTTCTTATTTCTTTGGTTATACTGAATGTGTCTACAAGCATAGCCTCCTCTTGGGATAAAAGGATTCCAATAAGGCTAGAATTCTCCTTTGGACTACAAAGTTTCCATCATTCAGCCACTGGTTTAGAATTTTCACTTTAATCTGCCTTTGATATTTTTCAGTCTTTAGTAAATAAGCATAAATGTTTCTTCTGAAAAATGAGATTTCGTGGACTTGTGGGGAGAAAAGGTATATTTCCTTTATAAATTTTAAAATGTCCAAGTGTGAGAAAATCCAGACCTGGTTCTAGTGGAGTGAACAAACTACAGTTTACTTTTCTCCCTTACTTTTCTAGATAAACTTTGATTAAAAATCAATTTACTTAATTGTGAAGCTGCAAAAGACATTATAAAACATTTAACATATGCTGTTGCTTTGTGTTTAGTCCAATTCATTCTCCCCCCATACCTTCCCCCATCTCTCTCTCACCCTGTAAGTGGCTAGGTACTCCCACCACGAATCATACACCAGCTTTGACACACACAGGAGCTCTTTACAAGCCAATTCAGTTCACGGATTTGGCTGAAAACTAACCCATCAAAGAGATTAAATAAGCCATTATTTTGAGGTTAGTGAGTTGGTTCAAGAAGGGTACAATAAGTGCAAGAGATGGCACAAGGGAACAGTACGACAACACCCTTTGGCTGGTAGCAGGGACATGATAAGGGTAAACAGGGAGGACAGACTGTTAGTCCTTCGTTCTTTCTTAAGCCCAACCCATAAATATAAAAATGAGCAGAACTTGGCCCTTCTGGCTAATATACTTACACCTCTGTCATTGATTTCTAAGCACCCGACTCAGTTTTATCTGTAGATATCAGGCACATCATGTAGCTAGAAGCTGGGACACACTTAGGAGCACTGATTACAAGTTGTGTCACATAGTCAGAATTCTCTTTCTTTTGATATACTTTGTAAATTGTAGGAAATTTAAAAAAATATTAATTTGAAAGACTTCACTGCCCCGAATAATTATTTTACCCACCTTAAAATCTAACTTGAAATTTTTGAAGACATTTGTGGTTTTTTCCATCTTCTTTTTGACGGTTCAGCTCCCGTTCCCTGGTGCACCCATCCAGTGAAGAACGCAGCAGACCTGTCCCTACATATTGCTGTACTTAAGCCTTTGCTAAGATGAGGAAGATTTCATTTTAGCTGCTGTTGGAACAGTCAGGATTGGCTGCTCAGGCCTTGGAGACCATTATGTGATGCAGCCAGTTAACGAGAGGACATCCCCCCTTCCACCCTGGCAGGGCTGAAATTCTTAAAAAGGGTGAGACACCCTTCTCAGCCACAATCTCTTTCCTAATCATTTTGATTGGTGTCAAAATGTTTAAATGTTAAAAGAAAACATCTTTTTTTTTGGTTACTGGTTCAGCATCACTTCCCTGAAGCCAGTTTACATGAGATCAGCACTGGTGTTTAATCATTAGATTAAAAAATCTCACCACTCTGTTACTGAAGTAGCTGCAGTTTCTCTTCTTTCTTGAAAGACAATGTTCCTACACTCTTTTGAAATAGTCTAGAGGCAATAGGAAAGATAGTGTAGGCCGGCTTTTTTAAAAACAATAATAAAGTCTGTTAGCTCATGAGCCTATGGAGGCCTTAACTGAAATTAATAGAAAATATAAAAGTAGAGGAAATTAGGGCAGCTGCAAAAGAAACCCCAGAAGCAAAAGCAGATTAAAGTAGAGCAATGAACAAACCCATGCAATGTCTTAATTTTGCTTCAGATACTTCCCCCTTAGTGTAACTTGTTCCCTAAATCAAGCAACAAGTCTAAAGCACATGATTTCTTCTGTAGATGACTATTCATTCTACCACAGTGGTGTTTCAGCTGATGAGGAAAGGAACTGCAGTAGCTGGAGAATGACTCTCCCAGCATGTCAAGAGACAACAGTAGCTGGCAAGTTGCTCTGTGCTTATTCCATGTTCCACATTCTCACAGCTTGAAGCTCTTCATCCAAGAGCCAGCATCAGCCTAAGCCTCAGCAAAAAACAGAGTATTTGTTTTTCATTCTAAAGATTGAATGACAAATATTTTATTCTCTTTTATCATACTTATAAGCTTTACTCTTGAACTTTCTCAGTAAAGTAAGAGACTTTTCTGCTTGCAGGTAGCTTAATGAGGGGGTTTACATATGTGAGAAGGCCCATTTAAATCTGTGGAATTCCAGAAGGTAATCAGAAATAGTCTTACATGTGAGGAAAACGTGGAGAAATGAGACCTTAAATTAGAATATTCTAAATTCACATTCTGTTAAGTGACCTCAACCCATCCAATCCTGACTGGAAGCCTAAGAGGTATGGTATTCGTAGCATGAAAGATTTTCCCTGCTCCATTGTTGAAGACAAAGCTATAAGGAGCAAACAAAGAACAAGCCTTGTAACACAGTACATTTTTTATCCTTCTTAGAGTACGCCTTTCCTTCCTACTCTCCATCATTTCCAACCACAGTGAAATTTCTTTGAATTTTCTCTGCAGTACATGGGCATAGTTCTTTTATTCACTTAATAGGCCATTCACTCAGGGAGGATGAAGTGTTATTTCATGAGTCAAGGTATTCAATAATGTCAGAGTTTTCTAACACGGAATCCTTATTCTAAATATAATACTCTTCCTGAGAAATCAGTTTCGTGAGCAGTTGACACAAGAGACTCAGGCAGGACAATAACAGTTTCTTCTGGGTTTTACATTTAACCTTATATCATACAATCTTACAGAAAAATATCCCAGGTAAGTTCTTCATCCATTTTTTCATTAGATTCCTTGCCTTCTTGTCTCACGCTTTTCGTTGTCTCAGTGGGCAGGAGGACAGGCCAAGCTTGGCTTTAGCCTCTGACAGTGAGCTGGAGTGTGAACAGCCCCTGAGTAAATGTGCACAGAGAAAGTAAAGAAGTAAAGCATTGGACATCTTGCAAATTAGTGCCCTGACAGTAAATCTGGCAAGAGTAGTGTTATGAAGGTGGACATCCTCACAGGTTGAGTTCAGACCTGCTACCAGAAGCCTGCGTACTTTATTGAACATTCAAGAAAATGAATCATTGCAAAGGAAAAGATGGAATGAAAACTCCATGCCAGTTCCTGTTGAAGGGATGCATGTATTTCAGTGTTTTCTCTGGTGACGCTTTCCTGGAGCAGGTGACGGGTTACTTGTTGCACATTGTAGAGGGCTCCTGCATAAAATTGAGTAAGTTAGGTGGAAATAATATGGAGCCAAGGAGAGACATATATCTGACAGCATTTTTTCCACTTTATTTAGCACAGTGCTCTTTCACAGTGGGTCTATCTTCAGTCTATTCCTGACTTGCACTGTTTCTTATCACACTGTACCTTTAAAAGGATGCACATGCAGGGACTCTAGTACACACAGAGTTTTTAAGGATGCTCTCCCTCCCCCTCTTCTGACTGACAGTCTGGCAAAATACATAGAAGACGGGGACAATGGGTGGAGTTATTGGCATTTTTTCCTGCTCGAAAGGCTATGTCCTATCAATTGAAGCCCTATTACAAGACAGTGCTGCACAGTCATTGTTGTATTCTGCTGTGTTGGCTGTTGTTTACTGAGTATGGCAGTTGTTACTAATTTATCTGGGAGCAGAAATGTGTTGTAGTCTTGTTAAACAGAAATCGTTTAACCATGGAAACTCCAGAAACAGACGGCGGGGGGGTTGGACTAGATGACCCACAGAGGTCCCTTCCAACCCCTACTATTCTGTGATTCTGTGATTCTGTGAACCTTTGCTTTCCTATTCAAAGGATTGTTAACCAGCTTTCTAAGTATTCAAACAAAGCAGTTGCTTCTCTACATGAGCCCTGTGTGAAGGGCCACAACATTAACTTCTGGGCCATTTTCACCTTTCTTTAGGTAAAAGGGAGTGTAACACGGAGTGCTTACATAATAACTACAATATACAGCCTGATCCAAAGGGATTCCCATTGATTTCTGGAGCCTTTTTACATAAGTTTCTACACTTGCCATGAACCTTTTCAAACAGAATAACCCAAATACTTTGGTGTGCACACTGCTTCTCTCCCAGGTGTGTTTTTGACAGCTGGGTACACAAAGCTTGCTCACAGCTGGCCAGTACAGACGTCAGCATTTGAACACGGACAGCGTGTTCTCTTGCTGGTCACGGCAATTGCAATTTCTTGTCTTGGTCTTCTGATTTCAAGAGCCACGGGTGTGTGGGTCATCAGTATCTCTGTTTAGTTCAAACTACCAGGGGCTAACCCTGATTTCATTTTCAGGATGACAACAGAGAAACTGGCAAGAGAGCAGAACAATGCAACTCAGTTCCTGTGGAAAAGCATTTAGGATGCCCATGCAACCATAGGTAGCATAAAAGTAGGACTTTGGCAATTGTATCAAAGACATCTCCTCCCTGCTGCTTAAGTATACACATGCAACCTGAGTTCAGATGCTATATCTTAAAGAGTACTTGGAAATGCCCACGAATGAGTATGATGTTTAGCTCCTGTTTTCTATCAGTTCATTTCTCGCTCAGAAAATTACTGTGGATGAAAAAACAAAGCAACTTCTTGTGCAGAACCCCTCTCGACTTCAGCTGAAGTCTTTTTTGCGTGTGTGCTGAACAGCTTGAGGAAAACGCTCCCCAAGGTTTCAAGCTGTGAGCAGTTGATTCCGCATCTCAGCTGGCCTCTGCATTTCGATGATTCTGCTACAGGAACATTTTTCTCCTGGCAGACTGAACACACATAAAGCACAGTTTCAGTCTCAAAATCCTGCATCAGCTCAGAAGGAAATTGGAAGATGGAGGTGACCAAGCACGTCTGTGTGTTGAGAATTGCTGTTTAGGAGCTCTCACAAAAATTCAAAAGCAAACCAAATCTAAATAGGTTTCTGTAATTTCTGAGGAGATTGTGTGATGAATTTCAGTAGTCAAGAGTAAAAATTACTTTTCTCTCTGAAGAACTTCTACTTAGATATGGTAATGACAATATAGCTAAACTAATTGTACTGTTACTGAATGCCAACACGTGTGTGCCTCCTTGGGTGGGAAGTAGTATATCTCAGATTACTACTTTTTCCTCAGATACCTCTCATTGCAGAAAATCATGTGACATCTATCAGCTTGTTAGCTTTCGGTCTCCTTTTGCGAACCTGAAAAAGGAAAAATATATGCTCCTCTGGCAAATGACAGACAGACAGAGAAAAAAATCAAGAGATGAATGAAGGTCCATCACAGCAGGAAATCTAAGAAAAGGTTAGAGATGAGAAGAATGGGCGTGGTTTGTAGCCTGAAGTAATCTTGTAAACTTCAGGGAACCAGACCTGATAATCCAACTTGCCCTTTCTGTATTGGCTGTCTTCCAATCGCTATCTACCATCTGGCTACACAGAAAATCTCTACTGATGGTGACAGAACTTCTAGCCAGATCTCAAAGAAAGGGGTACAACCAAGTACTGCTAGGATGTAACCCTGAATGTGATTTTTTCCTTAAGCACGTCATTGTCTTGGATCACAGTCTTGACCTTAAGGTTATGCTTATGTTATACTTTAAAATTATCCTCAGTTTGGTTTGGTCTGTTGTGCTGACATAAAAGACTAAATTTTAGTGAGTTTGACATGTTATAGGTTAGGACAAGTAGCTTAGAAACCACTTAAATAAGATTTGGAGAAGGAGTTATTTGTTGTGACTGTAAATTAGAAATAAATATAAAAATACAACATACTAAAACCCTAATAATGAAATTGTGTCACATAACGAAGTTTCCTTCTCAGATAAATTCTACAACACCATAAACATATGTCAATGTTAACAGCCACTTAGAATAGAAACATCAAGAATTATTTAGTTATAGTGCAATTTCAGTTCTCTTAAATAGTTATTCATGTCACGGTTTACTTGGTTAAAACATGGTCCTTTCACTCTGCTCCCTGTTTGGTTTTTGATTCGGTGTCTAAGCAGTTGTTTGAATGGTAGTGGGAGTAGTGATCTGTCTCTGATACTGTCTGTTTGCTCTTTCACCTACTAAATAAGCAAGGAATTAGTTTAACATCCAGCTTAATGTAGCTGGTTAAACAAAACTGGCACCTTGATCTTCACGCCTGCTTTTCTGTGTCTGTTGTTAAAATAGACTTGTAAACCAGGTATCTTCCTACATGAATTTTATTCTAGAGTTTTGCTCTCTATTCCATAAGTCTATTTACATAGAGTTTGAAAAATTCAGCTTAAACGATATGCAAATCCTTCTAAACTGGGCCCTTTATATACATGCGTTCCCTTTTATGTGAACAGTACTTTGTTAACGGTTCAATAATTAAGAGAGTTTACATTTTAAAGACTTCAGGTTTTAATTGGCTGAATATTAATCACAGATCACTTTCAGTTCTGTTGTGATATGCAAATTATTGATGTCTCAGCTGCATTTGTTTTCAGGTATCAGTCTATCTGCCTAATGCAAAATAACATTTTGCAATTATTTCAATTACACGCAGTCAGCCTTTGGAGCAAGCTATTTATTTCGTTGCTGTAAGTGAAGAAAGCAGTTGCCGTTTTCCATTCCCTGATGTTTACTGCCCAGAACCAGCACTCACAATTGGTATGTGTACAACACATAAACAGTTTTCTAACTGAATTATGTTAACATTCATGGCAAAGGACAAGCCGCGGAACTCCCCTTGCAAGATTTATTTTGGTTAACTGACTCTTCTGCCTTGGAAAGCGATGTCACCTTGTTTGGAGGTATTCGTTACCATTTTGAAGTATGTTATGAAAGGCAGAGTAAGTAGGACTTCTTAATTAGCGGAATCTGTTTTGCACAACTGCATAACATTAGAGGATTTTTTTCATCAGACTGCAGCTGTTACCTAAGCAGAGGCAGAATTTCACCTAACCACCAAAAAAACGAGATGATACACAAATAGCTGTGTTGTCTTAAGAACGGGTCGCGTACATCTCCTCACGGCGATTTTTTTCCATAATTGCAATTCACATTAAACGCATCAAACGTTACCACCCTGCCCACTCAGTTTCCATCTCTACTTTTGTTTCAAGGGGGGGAGGGGAGGAGGGGGGGGGAAATCGTCAGAAAAGATGGGGGGGAGAGTCCTTCCTTCCTTCCCCGCCGCGGAGCTGAGCAGTGCAGCCCGGCGCGGGGCGG
>Ga0065711_1036158_pt1 | contig 21371 bp, 8 predicted proteins | sample Hoacrofraction12_FD_59098 | JGI IMG/M metagenome (GOLD analysis project Ga0065711, IMG submission 59098) | Hoatzin crop microbial communities from Cojedes, Venezuela - Epithelial fraction 12 v2 (version 2) | ecosystem: Host-associated > Birds > Digestive system > Esophagus > Crop | place... | reverse complement strand
CATCCACGGCTCTCCCTTCGTCTACCCAGCCAGTCATGTCATCGTAGAAAGCTATTAGATTGGTCAGGCATGATTTCCCCTTGATGAATCCATGCTGACTACTCCTGATAACCTTCTTTTCTTCCACTTGCTTGATGATGGCCTCCAGGATAAGCTGGATAATTTTCCAGGTCACTGGGAAATAACATTTCTCCTTACATTACTATGTAAACATATGATGGAGGGACACAACACCTGGAGATCACAGTGAAAAGTCTAACAGAGGTGGCGTATAGTCAATGGTTCCCAGAATCTGTGTCAAAGAAAGAATGCAGCATTTGTTTCCATCCCAGGTGAACTGATTCTGGAGTTGTCTCTACTTCAGTCCATTGAAAAACTCGTAATAAAAATACTTTTTAGGCTACTAAAATGCCTTAACAAATCTATGCAAGAGTGGAATTTCTCCATGTTTACTCTTATTTAACCAAGTGAAAAATTTCGTTTCTCTGAAATTTACTCTGTATGATTCCATCAATGCACAGCAGTAGCAAGTAACTCAAGCATATGTGTTTCACAGATCTTAATCTTTACAATGTAGTTTTTAAATCTCCCACTTTCCTATTTTGAGGGTCCTAACAACAGAGTGCATTCATTCAGTCCTTTCCCAACCAAGCAAAACACTCACTGGGATTTCCTTTTCAAGCCTGCTAATTGAAAACATTCTGCAGCATATTAGTCACTATACAGATTATCTGCTGACATGCAAACTCTCACTCATTCCAGAATTGTTAATTAACACGTAATTACTGATTCCACAGCAACTGGACTGCAGGTGTGATGCTCTGGGTCCTGCTCTAATAACCATTCCTCTCGGATGCCGGCACAGATGGAGTACACAGCAATTGCATTTTCCCAGAACACCATCCCTCCCCTCCCCAAAAGTGCTCAGGCTCTGTTTTGGGTTTAGTACAGTTGGTTTGTTTTTGTTTTTTGTTTGGGTTCATTATGTCCAACATCCACCCACAACCTATCGCAGAAGAGCAACAAAAATCTGTGCTCTCCCATTAGCCTGGCTCAGCAGGAGCTGGCCTAGGGCAGCTGCTCTGCACAGTGAATTTGAATAGGAAGAGCTAGCGGGAAAGAATGGCAGAGAATGAAGGACAGAATAACAAGAGAGATATGTCCAGTCATTTCTGTGACTACCGAAATGATGATCTCACCTACGGGTTTACTCAGTGCAAGGTGATACTCAGTCAATTCTTTTATACAGCATAAATCTTACCATTAAAATACTACCTTCCATTCAATTACTCTCACACGAAGCCTCGTGGTATCATAACTACTCCCTCTATTTATCCTTTGGATAATGGATGTTCAAGAAGAAACCTTTTTCAAATCTCTTTACACTGAATTTCCTTTAAGACTTGAAAAGTTTTTAAAAAGTCTTTGCTCAAGTAAGGTAAAAATATCACCAAACAGTAAAAGCAAGAGTTTAAAGGCACTCCCATGGAAATCTAGGTCAGATGAAATCACAAGTTAATAATTCCTTATTAGCAAGGGTATACTGGTCACGGGACACAGTCAAGAACCAAGTCCAGAAGGAACTTTATTAAGCAAAGTACATTTGCCCGGGATAAGTGTATCCAAATCCAAAACAGCTAGGGAACTGGATTGTTAAAAGCATGTAGAGCAGGCATGTAATTCTATTCTCACTGAAGTCAGTGGTAAAACTAGCTTTGAGGCTCCCATGGGAGCAGACCATACTAGGCAGGTTTGAAAGCTCTATCCTACATATACAGCAATTAACAACAAACAATTTCCACATCTCTGAGACAGAATCTCTGATATAAACATGGCCAGAAGTCATGAAAATTATCACCTCAGAAGAAATCCCAAAGTTTGCTGCACTATTGTTTATTATGAACCATTGAATACGAACATGACAAATGAGCTTTCTATGTTCTTTCAATACCATACTAGAGGAAGCAAAGGTTTAAACTGTTCTAGGTAGCGGCCATATTCAGTTTGACAGCTCCAGTTTCATTAACTGATTTCAACAACAACTAAACCTTTGTAACAAGAACACTGTGCCACTATTAGGACCTTCTGGACCTGCAGCAACTCATCTTTCCATGCATTTGCTGCCAATTCACCGAATCTTTTTAGAAGAAAACATATGAGAACGATGGTGCCAGTACAAACTGGTTAATAGAGTCACTAATTAAATCAGGAAAGGGACTTCTGGAATTAATAAACCTTTTTTATGGCACAGAGATACTATCTGGGAAGTGGCTGTACATTTGCATCAGAGGAGAGAGCAACTCTGTCAGGAACAGAAGTGCAGAACCTGTCAACAGGAGGAGATGGGAAACTCCCGTGTGATAGATGATTCTGAGATTGTCAGATCTGGGTCAAGGTCTTAAACTGAAGCAGAAGTAGTTACTTTTATTAAACATGGTACATTAAAAACATTAAAGACCAACAATGCCTCAGCTATGGAATTGGTAGAGAAAGCTGTAGCAACATCAGCCTTTCTGTATCAGAGTAGCAGTAAGTTTCAATCTGGTCTTGCGTATAGACATTACAAGACACACCTTGTCTAGCCACTGATTTCAAAAGACTTGGCATGCAAAGACTAAGCAATAATATGGGTCACTGCTCAGTTATCATACAGCAGCAACCTTCTGAAACTTTGATGGTTCTCGGCAAAATCCAGGTTTGGCCATTTGGGTCCGTGGTCACTACCCAATGCTGACCTTGCCAACCAGTGATTTGAGAGGAGCCTGTTGACAAACCTCTCTCATCAGTAAAAGTTTTAGAACAGGCTCCAAGCCATGTACTTCACACAACAGAATTTGCTGATATCAATGGACACATGAGGCACTGTAGAAAAGTTTATGCACTGGAATTTTATGATAAATCCTACTTCAGCTACAAGAAAGACTTTGTGCCACTTGGTAACAAAAAAGTGAACTGAAAAGAAAACTAAAACTCTGAAAAAGGGAAACGTAAGATAGTTGTTCACAAAGTGATGATAGGTGGGGAAAAAAAAGATTTATATAATCAGCAGTGAAGGTGATTTGTTCAGCTTGACAGTAGACTCTTTCTGTGAACTGCTCCACTAAAGTCAACTGAAAATACTGCCTACAGAGTAGAAGTTGGAGCAAAACCCAGCTCTTCAAGAGTTAATGTAATTCTATGAGAATGAAGCAAATTCTGCTTCTGACCCTGTCGGTGATACATCAGTCTTCATCATCTGAAGTAGCCTGACCTCTTCCTCCTAGCAGAATGATGAAAGACAGCTACTAAAGCTACTCAATTTCAGACTTCAGCTTCTAGGAAAGTGGCAGTTGTCACCCTTTCTGAATAAGAAAACATGGAAAAGAATTACCAGAAAAAGTCACTCTCAACCACATCTATAAAAAGGTTCAAAATCTTTTTCATACCTGGATAACATTGGAACAGTCTTGTCAGGGGAGCAACAGCACCATACAGTGCCACTCAGCAGCTTCCAGCCTATAGTTTTCTGCTAAAAACTGGGACAAGAAACACTGACAGAAAACAAGTCAGGTGCAGTCCTATTTCTCTTCACTGACACCGTCAGTATGGTCACTGGTCTGAAAGGGCTCCTATACACTTCCAAGTCCAACATGCACATGGGCTTTTATAACCATTCTCCTACCTTAATTTAGTTTCAAATAATCAAAATAAACCCATCAGCCTTTTGGAAAGATGACAAAGAGACTATCTACCCACAAACAGACGCACATAATGACACTTGCAGCACACACTCTTAAACCTGTCCTTTCAGGTAATGTCTTGGACTCTTTCCCCTGTAGATTGTAATGCTAATATAAACAGTATCCCTTGGAAGAGGAGGAAAACAGATGACACCAAAAAGAAAATGCAAGCACCTTTCTGTCTTCTAAAATAAGGCCTGAGAAGACCAGACCTGGAAGTGAAATACACGTGGACGCTCCTCAAATCAAAATTACTTTTAGAAGAGAAAAGAGGAAAAACATGAGTAAAGGACTGATTAGAAACTATTAGTTCTTTAATCCTCTGTCATCTGTTCCTTATTTGTTAAACTCCGAAAAAGAAATGTGTTATATTGTTTATGCAGCTTTTTTTTTTCCTGAGATGCTATTCACCTCTGGGAAAGTTACAATGAAGCTTGGTCAGCCTGGTATTTCTGCTCAATAATTAATGGAAGTGACATCTGGAAAGGAAAAAACAACCCAACTAAAACCTCTCCTTTACCCATGCTGGGGTTGTTACCTAAACTGTCGTTCATAAGACAGAGAAGCTTGCCTTAATTAGCTACTATTTCAGTTTTAATATTTATAGATCACTACACTATCACAGAAATCTTTCCATATTATATACACAATTCTCACTCATTCCAAGACAATTCCTGACTGCGTGCTCGCTCCGTGCGTTCCATGGCAGAGCTATCCTTTTGAACTAGTGCAGTACACTGACATTATTACAGAGTCTACGAACACGGTGACAGTAATATTGAATTGAAACTTACATCAAATGTCATCTCATTAATTGTCTGATCATATCTGAGTTTGACTATTTAAATGTATTAATAAAAAATATTCTATTACACAACGTTAAAGATCCTATCTTGGCTAATTTCCTAAAAAATATCACTCCAGCTTACTACTTCAGCTTGGTTTTATGTATCTTAATTTTAAACACATAGTATTTGCATTTGGAAAGACGTTTAATCAAAGAAAACATGAGCATTGCCCTAAATAGTTGAAGTCTCAGAAGAGTGCTCTAGATTCCTACCTCCTTGGTTCCTTGTACACTCTGATAATCAGACAGGACACCGGAGCCGCAGACGGACAGAGATGACTGTGACAGAGTGAAGTCAGCCATCCCCAGGCTACCAACAGAGCAGGTCCAGTGCACCCGACCGCGAGCCTCTGAGCTCGCCTGAAGGGTCTGCAACAGCAGAGAGCTGGGCTTGGCTCCCATGGCTTCGTAAGGCAAGACAAATGCGTGCACAGGAAGAATTATACCAAGGCATAAATGCCTCCTTCATACCATCTGGCCAACTGGGAAAATAACAATATTCTACAGCAGCCTGGGCTGTATTAACTAAAATGACCAGACTCAAGTCAATGGGAGGATGCCTGCAGTCCTGATGTCCCGATTTCTTTTTCTTTTTCAAATAAAGCACTGTGAGAATGAACATACTTTAGACCACTTTTTGACACTGGTGGGAATCCGAAGGTGAGTTGGGAGCACTGCTTCACCTTGCAGAGTGGAGCCCATGTGAAAATATTGGGGTTTAACACCTTTTATCTTTTAGAAGAATTCAGAGGAGATGTTACATCTGTAAATAACAGAAATGCTACCAATTTCACAGAGCCTGCATTTTCACCTGCTGACCTGTATTGTACAGACTTCAGTCCCTGAACAATTCTTTATAGCCTGAGTCACTGGTTTGTTTTGTACAGCTACACAGAGGTGATCACTGTACATGAATACCTCTCCAGAAGCCCTTCCATTGCAGTGTGTGGTATTCTTAAAAAAAGTTATTTTCAAATATTACAGATTGAGTTCACATCTTTAAGATAAATGGAAGGTATCTTACTAATGTAATAGACTTTGGACCATATCCTGAGGGTGCTAAAACTAGGCTCACACATTTTATTAAGAGCCTAAACACATGGCTTGTTTTTAAAAAGTGCTCAACCTGTAGCAAGTTACAATGATTTGAAAGTTCAACATCTTTTAAAAACATCACGATAAGTAATTCAAACTTCTAAACACAGCCTTAATGGGATTTGCAAAGAAAATTCAAATAAATACCTATGTAATTAATTTATGGGCTTTGGAGAGCACCACCGGAAGAATTCTACTACAGATTTCTCATTTACAAACTGGTGACTGTAATCCACTGAGGATTTTTTAATGCACTATGAGAAACACAGAAACAGTCTTCCCTATGCACTATTCATTATTGTCTCAAGTTCATGTTACCACAACTCTGCCATCCTTATGCACCCTCTTAGCCTGCCGCCAGGTAATCCCATGCTGCTCAAACCTCTTACACTGAGATTTCAGGTAGATTATGTTTCTGGGCTTTCTCTCAGATGATACACGGTAATTTATTAAGCTGTAATAAACTGATTACAAGCCTGATCCCTAAGGTTCTCCTGAAGATACGGGCATTTCACTGAGAGTCATGGAGTTACAATCACTTATGTTACCACTTACCAACCGTACTGTGTGGGTGCTCATTTTAAGCATCACTACAGGCAGTGTAAATCAGTTTACTTTAACTTCCAATTAGAGTCATTCTGTACTCAGCTGTGTCCATACCATAAACATTGTAATTTCAAACTGCATTACTGAAACCCATGCAGTTGCCCTTAAAAAATAAATCTGACTCAGGTAGTTTTAATTTCCTATGTAAACATTCAAATACAAATTAAATTGATGCAACTGGTTTTAAAACAATATACAGTTGTGCATGGAAGAATATGCGTCCATTTAAATATGTCCATTTCTTTTTACCCATTCTTAAATAAAAGTAAATTTCAAATAAATATAGAAGTACTTAAACTGTTAGATAAACATAGCAGAGCTCTAAAATAACCATTTAGTTTCACATAGCTTCTTGGATCTTTAAGGATTAACAATCATAATAATTACCAAAGAGGCAAACAGCAATTATCCAGGTTATTCTTTAAATCCTATTATTTTATATACAACTTTATAGGGGAACCTTCATTATACTACATACGAGATGAAAGCTAATCCAGGCAGGAAATGCTGAATTAAACTTAAAAACCCTTCAGGAACTGCCTGTTGGTGATTTGCTGTAAGGTTTGTACATAACACGCCGTTCCACGATTTCAATAGTACAAGCAGCAAATGTACAATTCTAAATTGGTACACCTGCAAATAAACCAGGAAAGCTACATATTTTTATGAGAGTCTGTGGATTTCTGCTCCACAAGCACTGATGATACAGTAAAAAGTGATCGGTGCCAGTGCTACTTGTCTGTAGATTTACATTTGTCATCATTCCAAAGGAAAAGTCTAAACCTAGAGAAAGCATAGGCAAATCTGTGACTTCCACAGGAAACATGAACATCTGCTCTTTTCTAGAACAGTTTTGATCAGCTGCAGAACTGGAAACATGAAGAGAGCTTGGAACCAAGAACTCTATGACATTTCTAGGTAAACTATCAAAACACCACGGCAGTGCTACCCGGCAGCACTTCTCAACTGGATGCTGCACTCAGCAATGGTAAGAAGAGGTCCATAAGGAAGAAGTTGGAAAAAGAAGTGTTTGTTATTTACTTAGCACCTGTGTAAGCAGCAATTGATGCTTTATTAACACAAATGTCCAGAGATAAAGATTAATTTATTTACTGGCATCCAAACACTGCAAAAGGTATATATCAGATTGTCTTAGGCATATTACAGATGACTGTGAAACAAAAAATATTGTCATTTTAAAACCTTCCTTGGGTAGAAATGAAGAACGACAGAAGTCTGCACACAATATAACTAATACATGCCTAATTCATTTCAGAATCAAGGCATAAATTTACAGATTTAGAAAGTATTTAGATTTTATAATATCTAAACAAGGCTTTGAGATTGAATGGTACCCAACCTTGTCTCTCTGTAAGACAAGGACCACAATGATGAACTGCAACTGAGCTTATCATTTGGAAATTATTTTAAATGTTATCCAGTCACTAAAGACTATAAAAGAGCAGCACATATTTCATCATATTAGTCTAGGTCCTGGTTGACAGGATACCAAGCAAAGACTGCTTGCTTTATCAGAAAAAGCAGGAGAATATCTCCTGGATTTTGGCAGATCAGTCCAGAGTTCTTAGAGTATAAAACTATTTGCAAAACATCTGCAAGAATCCTACAGACTGCACATTAAAAATCCTGACTGTCTCAACTCACCAGAATCCAATAAAAAATTGCATGCTAGAAAAAGAGGAACCAAAATGTGTATATTATCTAAACCATTTCTATCTCCCCTCAAGTTATGTGGACATTTAAGTCCACAATTTGGGTCAATACTTCATTTTTCTATAAAGATAGAACCCAAAAGGTTAGCCCAAAGTTAAAGGAATTCTAGAATCCAGGTGGAATCCAGAAGATACAATAATGGCAAGGATACGACACAGAGCATGTAGAAACGGAACAGTTTTCTTTGTATCTGCACAGTCTGTACCTGTCACTGCAGTGTACAGAGACCTATGAAAAATGTTGGTTTTAGGAATTCTTCAGGAGCCTTGTTTCAGCACTGTCAGAGTTTGCAAAGTAGATGTCCTGTATTACTGAAGTCCTAAATGCAGCTGATATGGCATTAAAGAACAGAACCTGTGTGTGAGAAGAGTGTAGAGACTGCAGTGGCAGCAGCAGCAGGGAGCTGTTATTCCCCCCACCTGCTACAGAACACGTCAGGTAGTCAAGGCACAGGAAAATGAGTATTGATGAATCTATGTAACACTTCCTTGAAGTGATGGCAAGTTAACACGCAGGTCCAATCAAAGCTTTCAGCATGCAAAAACAAAATCAAAGCAGGGCCCTTGAGGTACTAAATATGGCTCCAACTCTCAACTTTCTGAGAAATGTTACTCTACGAGAAAATTTATTTATCCTAATACAGAGTCTGGAGCGACATCTGATCTTTGGACACCTGTTAATCAAGCCCCATTTTAAGCAAGTGCCTCCAGTGCTTTAGTTCATGTCTTTCATTTCCCCTTAAAATGCCTGCTGCAACAGCTACTGTCAGTTTGAATCTGGCAGTACAACCCATGGTCTGGTGCTGCTAAAAAAATACGTTAAACAGGATTATGTACTAGATAGTGCTACACACCCTGAAAGCATTTGCTGAGAAACTATGGCGTTACAGCTCTGGAAGCACTGCAGCACGTGCATTCTCGCAGACGTATACATTCATGAGCTCATATGCATGCACACACTTCGCAGTGGCTCATGTATATAAACCCGTACGAGTATTCACACTGTAAGAGAAAAGGACAGCATGAAACAGTGTTTGATCTATGAGTAAATTTTTTTAGCAACAGATAAAGTCAAGGAAAAGTGAATGAAGAAAAGACCTACATCAAATCTGCAGTGTCGGCACAGCAATTTACACTCAGAAAGCACCACCCTAGGCTGCAACTTCATTTTTTTTTTTTAAATTAGGAGAGGGCGGAACAGCTCAGCAGGCCTGTGGCGGGACCCCCGCTGCCGCCCCAGCTCCGGCAGCAGCGCGGTGCGGTGGGGTGGGGTGTCGCTCCCGCCTGAGAGCCTCCCCTCGCCTGGCGTCACGGCCCGCACCTCCTGGACCCCACGCCTGCTGGCTTGGCGATGGCTTTGCCTTGGCATTTCTTCCGCCAGGCTTGCTCTGCTCGACAGGCACTGAACTTGTGCTACAGCTGCCGATGAAGTCTCAGGGCGTTATGCACATATGAGCAGATCGATGATTACAACTACAAGAGGAAGGAGGAGAAGGAAGAGAATAGAAATCAATGACTTACCAAGAAAGAACCAATTATTCAGCAAATCTGCTTTTGCTAATTCTCTCACACAACCTCATCTATTAAAGCTCCATCATTATTTGAATTAACTGTTGCTGTCACAGCAATAATATTCACAATCAGCCTCTCACATTCTGCAGCTACCTTGCTTATATTAGAAACAATCTAGTGATACTGCCTGCATCTAATGAACTGGTTTGTAGTTTAATTATAGTGCTTACCAGATAATTTATTAGACAGCAGTAAAGTTGAGATTTACTTCTCACGCAATATTGCTGCATTATTAGAAGACGTATACATGAAACTACATTTTGCTCTCAATTACACAAGTATAAATCTTGAGCAACTCTACTGAAGTCAATAGTTATTTTAAATTGACATCCAGCTACTTTGCATTCAGAAATCTGTAATAAAAAGCAGAGTTTTGTTCCACGTATGTGCATTACTTCTAGCACTCCAGGTGGTTACTTTGATAATGATACAGAACATTTTTGTACCATTGAAATAAATGGCAATCCTGTTACAGAAAGAGGTTTTATAATAAGAAAAGAAATTAAATAAATGGTCAGTGCAAGAAGCAGCAACATTCAGACAATTCCTGGTATACAGTTGAATATGATTAACTAAAAAGGAAAACCGCTCTCAGAAAGGTAGATTTCATTCACCTTAAAACCAGCTCACTGAAATATTAGCAAGCAGCAGCTGTTGCATTAAAATATGACTTTGAGATCAAGGAAAGTCTTAACAGCACTCACAGTTTATAAAGGATTTATTTTTGCATACAGAAAGGAATAAATACAAACAATTAAAGAGAAACTGTAATAAAAAAATAATATTATTTATCAGACTACGATACTATGTGGTTTAGTCTAAGGCTACACAGGACCCAAACTCCACTGTTTTCACAGTCTGAACCTAGACAAACTCAACACTAACACATAAAACTTCATTTTTTATTTAGAATAGTGGTGGGATTTCATAGCTGCTTTGATCACATATAAACGTATTGCAGCTTGTAGTCTTTCACATACGTGACTTCTAACTAAGCGGTAGCATTTAATATTGAAGACTGTGATTCTGACTACATCTCCGTGGTGAAAGCTGAGCAGGGAATTACTGTGAAAGCAATAGAATTCCTAAATTAGCCTTATAATCCTTCTTTGGGATGTTTGGCTTGGGAACACCATAGAAGGCCCAAGTCACTTCTCTATCAATTCTCCTCTCAGTAAAACGGGGGTTAGAATACCGACCATTAACTTACATTGCAGGTATATGGGAAGATTATCTTCTGCATGATTTTTAAATCATTCTGATTTGTTCCATGACAGACAGTTCTATAAAACAGATTTGTATTTTCAGAGACTTTGCAAAATATGGGCTCTGTTTCTGGAGATCCAGGGCCAGAGCAGATGCAGAATATGTAAGCCCAAATCACTGAATTGCCCTGTGCCTATACCCCCTACTTGCAAAAGGGAGGTATCAGTATTTCCTTTGCCTACTGCTAATATTTGTATGTTTAGGCTGCAAACCTACTCAATCACAACAGTTTCTCAGTTTGTTTCTGTAAGAGACAAGGAGATAATTTATAGTGGAACAGGTAGGTGCCACCAGCATAACAATAACTAATCACAAAAATAGTAAAATGGTTGTTCTGAATGCTGCACAGCATTTTTTAACATTGGGAAAGCACAATAAGATTCACTAATCTTAAAAATTTAGGAAGCACGAAAAGCCTAGACTTTTAAAACAATATTATATATTCTTTCCCATGGCTTGCTTTTAACTCTCCACCTCAATTTTTAATGAAGAGCCTTTTGGCTAGAACACCCCACAAGATCTCAAAGCCCACAGCAGCTTCTATCATACCAGTAACTTCAGCTCAAGCTGTGAAACTTTTGCAGGCAGAATGACTTTGAAGTAGCAGGAGTTCTGCAAGAAACATGGTTTTGACCCAAAATTTGAAATTTTAGAAAGGATAAGCTGAAGAAAAGTCCAAATGGTATCCAGCCTCTGCCCCAGTCCTTGAAAGCAGGAGTTTTATCTCTCAAATGCTGTCTTTCTTCTGAAGCTGGCTTTCGCCTCAAACTAGAATGCCTTCAAATGGGCTGTGCATCTGCCCACACAGCAGGTAAAGGCCAGACTGCTGGTTTAAGGTGCTTACCTATACATGGATTTTTATTTCATAGCATGCTGCACGCTTTGGAAATGGCAGAAAGGCCTTGGACGCAATAGACGGAAAGAAAAATCACAGAAAAGAGAATTCTAAAATAATTAGTAGGTGAGGGAAGGAAGTATGTAGGAATGCACACATTCACACACACACACACACGCACAAAAATCAATGCTAACTTATTTACATTTCAAAGCTGTAGCTGATAGGAAACCAGAAGATTTCTGTTCTGAGTTTTTAAGTCAACCTACTCCAGAGTTAGAGGCTGGCAGCCAGTCATGAATGGTGTTCCTCGGGGCTCAGTTTTGGGTCTGGTCTTGTTTAAAATCTTTATCAATGATCTGGATGAGGAGATTGAGTGCTCCCTCAGTAAGTTTGCAGGTGACACCAAGTTGGGTGGGAGTGTCAATCTGCTTGAGGGTAGGAAGGCTCTGCAGAGGGATCTGGACAGACTGGATCAATGGGCTGAGGTCAACTGTATGAGTTTCAACAATGCGATGTGCCAGGTCCTGCACTTGGGTCACAACAACCCCATGCAATGCCACAGGCTTGGGGAGCAGTGGCTGGAAAGGTGCCCGGCAGAAAAGGACCTTCGGGTGTTGGTGGACAGCCGGCTGAACATGAACCAGCAGTGTGCCCAGGTGGCCAAGAAGGCCAATGGCATCCTGGCTTGTATCAGGAATAGTGTGGCCAGCAGGAGCAGGGAGGTGATCATGTCCCTGTACTTGGCACTGGTGAGGCTGCACCTGGAGTACTGCGTTCGGTTTTGGGCCCCTCACTACAACAAGGACATTGAGGTGCTGGAGCGTGTCCAGAGAAGAGCAACAAGGCTGGTGAAGGGTCTAGAGAACAAGTCTTACGACAAGTGGCTGAGGGAACTGGGGCTGTGCAGTCTGGAGAAGAGGAGGCTGAGGGGAGACCTTATCGCTCTCTATAACTACCTGAAAGGAGGTTGTAGTGAGGCAGGCGTTGGTCTCTTCTCCCAAGTAACTAGCGATAGGATGAGAGGAGATGGCCTCAAGTGGTGTCAGGGGAGGTTTAGATTAGATATCAGGAAAAATTTCTTTACTGAAAGAGTGGTCAGGCATTGGAATAGGCTGCCCATGGAAGTGGTGGAGTCACCATCCCTGGAGGGGTTCAAAAAATGTGTAGATATGGCACTTTGGGACATGGTTTAGTAGGCATGATGGTGTTGGGTTGACGGTTGGACTTGATGATCTTAGAGGTCTTTTCCAACCTATGATTCTATGATTCTTTGCCAAGTCAGATCTGAGTTTGGATTTCTGGTCAACACAAAAGCTCAGGAACTGGGCTAAACAGCAGAAGGAGAAACGTCTGCCATGCTCACATCTTCTGTCTGCATATTCAGCATGTCAGACTCCATACCTCTTTAATCAAATTCCCAAAAACCTTCAACATAAATGCCATCCCTTGGTGTCATACAGCAATGAAAGGAGAATTCATTAACAGGAAAATAGATGAATTAATAAAAGTGACATAGATTCCAAAGAAAAGAGACAGAGAAAAAAAAAGGCGGGGGGGGTGGAACAGTTCATTTTCACCTCTTAGCATCACTCACCCACATATGCACATTGAAAAAATGGCAAGGATGGCACTCACAGACCACTAAACACAAAAGAAATCTAATGACGGGGGTCAAAAACAACCGAAAACGGTGAATTCAGTCTATCCTCCTATCTCCCACCACTGATGAGCGAAAAGTACACCAACCCTGGTGAGACTGCTGTTGGTACTTGCTAGTACAGCTAACCTTTCTGGATCTTCACTAAAGAAAAATTATTAAACTGGATTTTGTCATTGTAGTAGCTTAAGATCCTACACGAGACCACAAAAATTACATTCATCCATCAAGCCCTAAAAGTCACCTATATATTGCACTTGGCAAGAAGCAGGCCACGTATTCAAGAAAACCTGTTATTCATGGCACTCTTGTCTGCCTTGCATTTATGTATTGATCGTCAGTGTGAAGTGACCACCTGGCTTTAGAATGCTCCAGTCACCAATGATCTGTGTCAAATCATTTACAAAAATGCAGCAATCTAAAGGTATTATTGATCTTTCTCTACACACTGTAGGCAAATTCTTGTCTTTTCTTTACCGAACTCCCCCACCTCCTGCTACCTCTCCCTTTAGGCTGCCAACTCCCAGCATTTGTCACAGACAGAAACCACACATTTAGAGATGAAATGTCTACAGAAAGCTGAAGAAAGTCTTAAAAAGCTGAAATGAGTTGCTCCATCATATCAAATGCAAAATAAATGTAACTTCATACTGACACCAACAAATGAAGTAGGATAAATTAGAAGCGCATACAAAGAAAGCAAAAGCTTCCCCCCACTGCCTCATTGGTAACTCCTTTACCAAGTCCCCCTGTCTGTTGGTCTGTGAGCTCTTTCAAACCTCTCCTGAGCGTGCAAGAAAGATTTGGACAATGATGTCTGTCACCCCTGATGCTGCACTGAGCCCAGTTCCACTTTCCTGAGGCAATCCAGCAGACCTCAGAAATATTACTCCCTTCTGCCTTAGGCTAAACCGAACTAGAGACTCTCTTGGTTTGAGTTTCCTATTCCATCACAAGCCCCAGGAGCCACGGCTGTCAGTGGACTCCCCAGTAATACTCATACACAAAGTTAATATTAATGGATAGTTAATATCTTTTCATTCATTTTTGACCTATCTGCAGTTTAGGCTTCACCCAAAGTGGCAAAGCCAAGAAATACATACAGTCAAGTTCCACACACCGAGATAGAACTTGTTACCCGAAATATTTTGGTAGACAGAGATATTAATGACAAAAATACATCAGCCTCCAAGATGAAAAAGGAAAACAAATCAAGTAAGAAATTAAGATAAGGCTTGCGCAGCTTTGGGTATTTGGCACCGGTCTGTTCCACATGCATACAAGCTTCATCTCAGTTACTTAAATACAAGACGTTTGTCACTTTTAATATATCATATCCATAGTTTTTGTATTTCTAGAAGCTTTTTTGGTCAGAACAGTTGGATTTGTTGTCATCTAAAACACAAAGCTATTTAGTTGTAAATACTTATAGCAGCAACAGAGACCCTCTGTGTGACTATTGCATAAAATCTCTATCTTGATTTGAGCCATATTGAATTTAACTACTTTAATGATAACTGCCCTCAGCATGAGGTCATGCAATAACATTTCTCAGTCTGTAGGGAGAGAGTGCAGCTGAACTGAGACAACAGCATCAGTACAGTTTTCCCCTTCTCTGCTTCATATTTTAAGGAGGCATCTTCTTTCACGCAGTTTACCTGTTAAATATAATGTGAAGATGCCACTCATTTGACTGAAAAAAATACAGAGCATAAGGCAGGCCTACATGACAAATTTACTAATCTTGTTTTAAGTCATTGAAGATCTCTTCAGAGGCTTCATTATTTTAATTCAGTCACTAGTTTTCACTCCCTCATAAAACAGAAAGAGTCAAGCACAAAGCTACTACAGAGCGCCCTGTATTTCGCATGTATAAGTATCTGTAAATTCGGAGAGTTCAATAAAAGGGCTGTGGCAATCAGTCCTACCGATACCTCGGCAAATGTGGAAGACCACCACTGAAGTCAGCACCCCTTTTTCTTCACCAGTTTTGTACATGAGTGCCATGTCATCAATCCAGTAGATGTACATGAGCTTAAGAGAGACACAAGGCAATGGCTGGACCATTGTAAGGAAGCTGAGGATTGGGTTTGTGGTCCCAGCCTATACACATTTTTAGTTTCTTATTCCGACAAGTATCCCATCTTACCAATAAAGTAAGAATCTCTCGCCTAACATTTAAAACAAACAAGTGTACTTTTGCAATCATTCTGTGTACTGCAATGTAACAAAATAAACATTAAAAAGAAATCCCAGCACACTACTTACTGCCAAACTAACAAAGAACAAACACAGAAACAATGACAATAGATAGGCAACAATTGTTATTTTCTACTCAGACCCTTCATACTAGACTTCTACCAATAGTTAATTTAAATTTCAAAGCTTAAAATTCTTGAAAAGCCAGAAGCACTTTGGAGAGTTTTCTTACTCCTCTGAATACTGGATTATGCCATGTGCATGCAACTGACCCTGATGACTGATAAAGAAGTACTATTTATGCTTGAGCAAGACCAAAAGTGTATGAAGTAAACAATTCTGACAAGATCAGGACTATTCCTGAACAGGCATCCTGTGGAATTGGAGTGGAATGGAAGAGCTCATCTTCAGCCCCTGTACAGAGGCTGGGAGCTATCCCTAATCCAAAACAGAGGAAAGCATGAAAACTGGAAAGATCTGGAGTCAAATTCTGGCCCCAAAAATTTCAGATGAGTCAACTTTTCATCCAGCACTGAACAAGCGAGACTTCTTTTGTAAGTAAACATAAGGAAGCACAAAGCAAGTAAAGAAATGCAGCTTCAGAACACGATTACTGACAATCCACCTCCCAAGTCTGCAGGACTCTCCAGAGAAGGTGTTTTATTAGCCTTGATCATCCAGCACCTAATACCTAGAGGGGCCCCAGACTGTCCTACACACAGCACTGGTGCAACACAGGTCACTTCTCTGTGATAAACAGCCCAGCAAACTGCCACGAGCACTGATATTGTTATAGACTCAACAGTCAGAGCCACCAAAAAGGGATTCTAAGCTGGGCATCACCAGCCAGCAGAGTTAAGAGTGTTACCAGGTTAAGAAGATTTTGTAACTCTTTCCTTGCAGGAGCTACACTGGTGTAACCCGCTGCACGATGACCAGGTGACCCATTGACACTGGCTGCAGCAGAACAGCACGAATGGTACAGGCTGGCTCCCACTTCCTATACAGCAAGTGTTTGGGTTTTAATCCTCATTAACGCTATTCTCATTTCAAATCCCTCTGGGAAAAAGAAGTAGGCTTCCCTTTAGGTCTCTACTTTCTGCATTGTGAATGGAAGCACATAAAAATTTTACTTCTGCTTTTAATTTCTAATGGTCCTGCGTTGCCACTTGTATGTCAGCCTTAGTAAATAATGCAACCTGCGTCAACGTGCCAAGGCTCTGCCCATCTCAGCACACCAGAGATCTCTCCCAGACACACTTAGTGTGGGCAGCAATTTCTTTCAAAACTTATTAGGTGACCACATTTGCTTGTTTGTCTTCATAACCTTTACCTCTGTCCTACTCATTCCTGGTGAATTAATCTCACACTGAGTAACCACACACCTGGTTCTTTGGGAACCACATGGAACTACACACATAAGCTGTGACTTCAACAGATGATTTCGTTTCCTTAACATACACACTGCGCATACCCAGATTTGAAAAGAGGAATGAGATGGCACAAATAAAGTCGATCACAGTAAAATTTGGAAATTATTCCAAGTGAGGATATATTGAGTTAGGTGCCAGCGCAAAGTTCAGACCTCACACTGCCACAAGCCCTGGGTCAACATTTTGCCTCCACTAACGGAGGAGACACAGCTGTGTAAATCTGCACCCTCCAGACATACAGTGCTTACAGCAGGAAACACCTGGAATAAAATACAGGTGCCCAAAGTACACATGGGGAATGAGCTATACCCTTGTTTCACCTGAGATACTACTCCGTGCAACTGAAGTTCACAGAGTTCAGATTCTACCAAAGAAAGACGACATTTGACTTGGAGAGCATTACTCAGCACATCGTGGAAGTCATCAAGCGTAAATCCACAGTAATTCTACTAAAGACACTGGAATAACACCAGTTTAAAAAAGGTGAGATTTAGAAAAGAATTAGGCAAACAATCTCTTTGTTTTGCATGGACTAATTAACAGTAACTGCAAACTGCACTAATGAGGCAGGCTTTATCTAAGTGTAAGCAGCAAAAAACAACTTCCTAAGCAATTCCCTGTCTGAACATTAGGTCTTCCTCAAACTTAAAAATGCATTCCATACCAGTTTATTTTAATTACCTATAAGCAACAGGGGGGAAAACCACTCACATCTTAGTCATTTAAGCCAGATTTCACTAGTACACAGATGAGTTCCAAAGACCTCCATAACACGGCTCAGGATGGAAATGCTGACAAGCTGTTGAATCTAACGATGCAACAGAGAGATTAAATTTACCTCACAAACCATCTGAATCCGGACAGAGACAGATGGAGAAAGTATATCAAATGTCAGTATTTCCGGGGGAAAATTTGAAATAGAGAAAACATAATTACAAAATCAATTTAGGGAACATAAAATCTACTAAGGTCTGAATCCTCTAGTCCACAGAGGTCTCAAATACAACTGCTGAAGGATCAATGCTACAATTTAATTGTGCAGATATTCTGAATATGCATATTACAAATGATAGATGTTTCTACCCAGTTGCTCCGTACCCCATGAAAAGAGGGCCAAGCCTCGTTGTGCAACCACAGGACCTGGCTTCAAATGCTGGCTTCAATGCCCAGCTCTGATTCCACTCCTTTCTGAGACTCTGGGAAAATAATTTAACTCCTAATGACCCAGCATTAATGCTGACTAATCCTGCACAAACCCTCTGATGTATCAAGTTTTAACTAATGAATTCTTCTGGAGCATGTAATTTAACCTGATGCTACTTTCCTCTTGTCCACTGACTTGCCCCCTGTACAATGTGAACCTAAAATTACTTTTCTTTATCCACTGGAGAACTATGAAGCCATGTTATTTAATGAATGGGAACTTCATATCCTAGCCCACAAATCTGTAATACTATCCTGGTTCTTGTCACTGCATTCAAAGTGATAGAGAACCAAGAAATAGTGAGCAAAACTCTTCTCCCATTTGCACTCCTTCAACTGCTATGAATATTAGTCCCGCTTAACCTTCAATAACTTTTTCAACTCTTCAGTCATCTTCATAAGATTAAAGTAAAATCTTCCTGTTCACATGCAACAAGAGCCTCTTTCACTCAGAGGACATTCACCCTCTGCTCAATATCTTTATTTTCTTGCTGCTGAAAACTCAGTAACTAATGATGGTAGCTACCTCTGACTCTTCCACCTGTTCTTTGCCTAAATTTACAGGGTACGTTTCTGTAGGGATAGAAGAGCTAGTGACACCACATCCAACTCCTCGCAACATTAAAACCAGGTGAAAAATGTACCTCCTCCAATGCTGACCTCAGCTCTCAGCAGGACACCTTTTACTCTTCAATAAAGAGCTGCCCACCTCACAGAAATTACCCTCCTCCTCCTCCTCCACTCCCTGGCCTTGCAATTAGCATGCTTGGTAAAAGCTATAGAAGAGAGTGGATACTGTTGGGTTCAAGAATTCCTTTTCCCAAATGAAGGCTTCTTCGAAAAGCGGGTTGCAGTGGTACAAGCAATATGTTCTTTATGTGACAGAGGGGACATCAAGACACTGCTGTGTGTTTACCGGCTGGTTGAGGATGAGGTGGGAATTGGAATAGAGAGGAGAGAAGCACATGCAGAGGAGCAATGCCGGTGCCCCAGCTGTATGCATTTACAAGCCAACACACAGAGCTGCCAAATGGTTCACAGTAGATTACACGGCAGCCTGGACTCTACCGCATGCTGTACTGGATTACACGGGTCTTCTGAACCGTCCCCTTGAAAAGGCTCAATAAGTGTTTCTCTGCAACGCTTCTGGTTCCTCCAGCTCAGCACATAGGATGAATCTCACAGACATAGAGGAAAGACTCACAAAGATGCCTAAAAATACGTTTCATAGATTCTGACTTTAAGACCAGAAAGACTTCTGTGATATCTCATCCGACTTCACCTCTGGCAGAATGGAGTGCATAAATCCCAGAAATCTTCCAGTTCCTTCCAGTACATCTTTTAGAAAGCTGTGCTACCAATGTGAGGGATCAAGTGATGGAGACAGTGAAGAGACATTCCTATGGATAACACCCCCACACACACCCCTGTTAAAAACCTGTGCTTCTACCTTCTGCTCAAATTTGTCTAGCTTTGGTTTCCAGCCACTTGATCTTGCCATGTCTTTGACACCTGGACTGAAGATCCCTCTACTCTCAAATAGTATTCCCTGTGCGGGTAATTATAGTTGTCACAAAATTCAGAAACATTTTCTATTATTCTACCACAATAATTTAACAAGTAGAACTAGTAATTTTTTTTTTTCAAAGTAGGTGTTTGTAGACAAAAATGGACTTTGTAATTAAAAACATGGAGGAAAAAAAGTTTGGAAGAGAGATTTGGAGATTTTATTTAGTTACTTTGACAAAACTTGTAGGTCCCCTTTTTTTTCCCCCCAAATCTTTCCACATCCTCTCATTTCTCAATAGTGGAATTAAAAAGAGGGAGGCAGATAGATGGAAATGGCATTTAAACTTAATTATAAACCCAGAAAATTTAAAACTTTTTGTTGAAATTTTCAAACTTAAAATAGTGTAAAAACTTAAAGCACAAATGGTTTCCATTTCTCTTTGTTTAGGCAACTCTGTATCTTGGCAGGTAACAGTCTCCCATTAAAATTATATTCTTGAAATTAAAATACATAAAAATACATTTTTGAAGGAGCATTCGCCTCTGCTACCCATCATCTGCAATGCTCTTTGCCCCCTTTCTTAATTTTCCTTCTATTGTCATTGTTTCTGAGCTTTTACAGTAAGTTCTTTTGTTGTTTTAAGACACAAAGAAAAAAATCAAATGCCACTAAAGGATAAATGTAGATAGAAAAAACAATCACGAGCAGTATAAATTTATTACTTCTACCTGTATAACTAGATGACCTTATTTGCAATATATCATATTCATTGGGTGTTACATAGTGTCTTTCTGAAATCTGTTAATTCTGCAATAATGTCTTAAAAATACCAAACTGTGTGTGTTACGTAGCATATATATTATCTTGTGTATTGAAATAACTTCTCATTACTGCATTTAAATTCCTACATCCCCATTTGACAAACATTTAAACAATTTCTACCTCATATTTTAAAGTATGGCTGACAAATGCAGAAAATGAATAGCTGGAGAAATATAGGGGAATACTAATGAGTACTCTTTTTATCTATGACATTGCATTTTTCTGTTTTCATTGTTCACAGTGCTAATACAGCCCAGGGAAGACTGTGCGGTTTCAAAATGCAGCTACTGATAGAAGCAAATCATTAATAATGGCACATTCTTTTTTCCAAGTATCTGCTCCCTTAAATCTGAATATTTTTAAAACTAAATTATATTTTAAATATGAGTAGTACCAGAAAGCCAATAATGAGAAGACAGCTAGGCTTTATATCTCCTGTTTCCTCACTCAGCAAAATTGCCATTTGGCATCTCTCAGAAAACAAAATCACCTTCCTGCTTACAGTAACAGGAAGAAGAGAGCATCATTTTCCAATCCAAAATTAAATTTTAAGACCAGAAAGTAGAGGGAGGGAATGAATATGAAGCCTCCAAGTCTGAACCACACACCCATTTTTCTGACAACAAACCTACTCTAATCAAGAATACAGGTTAACAATGATGTTCCTGTGGTCACAACACTCCATTATATCAGGCAAATAAGTGTCTCTTTTGTTCGTAATGTCCTTGCATTTTGCCGTCCAAAGTCACTCCAGTGAATTTACTGAATATATTTGCACAACAGTAGATCAATTGGAAAGGCTTAGGAACACATAATTATTCCATATCATTGCATTTTACTGCTGTGATGGGATAAAGTTATCCATGGCGGG
>Ga0065711_1036157_pt1 | contig 21372 bp, 16 predicted proteins | sample Hoacrofraction12_FD_59098 | JGI IMG/M metagenome (GOLD analysis project Ga0065711, IMG submission 59098) | Hoatzin crop microbial communities from Cojedes, Venezuela - Epithelial fraction 12 v2 (version 2) | ecosystem: Host-associated > Birds > Digestive system > Esophagus > Crop | place... | reverse complement strand
CCGCCTGGACAAGGTCCTGTGCAGCCTGCTGTAGGTGACCCTGCTTCGGCAGGAGGGTTGGACTAGATGACCCACAGAGGTCCCTTCCAACCCCTACTATTCTGTGATTCTGTGATTCTTCCTCTGGCATTGGACTTATCTCAGCAACTTATGCTTAGTGCAGGAGCAGTGATGCTGCAGGCTCCGCTGGAAGAGGCAGGAGGGAGGAGAGGGCAGGGGTTAAATTCAGACCTCAGATAGCTGAAATATTCCAAACATAAGGAGGATGTGGCACTTCCCAGGCTGCATCTAAATCAGAGACACATGCTCCCTCTGCTATGGCAGCACATGTGCACTGTTTATTTGGAGGACCCACATTGTCTTCTTTTTTGTGTTTCAACCGATCAGGACTGAAAAGAGTTTTCTCCAGCCCTACATTGCATTATGATATGGGATTCCTCTCCCCCATGGACTGATGGCATGAAAGCTACCTTCAATTTTTTGACCAAAAGAACTCAACGGTGCCCTTTTGAAATGAGCTCCAGATCCCTCACCAGCCCTGGAGGCTTCTCTCCCTCTGACCCCTGCCAGGAGTAACTCAACATCAGGAAACTATTCAAGGGACTGGTCTGCATTAGCCACAATCCAATTATTAGCCACAGCCTGACGATGTTTTCCTGTGCCCCTTCCCGGGCCATGACGATGCCATCTGCAGCATGGGGCAGGTTGGAGGTGACCAGCCATTCCCCGGCCCTGGGGACAGCCCGGTCAGTGGGCAGCACGAGAAGGGGCATGCCAAGGTCCATGCCTCTGGCTGTTTGCACAAGCCCAGGTTTGCACCGTCTCGCTGGCAGCGGTGTCCTCGGGGTGAAGTCCGGTGCTACACCATCAGTGGGCAAAGGGCACAGGCACCGTGGAGAGCTTTAAGCAGCCAGAGGGTCGAACGGAGACAGACATCCAGGGAGGACAGACACACACGGCCAGAGCAGTGAAAGGATTTCCATGCAGTGAACTTGGGTAGCTCCCCGAAAAGCTCCCCAGTGCAGCGGTGAGCAGGGCTGGGTGCAAGGCTGGTCTAACTTCCCTCTTGGGCGTCTCCTCCGGGTATTTTGCAAGCAGAGACTCTTTGGTGGCTTGAGCCAGCCCTGGCTTCATGCCGGGACCTGTGGCTGTGGTCAGTGTGCTGCTGAGCCACCGCTAACAAACCCAACCTGCTGAGCATCTGCCCCCACACAGCCCCCAGCAGCTCAGTGCAACTCACAGGGCACCTCACCCACCATGTAGCTCTTGCTCTCATCTTCCACATCACTCTGGGTCCTTTCTTGCCCAACTGCAATTTAGATCTTGCTGAAATTTTCCCCTCTGCTCAGCACCCAGCCCAGTGATGAGGCAGGCTCTGCAGGGACAACAACTCACATGACAGCAATCTGCAAACGGGAGCTGGGGTCCCGGGGAAGGTCCTCCCCACCATTCTGCCTTGCATCTTCACTCTGAGTTTTGCACTGGTCAGGCAGGAGAACACCACTGCAGGCAGTGCATTTCTGCAGGGTTATCAGGCAGCTGTTTATAGTCACAGCCTCCAAACCTCCAGCATTACAGCAGCACACACGGCACGCAGTAATCTGTCAGGAGTGCAACGTCTGCCATATCACCCTGGAAGCATGTATTTTTGACTTACATCTACCATACAACCAGACCACAGAGTGAGAACTGGGCCAGCTCTGCGCTGAAGTGGCCCTGTGTCACCCAGGAGAGGCTGGGCCATGTTGCTGTCCCCACTCGCAGAGCCATCAGCCAGTTCTGCCTTGTCCAGTGATGCATAAGCGCCTATGCTTAAGCTTTCTTGGTTTTCCTTCCCTCCCAGTGCTCCCAGCCTAGCCAAACTGATGGCAGGGATGAAAGAGGTGGCTGAGATGCAGAGGACAAAACCTGCTGTCTCCTGGCATGTGAATCCTGTGTCCCCAGTGACTGATTCACCCCCACCCACCTCTGCCCCAGGACAGCCCTGTGACACTGGAGGCTGCCGGGTTGCTGGACCACCCGGCGAGGTTTGGTACCCAGCCACGCACAAGCATCCTCCTCCAGTGGAAGCAGCAGGACAAGAAGGTAGATAACAGACCTGGATCCAGCAGCTGATTCCCACCGGGCTCAGAAGGGCAGAGAGACTGGGGTAACTGCCCGCTTTAACAGGAGATGGGTGCTAGGAAGCTCACACTGGGTGAGTATGGGCAGCAAAAGCCACGCTAGAGAGGATGCAAAAACGCTGTTTGCAGCCGTACGCCAGCTTGCTTTTCCCTGCTGGATTCAGACCGAGCTTTTGCTCCCTCTTGAACCCAGGACTGATAGAAAAGGACCCACCCAGAGCAACCCCCACTGCATTTTTTGGCGCTCTGATTCCCTTGTCCATCCCTCAGCTGAAGCCCACAGACAAACCCAGGGAGCGTGGAGCCGCCGGAGCTTGCCTCGCTGGAGGGGGTGTTTCTGAACCCACCCACAGCATCGCGCTGTGGGAGAAACAGCAGAGGAGGGCTGAGATGGAGAGGGCTGGGGGAGGCAAGAAAGCCAAAACAGAAACAGAGCTCAGAGGGAGGGAGGGCATCCTTGCTTTTCATCCCCAGGTGAGGCAAGGTGAGCAGGAGGAATGCTTGCCTCTGAAGCCACCAGCCCCCAAGCCACGAATGCACCCACAGCCCGAGCCCCCCGGGGGTTGCCTTCAGCCCCGAGAGCACAGGCTCACAGGCTCTCACTGTCCCGGCCAGCTGAGCGGCTGTGGGACATCGCATCGACACCTGCTCAGCTTGAAATGCAGTAGCTTTGGAGGGAGCCAGCAGGGAGGAGGCAGCGGAGGGTCCCCACTCTGCAGCCTCCGCCATTCCCAGGAGCTCTGCAAACCTGCCTGCCCGGCCCCGCAGCGGCAGCCAAAACGGGCGACTGCGTACCACGAAACCTGGCAGCAGCACACCCGATGCTTTCCTCCCACTCCAGACAAATCAGCCTTTATCTCCCAGCTGAGTGGGCAAGCGGTGCCTCTTCCGAGGATGACTGTGCTCGCTGCCGGGAGCCGGCAGTGCCAGCCATGCCACGGCCAGGACGTACAATGGCTCTTTGTAATGGGTTTCGAGGAAGCTGCAAGCCTGGGGAAGCAGAACAGGTTTGGCTTACAGGCTGAGCAAAGACCAAAATCCTCCCAGGAGCAATTATCAGGGGATCTGAGCGTAAGAAAATCCTCAGCTCCCTCTGGCCCCTGTAATTTGGATGCAAGGACAGCTTCACCTGCGAGGACACAGGTAAAAGAGTGAGAACCATTCACTGAGTGCTGCTGGGGACACGGCCGGTGGCAGAACCATTGATTGAAAGTCCTGCCAGCACGGCCTTTCGGCTTCCTGCGGCAACAGAAAAACTAGTTGTGGGGAAGGACTAACTTCTTCTGAATTTGGAACTGGAAAAGATCACACTTCTTTAGATGGCTTGGAAGCATATTGATTTGACTGTCATGGTCCCAGGCTGTCGTGCCGTGTCAAAGCAAGATGTTTTAGTAAGGCTGAAGCAAAGGAAATGTTGAATTCACCTTTCAGAAAAGAATTCCCAGGACTGTGTTTTTCATCCTGGCTTGGGAGCGGAGGAGACTGCCCTGCTTCAGCCTTTCCCATGTGGCAGGGACATTTTCTTCTCTTTTCCAAGCCCTCGTCCTCAAGACCTTACTTCTGAAATTCTGGATTTAGTCTTCCAGAGGGATCAGGTTCATTCATAACCAAGGATGCCAGCAGGCCTTTTTACTAGTATTGTAATTATAAATTAAATGTCCATAGACTTAGGACTCCAGAGAGAGTAGAGACTGAAGGCAATTGTCACAAGCCTCAGGAGCCGTGAGGAAATGAGATCTGGCACACGTATTTGGAGAGCCGTGGATCAGCCATGAAAGCCCTCGCCAGCGCTGTTCTGCATCATGCTTATGACTGCAACACCAAACCAGAGCTCCCACGGAGAGACCATGCAGGAGCAACAAAACAGACCATGTTGAATGGAGAAACCTCTCCCATCCACTGCTGTCAAAGGCTTTTTCTCCTGGAAGTGCAGCAATATGGACTCTCAGACTGGGTCCAGTCACTGCAGCTCGGCAGCTTTAGCCAGCAGACACATCTTGAGTCACAGGATGGCTTTCTATTTCTATTTTATATTTCTTTGCAGGCCAGTTTGTATTGGTACAAGATTTTGTCACGCACACTCTTGAACAGATATCTGTGTGGAGGCACTTCACGGCCGTGCCGCCTACATCTGCTGCTGTGCAGGAGGTTTCCACCACGTCCACCCACATGTGCAGAGTGACGAAGCTGGAGGACATGCACAGCCACCTCAAAGGCTCGTTCAGCTTCGTGCCAGGCTGCAAGAACATGGTCCAAAATGTGGCATCTCTTGACTGAAGTCCAAAGCAGACTATTTCCAAACACCCCTCCCTGTTTCAGCATCGGTCCCCAAATTTTGATCATTCAACCACCCACATAAATACTTGTGAAAACAGTTTCCTCGTTCCCTTCCCACCTACCTGTAATGTATCTGGTACTGGGATGACCTCAGGTATAAACAAGGGAATTGGGATATCCGATTGCTCTTCATAACCTACTCACAGCCCAGAAATGTGATCAGACTTTGTTCATGGCATCAGATCCACCACTGGGCCCCAAGAGGTTTTGTGGCCTTTTCAATCCCATGCTCAGATCTACAACCCAAAGTGCAATGGTTGACCTAAACGGTCGTGAAGGGCTTAGAGGTATTTGAACACAAGCAACATCGCAGCAATGCCAAGAGCTAGTTTCACTCTGGAATCTGCAAAACCTACTTCTGCTTGACTGCTGCCAAGAGAGCAATAATCCCATCTGTAAAGCCTGGGCCAAGCCAACACAAGCCAGGGAAGCTATGGCCCTGTTTTGTTTCAGAGCAGCAAGAAGGTTTTGTATTAAAGAGGCAGATTTCAAAATGAATATATTCAGAAAAAAGAATAAGCCTTCGTGGGAACCCCCTGCTACTGGCAGGTGAAATTTGCCCACGTAGCTGCCGAAAAGGGGCAAGGTGCCAAAATGGGGAAATATTAAAGGTTACTTCTTTGGAAACTGAGGAATAGTAGGTGATCCTCAGTAAAAGTAACTTGGGCTTTTGTGTGTGCTGCTTCCATTCTCAAGAGAAAAAAATTATGCAGCAAATTAAGGTTTTATTTTAAACCTTACCTCCTGGCTCTTCTGCTCCTCCTTCAGTAGAGTCACGCTCCTGATTTACACCATTTCAGAGCCAGTCTAGCTCTTAGAAACGGATCTGGAGAAGCTTTTCCAGATACCCAGGAGGATCAGGTCCTGTAGATCAGGTCCTCTGGCAGGGATGAAGCCCTCTCCATCCAAAGGCAAAGGGCAGATGTGGGGCTAGGGCGGGGAAGTGGCTCTGGGATTTGGTTGTGAAATTTATGCATGACTTGTCCATGGGGCTTATTCCCTGCTCCCTGCCTGGCTCCTGCCTGGAAATGAGCTGGATCCATGCACACAGAAACTGCTCAGTCCTCTTCTGGCAGCTTTCCCAATGCAAAGAAAAGGATAAAAAAGGAGAAAAATATTATTTTTAAAACAGTCTGAAAGGAAAGAGCTGTGCTGAGATCAGGTTAAGTACATATTTCAGGCTCCGTCCTCCTCCCTCCCCCAGGAATCAGCAGAAGGGCTCCCATTTTGGTACTCAGCGCAGTACAGAGGGAGGATTATCACGACATGTGGATGCATTCATTTCAGAGATCTCCGTTTGCTGATCCTGCCTTCCACAGCTCCAAGGCTGCCTGCATGGAAACTGCCTGGCTCAGAAGCCTACTCCAACAGTGCAGGTCTGCTGCCATTCCCACCATCCTGTACCCCAGCCCCTCCAGAAGTGAGGTGAAGTGCCCTCAGGAGGCAGAGCCCTGGGCTAGGACAGGGGATGGCCTTTCCCACCACCTTGCTGGACCATTTCAGGTGACCCTTTGCAACTCATTTTTCTCACCTACAAGAAGTCAACACCGATGCTGAGGTCTTTGCAAAGTGCTTTGATTTCTAGAAATTCCCAAGTGCTGGTGAAAAGGCAGATGCTGTTAAATGCAGGGCTACTTTTGGCCCAAGAACTGCTGCTGAATGTTTGGATTTTGCCTCAGCCACTCATGCAACTATTCGTTAAACTTTAAGCTATGTACAGAAGTCCTGTTGGCTTCCTTGAGACCAAAGGACACATCTGAAGTGAAGTGTGGGGTTAAACCAGGCTTTCCAAAGGAGTCCAGCTGAGTTAAACATTCAACTCCCAATGAAGCAGGACATGGGCACCTGCCCGAATCCCTAAACCTTTTCTGAAAACAGGATGTGAAGGTAGCATAGCTTCACCTGGTTAAACGGCTTGAACAGCTTTATGGCCAGCTTGGCCAGGCGTCTTTCCCAAAATGTCATGTTTTCCAGCAAAAGGAGTCACTCAGGCAATGAACAAGTCAGAGCCCTCACAAATGTTGAAGCCACGTAAATAAGGACGGGTGCCCAACGGCAGCAGTAGTTTTGTGTTCGTGGCGTGTCCTCGACAATGATGGAGTGGCTCCTGATCCCGTGGTGACATCAGAAGCGCCTCGTGATTTTGCAGAGCGTTTGGGAACTTGAGCTCTATTCTGTTCAAGCAATCCTCATCTTGAAAATGAGGTTATGGAGAATCCTCTGAAAATCCCTTTGTGTCTCCTTAGCACTGAGGAAATGAGTGAGATCAACTGCAAACTCTTGCAGCGAGCATGCCCTGCCAGAAATATTTCTGCTTGGACCAGCAAAGCCAACCTTCCCAGGCTGGCCTGGGAGACCAGACACTTTGCTGTTTGACTCCAAGGGAAAATATTGTCAGCTGCCAGCATTTAAACAAGCAAAATTGCTTCTGAACACGAAATCAGCCAGGCAAGACATTATGATGGGGAGACAGAAGGGGAGGAAAGAGGGCATGGACTCGGTACAGGAACCACCACGCAGAGAAACTCAGCTGTGGCACAGAGCTAGAACATGCCCAGGGGTGAAGCCGGATCATATCAAGCAATTAGGACTGTGCACTTCATATTGCTGCCATCCTTCACCCACTGCTTGTTCTAGGAAAGGGGGCAGGAGCTTCTAAAAATGTATTAACGCTATTGCTGGTGATTGCCTGACCCTACTCCTAGCCTGGCAGCCTGGAGCAGACTGATCCACGGTGTGACCGTACGCCCCACGCTCTGCTCTGGGTCTTGCATCAGGAAGATGACTCAGTCTCACCTAGGCACTGAGGACGAACTCAGGGTTGAATTACTTTGAAAAATGATTCATTTTTTCCATGGAGTCCATCAGTGTGATTTCTCCCACACCACAAACTCGTCCTCTCTCTGCCTTTCCCCCACTCCCCTCGGCACTTCCAGAAGAAGCAAGATGAATGCAGATATTGGAAGCCTGCAAGATTTTTCTTTCTGAGCCGGGCAAAAGTGACTTCGCTTTTCCATGCTGTTCTAGGAGACTTTTCTGAGTGCATGAGTGGATATGACTAACGGTGACTGTACTAAATGAGTTGGGAGCTACAGAGTAGTATGTATATATGGATATCAAATGCCTCATTCAAACCAATATCCCATAACAGTTCTTTACAAACCCAAGAATTCATACATGAAAAAATGTGAACATGTTTCCTGTAAGAGAAAGTTTCATAGAGGTTGGCTTTCGTGGGCGTTCGTTGCCTACATTTCAAAATCTGTCTGCAAATGTTTTCTGTCTTCAACACATCAAAAACTTCCCAGTGAAAAGTGACAGAGCATATCCCTCTGCAGCCAGAAATGTGATTGCATCATATCTAGACATATCCAGGCTAGCTTTAAGCTAATTAGCTCCAATCCCAATAGCAGCATTGCTTGAACAAAGCCGTTCGAGACCCGGGGCACACATTCTGGTAGTTTCACGATGAGGAGGTCCACGCCACAGTGGCTGAGTTCCCTGGAAGGCCATGCTGCTACCACCTTGAACATTTCCGAGTACTTCAGGGAAAATTCTTCCAGTTCCCCAACAATTAAAATATATTTTGGGAAAATATTTAAAATTTATTTTCCAAAGGTGAGAAAAATCATTAAAAAATGAAATCTGGAATATCTTCCTAAATAAAAAAAACAAGCTTTAAATTCTATTTTGTTTTAGGGGATGTCTCAATTTAGTATTTTTTTACATTATTTAATGACATGTCAGAAATTGTAGTGCGTAATGGAAGTGTCACTGCTAACGAACGTGTCGTAACATAATGTGGCATGTCAATCTGTGATAGAATAGTTGGAAGTTGAATACTCAGGGCGCTGCTGCCCAGCCCTGGCTGAAGCCTCCTACCCCAGCTTCCTCGCAGAAAACGGGTTAATGACAAGGCAAGACCCTGCAGACTGGGTCCTGTGGCACTGCAAGCTGCAGCTGGAGGCTCGTGGTGCCAGCGGCTGATGGAGATGCTCTGGAGATGCTGCTACGTGGAGCCATGCTGGACCCGGGCTCGAAATCCAGTGCAGCAGCAGCCTCCACGAGCTTTGTTACATGGTTAATATGAATGAAAAATTCCCCCTGTCTCCGGCCAATTGTAATTCAATTGTAAAAAATTTGCTCCAGGTGGCAATTTGGCATCTGCTTTCATTTCACTCCTGCGCTGAGGGATTGTAGGCAATGCTAACAAGTGGCTAATTTTGCACACGGTGGGTCAGATCCTCAGCTCATACAAACCAGCATTCACATCATTAAACGTGAAGCAACTCCATCAGCTTACACCAGCCGAGGAATTGAGCCCTGGCTGTTGGTCCTTCCAACCAACCACTCTCGGTTGCAGCGGTTTAAAGCTGGGAGCTCTGGGCTGCAGCCTGGGACAGGTCACGGGGTTGCTGTTTGCAACCGCAGCCCCTTTAATCATCCGCTCTCGTGCGGCGTTATCGCTCTGGCATTCCAGAGTGCTGAGCCCTGGCCTCAAGCAGCCGGAGGAATTTGCTCCCCAAGCACTAATTCCTTCTTCTTCCCCAGAAGCAGCCCTAGGATGGCTCCTGTTGTGCAATGAGGATGGGCTGGTCTCCTGCCAGTCTCCAGATTCAGGCTCTGGGCTTGGACCTCCCCATGCCTGCAGCTCCACAGTGTGAGCTGGGTGATGGCACCATCATGCTCCAGCCATGGTGGGACTGGGACAAGCGCAGGGTGAAGAAGGGCTGCAGGACTGGGTGCTGCTGAAGGGCAGCAGGCTCCTCCACCCCTTCCACCCCACATGTGCCCAGGTTTGCATCAGCTCATCCAGAGGCAGAACTGGGACCTGGTCTGGGGGAGATGTGCTGCATCTCAAGTCTTCGTTTCTATTATTCCAACTGATTTTGAGGACAAAAGGGAAGGTTTCTCCACATGGAGGGTAGCTCAGCTGCGGGACTCCTCGCCGCAGGATGAAGCTGCAGCAGAATTTCAGTGTGGACTGAATTCACAGGGGATAACAAGAAGCAGAACATGTATAGGAGCAATAGTTTAAAAAATAAAGATGTGGGGAAGAGATAGAAAAGCTTCAGGATGAAAACCAGGCGAATTCTTTGGATTAGAAGTAGGCTCAACCACATCTGCTTACTGCAGGGGTTTTTTGCCACTTCTGCTGCTGCAGTTGCTGTTGGAGAACGGCTTTGGGACTCACTGGGCTGTGGGGTTGGTGAATCATCCCGGGCAAGCTCTGAAGGAGCCAGCGAGCTTTTCCAGAGTTGTTTTGTTGACAAGAACATTGTGCTGACAAAACAGCCCATTTTCCCTGGTCTAACCTCCTCCTTATCAGCCATTCGTTACAGGAGTGTTGGCTGACACGGGATTGTGGCAGACGCAGATTATTAAGTTGTTGACAGAAAGCTCATCCACTTTGAACAGTTATCATTGCAGGGAGCATCCACCACGCAGGCTGCTCCTGACAGACTCTCTCATCAGCCAGATGCCATGTGTCAGGGAGCCTCCTCGAAAAGCAAGCCCCCTTTTTCCCTCTTAATGTATTCAAATGAGTTTCCCAGTAGTGTCATGGTTTATTAGCCCTGAAGAGCAATTTATGAGGGGACACAGCTACAAATCGGCCTGGAAACACTTCTTACCTGTTCCTCCAGATGAGTACATCTCTGCAAGGGAATAGGTATGGAGGTAGGAGGGGGATTAATTTGGGTGAAGACTGTTGTGACCGTTGTCCTAATGAACAGGGAGATGAAGGAGGAGTGATGGACCATGCCTTCACGGATGGGGAAACCCCACCAGATCAGACCTATGCCTTGCCAAGACCTCCATTGCTTTATTGCTTTTGGTATAAGACTACTGATTGCACAAAGTGGCTGAAAGCCATGCCAAAATCTGGGATTAGAAAGGCAAAGCACTGTTGGGTGCTTTTTTCCTGAGCTTAGTGAATTTGTCCTCTTCTGGAAATGGAGCTCAATGGTAACAGGTTTAGTGGATGGGCTCGGTCATCTGGGCAACCCCTCAGAGCAGGTTAGGAAGGACAGCAAAGAGCAGGGCAGGAGGAGGAAGACGGGTGCAATGTCCTCGTTCCCGCTCCTCTGCCTGCTGAGGCACGGCGCTCCATCCCCGCTGCTTTGCCATCCCAGCAGCTCATCTGCTGATCACAAGGAAGCAGCAAGAACACTCCAAGTTCATGATGTAGTGATGGAAAACTCAAGGTTTCACTTTGATGTCTGCCTGAAAGGTAAAAAGTCTTAATCAAAGCCAAGAACGCGTATCAGTGCAGACTTTAAAATAATTGGGCACTCCAGCCTTCTTAGGTAAGCGCAGGTGGGAGGATTATTGTGGCGTGGGTAGTCCAACAGGTATAAGCTTTAATCTAACTGGAATAGGACACAGGCAGTGGGCGCACGGCGATGCAGGCTGGAGCACACACCGTACAAGACTTGCCAGAAAGTACTGCGGTCTCTCACCTGCCCGGGGATGCTGCTGCTCTCTGCTCGTCCCCTGTCCTGCCCGCACGAAAGCCGCCCTGGGCAGGGCTGCCAGGTTTGGCTGGCACTTTGTTTGCAAGCCCCAGGAGTAGCTGGTTTTGCAGAGGGGATTTGTCTACCCCAGGAGTCCAAATCCTTTGCTTCATTTGCCTGTGTTAAAGGGTTTCAAAAGGTCCCTGCCTGCAAGGCTGAAGAAGACTTCTAAACTGGTCGTCACTGGTGGCACGAGGACAAGACTGGACACAGGCTTCATAAGAGAAACAACTTCGCAATGCTCTTAGGACAACGTGCCAGGGAACACAGGACTGGATGTGGGCTTCATAAGAGAATCATCTTCCCAATGCTCTTAGGACAATGTGAATGGGAACAAGGGGCAACCACGATGTCCAGATGGGACAGCCCAGTTCAAAAGGCTGCAGAAATCAGGTGGGATGGAGAGGAGAGGGCTTGCTGCAGGCCGAGCTCTCCCTGGGCTCCAGTGACATGCTTACTCCCTGTACTCAGCGCTTGAAAAGCAAACACCCGAGCTGGCCTGGCAGAGTGTGGCCTGGGCCACCGGCTCGGGTGATGATGTGAGGATGCTGGAGCAGAACCCAAACGTGCCCATTTTTCGTTGCAGCGTTTGTGTCTCGTTGGCTTCCAGCACCTCACAGCCATGCTCTGTGTGCAGCGACGTGCACACTTGAGCGAGTGCTTCTGGCATGGGGAGGTTTCTGCCATTGAACAGGTGCTTTTTCCCAGATTGGAAAAACTAATTAGTAATTAGAGAGGAAGGAGCATCACATCAAGTAGATCCGCAGGTTCTTTTCTAACCCATCGGGTTTGCAGAGAGCAAGGGGGCAGCTCCTCGTGCGAGTCGGGAGAGGGGAGCGAGGGGGGGGGTGGACAAAGGAGAGTCTTTAAGAATGAAGAGGACATGAGACAAAATGTTCTTGCTCAATGTTGTAAACAACCCTAAAGTGTTTTGAAAGACTCTGTCAATATAAATTACTGAGAGACAAGATGCTGGAATTGCAAAAGAGGAACCCAGCTGGAGAAAGGCTGCTCGCCGAGTGCCTCGCTGCCGTCCACCTCAGACACTCCACAGCGCAGGCACCGCTCTCCTCTGCCCTCCTGCATTCTTCTCTATTCTTTCCCCCCCTCATGTGGAGGAGAAGCATCAAGTGCTCTGTGCGAGATAAGTGCATTAAAGCACCCTCTGGTCCCAGCTCCTGCAGCCTGGCGAGCAGTGGGAATTTACCAGCAGAGCCCTTTGCACAGCGTTTTCTTGCTGCAAACATTTTGGGATAATTCTCTGTGCAAGCCGTCCCCGTGCACGGCCACAAGCACGCTGCCGTGGGCTGCACCCGGGGTGTAGGCTGGCGAGGTTTGCTCAGCGGTGTCTGCGTCCCGCTCCGTCCCCACGGGCTGCTCATCCCCATCCCCGCAGGGCAGCTGATCATGGGGCTTTTTGCATTCACCATGGGCTAAACGTGTCTTAAACCACGGCCAGGGAGCAGCTGCTGTGCCTTAAATTCACACCTTAGGTTACCTCGTGTTAGCTTTCTCATGTGGCTGTAGCTTCTGCAGGGACGGCGGCCAGAGCTCTGCGAGAAACAAGCCGTGGCTGTGCCTGCCTGGGTCAGCTCGGGTAGCAGAGAGCCCAGGCAGTAACACGGGCAGAAAAAGCCCAAACCAGAGCAACGCTGAGCTTTTTGCCACGGCCTGGAGTGATCGGAGCCTGCGGGAAAGGTGGTGCATGCTCCCTGCGTACATCGGGATGCAGCGATGGGGAGAATAGCGGTCACATCCACGCCACCCACGCTTTGGCACAGGTTGGGGCCAGAAGTCCCTTTTTTGGGGATGTGTTGACCCTCTCCCAAAAAGATCAATTGAAAAACCCTTGCAGGGGGTGTCGGTGTGGACAGCCCCCAGCACCAGCACCAGCGCTCTTCCCACCAGGGCTCCGGTGGTAAATCTCAGGAAGATTTTGATAGTACCAGTGGGAGTTACAAACTTCAAAACTTTTCTGGATCTGAACCTGGATTACCAAATCCTGCTGAGTCAAAAAGAAAGGCTCCGAAGTCCACTGCAGTCCCTTAAAATGTCTCCATTTGCACTTCTGCTGTTTTGTCTGGTATCTAATCAGAAAGTTGTATCAAACAGATAAAAAATAGGATCTTCTGCACCGGAAGACCATCTACCAAATCCCAGTACGACCCCACAAATGACATGAATCAGAGTCTGCACTTTTTCTTTGTTGTTTAAAGCACAGACATCTGAGTAGAGCTCCAGGTGCAGAGCCATGGCATGCCCACAGCGATGGTTTAAATCCAGATGGGATTTCCACTGGGCCCTACTGTACCTGGGCCCTGAGTTCAGAGCAAGGGGAGTCCTGCTGTGTCCCTCGTCCAGAGGGCCGCTTTGCCAGCTACATAAATAAGCTGGAGCAGCTTCATTCACCACTGAAATACAAACATAGCCAGGATGGCACTAAGCCAAGCAGAGAGATAATATTTTTCTTCGATATTAGCTTAGTATGAGATCAGAGCAGAAGTACAGTCAAAGAAAGTCTTGACGGGTACTAATGAGAGTTTCAGGTGGGCTTTTAAAATTTAACTAGAAAGCTGAGAAAATGATGAATTCTAACAATCCTCCCAGTGATTAAAGGGTCTCAGCACTACCCCCGGCACAGCACCGGTAGGAAGTGCTTTTCAGCAGGATTTAGGGGTTATCTCTGCTTCTGCTTACATTTCAGGAGGCTCCAGGAGAGCCAGTCGCATGGAGCCCAGAGGTCACCGTTCTTTAGCAGTGGTGAGCCCGGCTCTGCCGATGGCAGTGGTGCCCACTGAGCCTTGCCTCAGCTCAGACGTCTCCATGGGGCTGGGGGCTTTGGCAGAGCTGCCCTTGGACCAGGGCTCCTGCAGCTTGCAGGAGCTGCAGGGCTCTGGGACAGAGCCTGAGCCTCTCCAAGGAGCAGAAATCAAAGCCAGCCCAAGATGCAAGCAAGGACCCAAGAGAAGGTCTTCTCCACGCACATATTGCTGTTGCTCAGTCGGCTCTGCCTCCCCTTGGGGCTCAAAGTGCCTCACCAAGGCACTAGTGGGGATCCCAGAGCAGAGCTGGGGTGACAGCCTGATGGGGGGCTGGGGGAGGCAAAGGGAAATGGGATAGAAACCACCCATTTTTGCTTCCACCGAGATGACAGCAATGATCCCATGCAGGGGCATCGCTCCGCAGCCAGCCCGCGAGGAGCGTTTTGGCTGCCTTCTCTCCCTGTCAGCCTTCAGAAACATGAGACGATGGACGGTTCGCAGGAGCAGAACTAACAAGCCAACAAATCAGGCCGCTGCCATCTCCTCCGCCCCTCTCTGTCTGGTTCAATAACAGCCGATGGGGGAGGCTCCCAGAACTGCTGAATGGCTCGATAACCAGGAGCCAAAAACATTCAAAACCACACATCTAAATTAATTCATCCCAAAGCATCCACAGACAGCAAAGGGGAGGGAGTCGAGGGAGGGAGGACGTGGAGGAAAAGAAACAGAAGAAGGAGAAACAACTTGGCCTCTTTTCAAACCCTTTCTAAAAATGCTGAAAGAGTTTGGCAATACTAAGAAAAACCCTGTACAGCAGTTGCCCTAATTTCTCCGAGCAACAACACCAAGAGGCAGGCGACAGGATGGCTGCAGCATGTAAAATAGGGGCTGAAAAGGCTGAGGAAAGGGTTTGGAGGTGCTGGGTGTCAAAATGACAGTGGTAAGCTGCAGTCTGGAAGGATGCAGGGAGAGACCCGAGCTGCTGGAGCCCTGCTCAGGTGACTCCCAACTCCTTCTCTGGTCCTCCACAGCTCACCCCAAACCTCCTGCTGGGTTTCCATGCCGTAAGCTGCTCTCCATGCACGTGGCTCAGCCCAGCACGCTCAGCCAACCACCTCGAGCATGGCAGAGACAGATTTTAACATCGTGTAAAGGAAGCGGACGATGTAAGACTGTCTGCTGGGATGAAATTCAACAGAGCCGCAACGAGAGGCGAGCGAGCACAAAAGCAAAGCGTTAGTATTCAGAGCGAGGGAGCCCAGCGGCCAGGCAGACTGCTTGCCTGTAATGTGGTGCAGAGAACATTTTTATTTCGACCAGCATGAAATCTGTGCAGGAGAAAAGTTCGAGACCACACCAGCTCAGCCTTCAAACACCCTCCTAGGCAGGCGAGGGCTGAGGAAGCACTGTAAGATTCCTGTAGGCATGGGTGGAGCGGCCAAGGTTTTTGGAAGTGCCACCAAGGCTGCATTTTGGGCTTAATTTCTATGAAAAAAATGTCTGTCACTCTAGAACAGCACCGGCAGCAGGCCATGTGGTGATACCCAGCTCATCATGGCCAAAGAAGGATGCTTTGGGGTGTCTTTGAAGTTGACTTCATCAGTTCGAAGGTCTGGAAACAAGGTCCCTTAGGAATTCCAAGCTCAATACCTTATACTTTAGGTTTCCAACGTTAAACATCGTGTTAGTAATGGAGTTTAGATGACTCTGTTCCTGGAGGTGTAATCTCAGACTGCTGGCCGGTTTTCCCAGCTGTTGAACGATGGCATTTCTAGGGCTGTGGTAGGCTCAGGTACATGTCAGGGGTTGCTAATTTGAAAGGCTAGCATTGATGTTAGCGACACAACATTTAAGGACTGCAGCCCATCAAGCCACCAGAACAACCAAGGTCAAAACCGTTTTTGAGTCATCCCATCGAGTCTTACAGGGATATATATAAATAATTGCACAGGCTAAAGCTAATGACTGAATGCAAACACTCCCACTGCTGCAGAACTTGGTGACATTCAGCCAAAAGGTCATTTTTCTCACGATGGTATTTGCATTCTCCATCTACATACATTAGAAAAAGCAAAGGAACTGAAAGAGGCAGATGAATGGCCTGGAAGTGCTGACAGGTCTCCAGTTTGAATAGGGCCTTGCATTTATTTTCATCCCTTTAACTCTTAAAGCTGATTGACAAAGCACCTCCTGGGGTGTCAGGTCCTTTATTCCCTCTGACCAGGAGCCCCTTAGGGTGAGGACAACCCGCCTGTGTGGGGCCAGGACCCGCAGCACAGCCAGCTGGGGAGATTGAGGCTGCTCTGTAAGACCATGCCCCACTCCAGCTGGGGCTTGATTTCTGGGAAGATGCTGGGGGCTTTTGTAGGGACCAGCAGAGAACAGGATTGTTCTACCAGGGCTACTTTAACTCAAAAGAGGGAGGGCTGGAAGAAGAAAACTGTGAACTCAAGCTCTCTTCAGACATGTAGCATTTTTAGGGTGCCCCTAGTCTCAGTAGTAGTTAGTTAAAGATCACAGAGGGAAACTCACAGCCTTTAGGCAGGGGACCACTGAATCCCCGTCTGACTCCAGGCCAGCTGTCTCCGGTCGGGATGAGCTAGAAACAGGGCTTTTCTGTTTTTCAGAGCTGATGGTTATCTGGGGAGTGCGGGGAGAGAAGAGGTGTTAGGAAATCTTTCTGACTCAGTCTTCAAACTTGCTCAATCGAAATGTCCACTACATGTAGCGTGCTACATTTGAGGGATTTCTTCCTCAGAGCCCTACCCAAGTTGCAGAAGAAGATGCATCTCCACAAGCTTAAACCTCCAGCTGACTGTAGATGGACTGCCCTATTAGTCTCCAAGCTTGCATCAGTTCAGCCTTGCTTCTCTGTGACACAGGACATAGGAGACATTTGTGCCAGTGAAGACAGCCAGAGCATTTCTGAAGCCTGAGGCTTGCTGTACTAAATGGCAGTTCTTCATGCAGCTTCTGCTGCTGAGGCATCTCAGACAGCAGAATGCACCTTTTTAATCAAAAAGAAAAAGGCTGCAGTGTACACAAACCCTGTGAACCACGTTCTCAAAGTCTGATGAAGCACCAAAGTCGGATAACCCTCCTCCTCAGCTGGCTGAGAAGGAAGCAAAGACGCTCCAGTGCAGCCCAGTCTGGAATATGGGCTGTGCTGTAATAGAGGATGCCGATGGTGGGGTCTGGCTTGCTTCTCTCACAGGTACCAGAGGCTCTGAAGCACCTCCCAGTGCATCTTTACTGGAGTATGTGCATGGGGAAGACAGCCCGCCCCGGGTCTGGGAGGTGTCCGCGCTAAGCCTTTGGCTGGGGAAAACTACCAACAAAGACTCGAAATAGGAAACGCCTTCAGAAAAATTTAGGGGGAAAACTAGTCTTTGCTGATCTTATCAGAAGGGAAATGGGAATCGGACTTCTGGGAGGAGACATTTCCCACCCCTGTGGGCTGCCAAGCCGCCCCGTGCTGCAGCAGAGCCCTGGCAGCAGTGGTGTGCAGGATGCAGGAGAAGGCCTCTGCGACATTTCTTTCAAAAATAGAGCAGGGGTTATGCTTTCTTTCAAAACTCCTCCCGGAAAGGAGCAGCCCTCTCCCCAGCGCCTCGCCATCCCGTTGCTCTGGGGACGTCAAACCCTAGCTCAGCCTCACCGGAAGGTCCAGCTTGGCTCTTCCCTGGGCATCGAGGCTATGTTCCCCAGGCACTTCTGGGGAGCAGGTCACACTTCTGCTGCTGGCGTCCCATATGGCCCCAAAACATTGAAGGTAACACCAGGGAAAAGTGGGGAAGCGACCATCTTGCTTAATAACAGGGTGCTCCTCCACGCTCCAGCCCAGCGCTGTAAGCCAGCCAAGCAGGAGACCATCCAGAGCTTATTGTGGAAGAGGAGTGACAGCAGGAATTTTAGGAGAAACGCCAGATCCCTGCAAGTCGTCAGCGTGAGACAACCCCACGCTGCTCCGCTCTCTCAAGACAGATGTTTCCAGGTGTGGCCAGCCAAGACCATCAGGCCGCCGGGCTAACTGAGCATCAAAACGATGACACTTTCAGAGGTTTGGTGCCCAGAGGGTCACGCGCCGCTTCACCAGGGAGATGAGGGGTGGCAATTTGGCGGATTACGAGGGGTAAAGTCCCACGAGTCTCCTTTAACAGGCGAAAGATCTTTTTGTGGATCCAAGCCATCTCCGCTCCTGGGTTTGTGCCTGTTTAGAAATCAATAAAATAATCCTGGGCTTCTGGAGGGTGTTGTGACACCCCGCAGATGTGTCTGGAGGGTTTTTTACTTCCTCCTTTGGACAGAGCTCTGCAAGTGCAAATTGAAATTGCTGTTAACCTTTTCCTGGGTGATGTACAGACCAGTTTCACTCTAGCACGCCAGGGACTAAGGCTAAGATCGAGGGTCTCTTCTGCAAGGTAACAAAACGCAGTCAAAGGCCGTGTTCAGATGGATTCGTCACCCAAATGAAAAGGCAAGGGGGGAAGCAGAAATCACGAGCGTGCTTATCGAATGGGTGAGGGGATGGGGGAACCAAAACTGCAGCCAGACAAGGAGCTGAGGTTTTCCGTCTGCTCTCCAGAGTCTCAGCCCAGAGCTCTGCTCCCCTGAGCATCCGTCCCGGTGCTGCTGATGCTCCTCTCACCGTGGGAGGGATTGCATCTACGGGCTGCATTACCTGCGGGGCATGCAGGCTAATTACCAGCCACGCTCCAGCAAAAGAGAAGTGTTATTGACTGAGTACGAGTGCAGGAAAATGGCCCGATCTCTGCTAAGGTAACCTCCTTTTTCTAAACGGTTGGTCTCCAACATTAGAGCTAGTGTGTTAAAGGAGGTTTAGGACAATTTAATAGCTCATAAAACTTTATGGTCCCAGCTGAAATTGGAGTGATAACTCTGGAGTGTAAAGCTATACTTTGCTAAATGTCTCTCCTAGATTTTTTATTTTATTTTATTATTGGAAACTTAACATCTGCTACAGCAAAATAAAACGGAACAATTTTCACTGTTGAGAGACGTGAGCATTCTGCTTCTCTTCATTCTGTTTATACGTTTATTGCTTAAAACTTTGGCGTCGATATTATCCTTGATTATTAAGATTTCAATCACTTCAAGGAAGGAGAGATAAAATAATCCATAAAGGAGCCACGATCAATTTAACCTGTGAGCAGAATAGAAACCAAAAAGGGTGCTAAATCGTAGACATCAATACTGTCTGGAGCCTTTTTAATTTTCAATTAATGCTATGGTTCCTTAGCCAAATTTTACCTGTAACAGTGCTACTTAAAGTAACAGGCAAATCAACATGAAAGGGGAAATGGGGGGGGATCTGGAAGGTGTTTGACCTCTAGCAGTCCCCGTCTTGGTACAAGGTGCTGTGCTGCCTCTGTTTCCCCAGATGTCGAACGCTGGTGACTCTTCTCCTCCCAGGTAGAGACCTACGGCTGAAAGGCTCATCCCAAAAGTTACGTATCACGGCCGCACCGGGCAGTAAAGCTGGCCTGGTAAACGCCTAGACCTTGGGCAGAACATGTTCTTTGCAGAGTTCCAGCACTGGGGGGTTCTCTGTAGCGCCCAAGGGAATTTTTTTCTCTCTCCAACAAGTACCTATTTGCTATTCTTTCCCAATTCTTTTCGGCATAAATCTCAGTTCACACTTTCAGGCCACATATTTAAGGGGAAAAATATGTTTCCAGAAGAGCCATATGCGAAATGAACCAGTGACTTATGGAGCCAAAACAGCCAGCGCCTGAGCAGCGATTCACACAGAAAATGAAATGAAGACGTTAGCGAACTCCAGCAAAGGGTGCTTCAGCGGGAAGAGGGTCAGTGCAGCCCGGCACAGGCTCCTGCACCGCTGATCTTTGGTCCCTGACGCATACTAAAGGAAGTTAGGGATTTATTCCAAGGTCCTTGTGTAGAAGCCAGCCTAATTCGGTTTGAGTCCTGAAGCAGGGCTGCTGAGAGCCTGGAGGTCTGGTTTAAGCCTGGCTGTTGTTTAGTGTCCCTTGCTCAGCGCGTAGCCCAGTGCTTCATTACCCAGAGTGACTGGTAATAACTGGGAGCTCCTGCAGTGCAGAGCTTTCCCCGTGTTGCCAGTGGTCCCCTGAAGAGGCTTCTCTATAATATCCTGTATTTAATTGCCACTTGGAACATAAGGAAACCGTTCTGGCATGGGCCTGACAAGAGCAGGACATCGTGTACAGGCTTGAAAGGGCTCGTTCCTCCCTGACAAGCCCCAGCTCTGGTATGTCCCCGTACCGGCTGGACGCTGCGGTCGGTCGGGCTGCACGGCTGGGCTCCGCGTGGGAGGACACGGGTGGGATACCCACTTGTCTGGTAGAGTCGGTTCCCCCGCTTGCCCCTGACGTGCTTTCCCAGGCAGAAGGTGGCATGCACAGATGTCCCCATTCCATTTAATTCCTCCCCAACTTCCCCTCACGTGGCAGTGTGCAGCTTCCCTTGCCTGGCAGCTGCTCCCCATGTGCCGTGCGGCTTTGCGCGGGCGCTTGCCCCGATACTCCATGATTCAGCAAATGCCAGGGCAGCGGCTGAAGAGTTAAAGAGCCTTTTGTTAAGTTGCCCCCAGGGATCCCTTCCCAAGCTTCAGTCTTGGCCTTTGCTGAAAGATTTCCTCCTTCCACACGATGTCATTTAGGCCATTAGGGGATCTTTTGGAGGGAATAATGCCTACCCCTTACATGTGGTCCCCTTAATTAGTAATTAGGATAATGCAATATTGAAAAAGCAAGGCACAAATTTAATTAGTTGTGTTTTATTAGACTAGTGAAGGAGAAGGCCCCCGGACTCCGCTGGAGGAAAGAGATCAATACTGAACATCTATTTTCACTAGAAAACAATCGCAGCTGACGGCTGTTGGCGAGCCCAGCGTGGGGTGATGGAGCGGCTGCCCACCGCAGCCAGCCCTGCCCACCGGAGGGGCAGGGGGAGCCCAGGGCCTGGTAAATAAATGATCGATATCTCCAGAGAGTATCTGTGTATTCTCAGCTAGCGTTACGGAACAGCTAATAGGGGCTGACACATAGCGATAGGGAGATGGCTTCCATTGCTTAATTAACTAATAACCTTGTAAGCTGTTCTGACTCAGATGGGAAATCATGGCAGAGCAGTTGGGCTTTTGCATCTATTTTCCTTTTTGGCCAGTTGGTTGAATCACAGAATCACAGAATGTTCGGGGTTGGCAGGGCCCTCTGTGGGTCACCCAGTCCAACCCCCTGCCCAAGCAGGGTCACCCAGAGCCGGCTGCACAGCACCGCGTCCAGGCGGGTCTGGAATATCTCCAGAGAAGGAGACTCCACAGCCTCCCTGGGAAGCCTGGGCCAGGGCTCTGTCAACCCTCAGAAGGAAGAAGTTCTTCCTCATGTTCAGCTGGAGCTTCCTCTGGTTCAGTTTGTGCCTGTTGCCCCTTGTCCTGTCACTGGGCACCACTGAAAAGAGTCTGCCCCCGTCCTCCTAACACCCACCCTGCAGACATTTATAAGCATTTATTAGGTCCCCTCTCAGCCTTCTCTTCTCCAGGCTGAACAAGCCCAGCTCCCTCAGCCTCTCCTCGTAGGAGAGATGCTCCAGTCCCCTCATCATCCTCGTAGCCCTCCACTGGACTCTCTCCGG
>Ga0065711_1036156_pt1 | contig 21374 bp, 8 predicted proteins | sample Hoacrofraction12_FD_59098 | JGI IMG/M metagenome (GOLD analysis project Ga0065711, IMG submission 59098) | Hoatzin crop microbial communities from Cojedes, Venezuela - Epithelial fraction 12 v2 (version 2) | ecosystem: Host-associated > Birds > Digestive system > Esophagus > Crop | place... | reverse complement strand
TTTTATTTTTATTTTATTTTTATTTTATTTTTTTAAGGTCTTTTATAATATCTTAAAAAATGTGTCTTTCATAGGTTTTCCACATAAACTTTTTGGAATTCGCTATTCTATTTAAAGTCCTCTTTTCACATTATAACAGGACTAGCGCATAATGTAATATACATGTTACCTACACACAGACAGAAAACTTGTGAGGTCAAACCAAACAAAATGCCAGGAAATACTGGTTAGGGATGCCTGCACAATTTTAACATGGATCACTTGGGTATATGAATTAGAGCATATTTTCATTTATGTTTCCACACATTATCCACAGCTTTACTCCTCCGGTTTTTATCTTTCCCTCTTTGCATTCCCTTTCTACTTCTAGTCTTCATTTTTCTTTTTTTTTTCTTAACATATATTTGATATTTACATCACCTATGCTTTGCTTTAGAAGTTCCATTAGAATCTTCATCACCTGCTTCTCATTCTGCCTTGAACTTAATCTTCCAACAAACATGCATATTCTCTTGTTTCTCCGTTACATGAACATACCTGTAGATAATCCATCCATGTAATTGATAATAAAAACACAAAACCAGAGAAAAAGACTCAAAACAGAAATAAATATTCTCTTGCATTTTCCCTCAAACTGAAAATCATTTTACTCAATTGCAGAAAAAATAAATAAATAAAAAGAAGGATGTTATTAACAGTCTAAAACGACTTTCAGGGACGTTGTGGTTTGAATGAAGAGAGATTTGAAGATGGAAACTACTCACAGACATTAGTTTCAGTATTTCTGACCAGCGTTTCCATCATAAGATACTCAGCTCACATCTCAAATTGATTTAAATATGAGAAGCTAGAGATCATCAATCGGATAAAGGTTTTGGAAGTGAATTTGAAATAGGATATTTTGGGCAGATCTGTACTGCGTTTAGACACATTAATGACACAGTCTCTCTGTCTTAGGAAAATATCTTTCCATTCTGTGATACAAGACTCCTAACCCCATAATATTGTATTTTATTTCAAAGGCAAAACCTCCCACCCTATTCAAACGAGGCTGGTTTTAAGACCTAGCTGTGTCAGTCCCTATCTGTGCAGTACATACAGGTAGTATAAAGGCTGTACAGATGCCAGTATCAAGAATATGCCTCAGATGGGATGGTCTCAACCTACAGCAAATAATCATCTTGCAACTGTTGTGAAAAGTCTGTGGGTAAGCCCCTCTAAGTGGGCTTTTAAAATAATCACTCAGTTTCTTTAAAGACTCCATTTTCCAAGGGTGTTTTTTTCTCCTTTCAAGGAATAGGCTACTTTCAAATAGAAGGCCATGCAAAGTGAGAGAAGTGAATCTGGCAGATCGAGATACTGCCACCCTCTGTTCATCTCCAGACTTGGACAATCACATTGGAAGTCGTCTTTGTACTGTATATCCCCAGGCATCTCACGCCTTATCAGAGGAGGCCAGCCCCACGTGGCTCAGCAGGGAAGATGCTCCGCAGACCAGTCTCCCCTTGGGATCTGTGAGGACTTTCTGCTGAAGAAAGACACAGAATTACAATGGACTTTGTGATGAAACTTTTTTTTATTTGTTTGTCTTATGGTAGCACCCAGAAGCCTGAAGTATGTACTTGAAGTTGCAGAAGTTCAAAAGAAGCCCCTGACTTGGAAAGGTTAAGTACATAAGACAATAATAGGGAGAAAAGAAGAATGTACCTATATCATAGATGAGGAGATGAGGCTCTAAAAAAATAAATTCAATTTTCTAAGTGTTCTTTGACATCTAAAGGCACAAAAGAATTGTCAAAATTCAATGGTTCATCAAAATTGCTTAGATCCTCTGCATCTTCAGGTGTCTGCATACTTTTACAACTTCTATCCACAAGTCTGGATTCATCTCCCATAATTTTACCCATCTATAAATGAGCGTGCAGAACAAGCTCTCTGCCTGGATTCCTGCTTTAGGCTGCAATGACAGACAGGTATCTTCAGCGGCCAATTCAGACAGTGCTGTGTTGTTCAGAAGAAAGTGACTCGTGTTTTCCATTACCTATAGAGGTTTGTCAAACATAAAGCAACAGATCACACCTGTATCCCACAAATTCCAAACCATTGGCTCACTTCATCAAGAAAAGTTAGTAGCCAGGAAGTAGTGTTTCTACAGACAGAGTAGCCTGGTGATTCCATGTTGTAAACCACACAGATAAGCGAAAAAATTGGTTATAACAACTCAGACTCCAAGCTTTATAAATCGCTAGGCTTTAGGGACAAGAAATTTGTCGTGTCTAAGCTCATGTGGAGACAAAAGCACTAACAAGGCAGAGGTTGCATTAACCTTTTAGCCACATGCAAAGAAAAAAGCCAGTGAAACATTTGGCTTTAATCCCAGTAGTGATGCTACCATGCATTTAGTTAGTAATTATATGTCTCAGCTATCACATATTCTGGGCAACAGGGTTGGGGGTCTACTAAATAATCTTTTCTGAACATCATCTGTGATCCCTCAGAAAAAGCATGTCTTTTTCTGTGGGTCATGATCAAAACTTCAGCTACACGTAGCTGTCAAATTGTTCCTCCTTGCATCCCAGCCCAGGTGCTGGGGCTCCTGCTGAGGCCTGGTTGCTCAGTGACACAGCTTCCCCCAGCAGCAGCCTTCCTCAGCAGAAACAGCGGCTGATTTTTATTGCCATTGCTGCTGTCTGTTTATCTTCTATAAATAAAGAGCCTTTGGGTTTAACCTAACTCAGCTGAAAAACAGGCACCACTTAATTGCAGTTGAAAGTGCATTTTGCAAAGAGGCTGGAATTCTTCGCCTGCATGGCAGAAAAAGCACCTCTCCTTAAAGATAACTTAAGGCGTACCACCAATAACCAGGTTAAAACCCTCTTAAAAGGAAGGTCACCACAATCCTTATTGGACAGACCAAATTACTCCAGTGCCTTTTTCTTTCACCTATGATTTTGTGCACTGACCTTTGGAAAGTATGGTCAAATAGCCGTTAGCAGCAGTTGTAAAGCATAAGATCATTGCATGGACACTGATTTCATTAGGCAGCCCTGTGCAAATTAGCATTACTTACTGGGAGGTATACGGCTAATGTTACTGAAAAGAGGTGGGGTTTGTTCATGCCTGTAGGTGAAAAGAAGCCTTCCTGCCTCTCTGCAGAGACAGCTGCCCCTCTGTGCTTTACTTCAGATCTGAGATGTTATGCAGAGTGAGTCCCTGGGCAAGATTTTTTTTTCTAGCGGAGACTATGCAAGGGAGAGAGTAGCAGTCACGGGTTTTTATGGAGCTGCTCTGATTTAGCCCAGTTAAAGATCTCATTCACTATCAGATTTTGCACCACACCCTCAAGTGAAAAAACCTCAGGTCAGATTTGACCCTCGCTAGGGTCTGAGCACCATCAAGGTAAAATGGAACAAGCAACAGTGAAGCCCTCTGTAAAATCCTAGGAGCCTCCAGCATTCCTCCATCAGAATGGAAATCCACCTGGGGATTTGCCATTCTGGCTGTTTTTTTCTTCTCTTAGCTCACTAGGTTTAGAAGGGTTTCTGTTCTGGCAAGTGCCATTCACGTGATGGCAATAATTTTTTAAGCAGAAGGCTTGTTGGACACATCCTAAAGATTTTTAGAGCTTAAATTTACCTTAACACTGAAGGAATTAACTTGATAAGTATTCTATTTGCAAGTTAACAGGGATTTTGAAAATACCTGTCTGCATAAGCTATTAGTACAAGAAAACAAAACTTAGTAATATAAGACTGTTAGACGCATGCTTTTTGCAAACGTAAGTAACTTCCACTAGTATCAACACATAATCAATCAAAACATATCTCAAAACGATTTTTTACTGTTAAAAGAAAATGGATACAACCACATCTGGTGGTACAAATACCATACGATAAGCATATACCATTCTTGATAAATTCTGTATAGGAAAATAAAATCAAACGCGAGCAAGACCATAACTCTTCACCATGTATAGTGTACATGTACTTATATGTGTATTTATGTACTTTCTGTGTAAGGATTTTTTGGTACAACAAATCTTGAGTGGAGTCTGAAAATGTGATTATGAACTGGTACTGAAACCTATACAAGAGCATAATTTACTGGCCATATTCTTAATCCAAGAATCTGTAAGAGAAAGCAGTAATTTCAACAAATAGTGGATGGTAAATTTAATGCTATTGAGAATTTTTCCCTTTTTTTTCAGATATTCTTGTCCATATTTAAAAGATTAATGATGGCAAATAGGCATCCATTCAGTAGATTTCTAGAACAGAAGCAGGACAGATGTGGTAAAAATGGAAATTAACACTAAAACCGTGAGAATAACATAGTTACTTATTTTAAAAGTCCTATACTACAGGCTGCTAAAACACAGAACAATTTTCTATGTGTCTACTAAAGGCCACCTGATCAATGGGAGCCTACTGATGAAGCCTTCCTCCTCCAGCTCCAGGGGGCTTCACGCTTGCAGTCTCTCATCCTGCGGGGGGACTTCAACGACTCCGACATCTGCTGGAAAAGTAGCATGGCGAGCTGTAGGGAATCCAGGACATTCCTAGAGGATGGAGGATAATTTCTTAAAAACCACCTGGAGTACAGCATCCAGCTCTGGAGCCCCCAACACAAGAAGGACATGGACCTGTTGGAGTGGGGCCAGAGGAGGGGCACAAAAAAGATCCAAGGACTGGAGCACTGCTCCTATGAGGAAAGGCTGAGAGAGTTGGGGTTGTTCAGCCTGGAGAAGTGAAGGCTGTGGGGAGACCTGATTGCAGCCTTTCAGTACTTAAAGGGCGCCTGTAGGAAAAGTGGTGAAAATCTTTTTAGCAAGGCCTGTTGTGACAGGACAAGGAGTAATGGTTTCAAATTGAGTGAGGGTAGATTTAGACTGGATATAAGGAAGACATCTTTTACAATGAGGGTGGTGAAACACTGGAATGGGTTGGCCAGAGAGGTAGTGGAGGCCCTATCCCCGGAAACATTCAAGGCCAGGTTGCACAGTGCTCTGAGCAACCTGATCTAGTTGAAGATGTCCCTGCTCACTGCAGCGGGGTTGGGCTAGATGACCTCTAAAGGTCCCTTCCAACCCAAAGTATTTTATGATTCTATGACTTTTTCTAAGATTATTCCCCAGCTGAATCCCATCCACTAAGACTGACAGTGCTGTGTCAGAAAAAATGTTCTCTACATAGCTGAGCTCTCAACTTTTATATATCTCTAAACCTTTAAACACCCTGAAACCACCTAGCAGTTTCAGATTTGGTCTGTTTTAACATATGGATTAGCATTTAGGGTCATTTCTAGCTTTTATGGACCAGTGTGCTAATGTCCCATAAGAAAAGTTAGCTCTGTGTGAACCTCAGGCAAGAGGGAAGAGAATCATGCACTAACAATAAGAATAAAATTAATCAGAGAAAAGCTTAGATAATGAACTATAAACAACCTACAAGTTGTTGCAACTGTAGAATAGTAACTAAAATTATGGAATCAAAAAAGGCACAGCTCTGACACAAGCATCAAAAATTCCCATTTCAATTGCAATCCTTACACTCAAGCTTGTCTAACTCCTTTAAGTGATCCTCTATGTCTGTGCTTTATATACTTGAACAAAACAATAGGAACTAGCAGATGGGAGAGGCATACTCTGCTGCACAGTCCCTTCACTTGATCGCATTCAAGAAGCTGATGGCTGTCAGGCTCCACAAAGAAAGTTTGGAAGGCTCAGAGATGTGTTTTGTCTTCAGAAACATTGACTGGAAACATGCCCTATATGTTTTCTCCATCAGCTTGAAGACCATCACTTGGAGCTTTGTTATCCACGTATGTAAAAATGACATCTCAAAAGGTAGCTTGACATATTTTCTGCTACTAAAGAAGAGGCAATTTTCACTCTCTGCTTTACTTCCCCAATGTCAAACTTGATCCATGATTTAAAGTAGTGTAATGGCTGGAGAATTATTATATATTTATGTTTGCTTTTAGGAAGAACTTAAAAATGCTGGGTGCTGTAGACGCTCTTCCTCTTTCAATTCAATTTTGCTGCTGTGGTGACAGGTGAAGCAAGGCACTCTAATACAAAACCTGGGCACGCACAAACTTCAGACTATGATTTCACTTAAGCACCAAAACATGCCCGATGAAGAAATCGCTCTTCTCCTCCCACTCAGTGGACGGGGAAGCAGGAACAGCTGGGTGTGGAATGGAAATGAAGGAAGAAGTTTCCTGGGTTCTGGTCTCTGCATTTAGGTGAAAGGGTGACCAAGGAGCTCAGGCTCATTCTAGTCTTCAGCTCAGCAAAAGCTACCATCTCCTTACTTCTGTATTCTGTAGCTTGCCCTAATCTCAGATGGACTTCTGTCATTGTCTCCTTGCATTTCAAAGGCAAGCTAGAGAAATGCGGTCTGTATTATACTATCACACGAAAAGAATTTAATCAATGTTCTTTAACTGATGTTTCAGTTTGGATCCATTTGCAACTGAAACCTTTCAATTTAATTTCAGTTTGAGATCCACAAGGATGCCCAGAACAATTAAGGTTCACTTCCACTCCAGGAAAAAATCAACAGCTTGAATCAGTTTAGTTTGGGGTTAATCAATGACTTCTTAACAATAGTTTTGGTTCAGCTTTAGTTTGAGAAATGAACTGTATTTCAGAGTTTCCTTGAGAGGTGGGCTCACCACACACTCTAACTCTTAAGCAATGTTCATACATTATTACACCTCTGTCCTAGCAAATTCTGCTTAGTAGTCCGCTGTCATACTGCAGGATGTCTCAAGTGTGGTTTCTGAGAGTCTGGTGCTATCCTGCTGTCTGTACTTCCATTCATAGACCCAGTGATGGAATAGAGTGCACTTAATAAATTTGCAGACTATGTAAAGCTGTGGGGGGAGAAAACACTAGCAAAGTACAAAGTGATCTTCACAAAAATGAAGATCAGTCTGGAATCAAAAAGGTATCATCCAGTAAGCTCAGGTGTAAGACAGTTCAGTCAGGTAGGAATACTCTACTTCAGGCAGGACAGAGAACAACTGGATGAGTGTTCACTCTGTTAGAAAGTTCTGAAAACCTCAGTGGGTCGCAATGTGAATTTTAATCAATTATGCAAATAAAAAAAGTTCCCAGACTCTAATATCAGCCTTAGGTATATGAACAAGGGTATCAGCTACAACACTGAAAATAACTCTTCTATTCATAAGAGCTAAGCTAGGATACAGAATCTGATTTCAGACATGGGATTTCATGAAAAGTATGGAACATTTGGTCTGAGAAGACTGATGAGAATCAGAAGGCCAGGGATCTAAAAAACGTGTCCCAATCCGGGGGTGGGGGGGAGGAAGAAGGAAAAATAAAGGAGGTTTCCTACCAGTAAGGTTAGTGAAGGACTGGAGAAGTTTCCTGTAGGAAGCAGTGCTTTCTTTTCACTGAAGTTCTTGAAGAACAGATAAAACAAATGCCTGTCAGGGATGCTTTGAGCATAGTTGATTCTGCTTTGGAGTAAAAAGATGGGTTAAGGTGACCTCTTGAGATGGCTTCCAGCTCCCTCTTAGCTCTAAGTTTTGTTCATGCCACCATTTCTAGGTACCTACAGCAATATATCTGAAGACAGCTAAAACATTAAAAAGCACATTTAATATTTTTTCCCCTAAAACTAGCAAATTAATGATACTAATAAAAATGGTTTGCTCACCAAGCTCCCCTAGTGTGCTCTAATTACAACATACTGAAATATTTGTGCTTCATATGGGAGCTCTGCTTACCATTGATATCCAAACTTGCATTATCTGCTTTTTCATACCTAAATCTGCAGGCAGCAGTAGGCACAGAACCCAGTCCAATCTTAGTGAGCCCAACAGCAAAAGAAATATGAGCTCAGCCGTTAGTTATCTTGGCATAAATAAGTATATACCTTTCCCAGACTAGCAAAAGCAATCATGGATACATGATACACCATCCCAGCTATTGCTCTGCCTACCTTTAGCCTGCATTGCCCTTTACCAAGTGTCACTGAGCACATTAGCCAAAACTCATCTGGAAATGTCTGCTGGGTGCCTGAATTACAGTAGTCACGGAGTATCCCTGAGCCTGCTTGCAGGAACTCCAGCCCCCGCAGGGACTCAGCCAGCCCAAGCTGTTTGGCTGCTGAAAGCAGGTTTTTTCATCTCAGCTACGCGGCAACGGCTCCCACGTTGGCAACGTTCAACTCTGGCACACATGCACAGGCTTTTCCTGGTTATACTTGCAAAAGGCTCTCAGGATAGTGCCTAGATAGAGTCAGGTTACTAATGCAGAGCACAGGCTTAAAACCGCACAGATGCCAAAGCAGCTCCTTGTTTTCTTCTCACACAGCAGCTTCATGCCGCTGTGTGTCCTTGTACACGAGTCTACATTTGGTCTCTCTTAGATGATGATCTTCCCGGAAGAGCAGCTGTTACACCACCCTTGCCATGTTGTCTCGAAGCAGGTGTTAGTTGCCTTGTTGTCAGAGTGGAAGAGGGAGATGAGGGTCCCACATGTGACCTGGCAATGAACAGTCCTGGTTCTGTGGCCAGCTCATGGGGTCCGGCTCCTGGCAGCCAGAGCCCTGCTCCTTTGACGTAAACTTTTTTTTGGCCTGTTTACCCAGGATAGCAGCAACAATTTTCCAGCCCAAATGAAGCCAATGCCTATAGTGTACTTGCAATACTGAATACTCCCAGCATCTAGTGTGGGACCGTATCACAGCAGTCTTCCCGAACCTCTTGCAGTTAACTGCTCACATGCTTTCAGGAAAAAAAATACCTTTCTGGACTATTACCCTACACTTTTACTCTATATCCAGTACACTGCCTGGCCAAGAATATCAAATCAAGAGAGGATGTACCAATCTTTTATATCTGGAGGGAGAAAGAGAAGAAATAAAAAGAAAATAAAAGGAAATGTTAACTATTCCAGCCCTTCTGGCAGCCAAAATATAGAGTAAATATTAGGAGGACAAGCCTCAGAAGTCTTGTCTTTTATATGGATATGTGGAATGTGCTGGTAAGACTAGATTAACTGGTGTGAATTAATAAAATACAAAACCTGAACATTTATTCAAAATTCAGGCCAAACTGCAAGCTCCTTTGAGGTTCACAAAAAAAACCCAAACATTTGTATTTCCTCCTGTTTACATTATTTTTTGGTTTTGCTCAGCACTGAAACCCTGCAGTGCCTGGGCTCTGTCTAAGCAAAACCCAGTGACACTGGAATGCCACCAGAAAATCCTCACACATCCATTCAAATTTTGCACTCTTGGGAGATTCAGGTAAATGGGATAAGCTTGCAGATTCTTTCACCTTTCAGAAACTCTGTTGTCTTCAGTGATTTCTCATTTTCTGAATATTTCTCTACTTTGGCACAGAGAGGAAATTCTAAGGATGTGCCATACATATTAACCACTAGTGAAACCAGGTTGAAAGAGAAAGCTTTTATTGATTAAGTTGCAAGGGGCATTAAAAGAAGACAGCTCCTTTTAATCAGGGGAAGGAAGGAAGATTGTCCTTCCTTTCCGAACAGCAGTATTGTAATACCGATAGAAAACCTTCCAAGACCACAGAGAATTATTAGCCTACAGCGCTCATCAGCCAATGCTATCTTTCTTGGTCTTGGAAGAGCAAAGCAGGTTTACAGTATTCTCTTTTTCAAAAGACTATGAATACAATGTCTTATAAGGAAACATCAGGCTGTCTACTACCCACTTACAAAGACTTCTTCTCTTGAAACATCCTTTCCTTGTCTATATGGATTCTCCCCTGGGAAAAGGAAGCAAAGTTATGTTTAGCAGACAGTCCCCCCCCAGAATCAGCTGCAGAAGTGCGTGTACACTGAGACTGGAGGCACTGGATGTGAGAGATTGTATCAGAAGGAAGAAATCCCAGAGAATTTTCTTTCATATTTAAATATAACACTACTATTATACTACCATAGACATTACATATACATTCCACCATGGATCACAATTAAAACACTGTTTTGGATAATAAATTATCATCTTTACAAATTTTACTCTTTTTAAAAGCTTAATACATGGGAGTTTTGAGACAAATTGAAAGGCAAAGAGTGAGAATTTAAAATAATATCTTTGCTTTTCTGAATGAGACTGACAGTTGGCTCACAAAAGTGAGATTTGTTACGGTAACTGACTGTGGAGGGAAGTTTCTGACTGCGGCATGAGAATTATCCATTAAGTCACAATTCACCCTCAGAGCTTTAATTTTAAAAGATACCAGGAGATAAAGTACACTAAAATGTAAAACACCAGCTACTGTATCTTTTTCTTATGTGGCACAGAAGACAAGTGTTTAATCTTGTGAGTGTCGTTAAGGATCTTCAGCAATGCACAGCTTTATCTCAGCTCTAGTCACTTCCTCCACCCTTTCCTTTCACCCATCGGAATATCCTAGTGTCTCTCTTAATGACACAAGTCCTCTTGCATGCTGCCACCATAAGCATGTCCATGAAGGCTGTATGAATCAGCAGCCGTCTTACACGGGCTACAATTAAAATGCAAGAGTGGCAGGAAGTCTCGAAGAAATTTCCAAAAACATCTATTCTGAATATCTGTCACGCTCCCTTCTCAAAGATCTCAGAGTCTTTTGGGTGTATATAAGTTCAATATCCTATTGTACAGACAGGGACCAGTGAAACACAGTCTATCTGTTGGAGGTGGACTAGAACTCCAGTGTCTCACCATCATTTCCATCTTTAACCCTAAAATCATCTAATTTTTATGAAAGAAAGAGTATTTTAGATGGACCAAATTAACAGTTACTGAATATTGCCAGACTGATGGCTCTTGGTGCAGATCTTCTGTTACTGTGGTTCTCTAAAACATCACTAGAATTTTATGGTGAAAACAGAGAAGTCAGAGCTGAGAGTTATGAGAACTCTATTGCACCAGCAACAAAGCTAAATCACTCCAGAGGGGAGTAGATAGTCACTGCTATAGATAAGGAATTAGTTGTGCTATAATGCCCAGTTTTGAGGCACGCCAATGCAAAACTTGTCATCCTAATTTACAGAAAGCAGTGTAATGTCCATAATAAGAAGTGCTAAGAGATGCACACAGATGGCTAATCCTGAATTGCGGTGTTGCTAACAAGACAACAAAATGAGGAACCACAGGATGCTATGGTTAACAAAAAGGGAGTAATGTATGTGCAGATGGCCCACCCTGACCTGGGTCACCACTAGCAGGGCGGCACTTGTAAACCTGCAGGTCACAATATGCAACAGCTGGGAAGTGCAAGCTTGGCAAAATTGATAACCAAGGTAGGAATTACCAGGGCAGCCCTATCATAAGCACTAATAAAGTTTCCACAAAACCAGTGCTAGAGAGGAAAGAGTAACCAGAGCTCTACTTCCTTGGGGAGGGGATAATGAGAAGGACTTAGTGATGAGCAAATGGAGAAAAAAGGAATGTAAAATTAAGCCGCTCAAACAATAGGGGCTGACCTGCTTCTCTGTTCAGGGCATATGAGGTGCTCACCCTAGTGTTGACCTGGGAGTCTCCAGAGGAGACAGAACACCCTGACTTATCAGTTCACTCCTTTCCTTATTTCACAGTTGCCAGTGCACTGTTATTTGAATTTATACTGAAAGCAATGGTAGATGCTGTGTGTTTGAAAGTCAAGGACATTGTACCAAAGAGGCTGTTTGAAATCAATGAATGCTTTGCCCACCGTAAGAATGTTGCATAAAGTCACGAGCCTCTTCAAGTCTGAAGGATGTTAGTAGATTGGAAAGGACTCAGAGAAATGCAGCAACAACTGATTAAGAGACAGATGGACTCCTGAAAAAAAATATTAAAAAGACTGAATAGTTGTGATAAAAGCAGGTCATGCAAGGCAAAGACTGTAAATAACAAGGATAAAATAAATTATTTAAGACTGTAAAAGGAAATATAATCCACTGTCCCTGAATAACACTGAGCAGAGCAAAATTCAGTCATCAAATCTGGAAAAAAATGTTTCTTTTCTGGTCCAATGGTTGAGGAATAGCCTCTCAAAGGGCATGATGGATACTGTATGGCCTGAAGAAATTTAAAGTTAGAATCACAAAAATCAGAAGAATAGATGACAGCAGTCATGGAAAATCAGTCTGGAAATAGTGAGCGAATTACATGTGCTAACATACTTCCTTATTTCTCATTTCTCTTTTTACATCTTTATTGCGGCAACAGTGGAAAAGATCATGTAGTTATGTTTTATTGTTATTATTATTTGGTCTATGTGTTGAGGAGAACTTCCTTAAACTTCTAGTTAAATATTCATCAAGAAATTGTGTTTCCCTCAGAAACATTTGCATTATGATGATATTAGTTCAAAAGTCTTGAAGCCAGGGACTGATCACAAATATTTTGAAGTTCAGCCTGAATATCTTTAAAAGTTTAATGTTTCCTTTTTCTTGATTGGATGATCACTTGCAATGCAAATATTAATATGTGATGGTATAAATTTCTGAATTTTGAAAAAATATATGCATGTAGCTTTGAAATTTGCCTTTCAAGTTTGTGCCGATTGCACAGTAATCAGGTGGCAACACCAAGTGAATACACAAGAGAGTTGCACTTAATCTTAATAAACTGTTTAAATGTATTTGTTCACAGAAACTTTCTTGCAGTGTTTGCCTTGCTGTAATTTAATTACACAGTGCTCTTATTCCTGCTGAAAAATAAAGATTGCTGCCATTTTTCAGCAGACACACAATGAACCAGGATGTTCAGCATTGACTTTGGGGGGGATTCTGGAGCAGGCCCTGCAGCCACAGCTCAGAAAAACATTTAAATCCATGCCTTCTCAAGGCACCAAAGATCAAATGTTTTCTCAGAATAAGAGGCACTTAATTTCCTCCTGAACAAAGGACTTGGTGCTGTAAGTTGTTACATGTGGGCAAATGGTCCCTATGAATGCTTGATTCCATCATCATACCCTAATATAATAATTATATAAATGGATATAATAACAGTGATATGCCATTAAAACCTTCTTCATGGGAAAAGCACTTGAGGAAAACTCATCTCCTGAGGAAGCAGAACTAAAGTTTGTCGCTGTAGACTTTGTGCAAAGCGTTTTGGAGGATGGTGCAAGGTGGTAATATCACACAGAACTGCTTCTCACCCAGACGATCACAAAGATGCTCCCCTTCATTTCTGATCTGTATCCCACAGTTCAAAATAACCCAGCCACTTCCCTGAATCAGAGTGTGTGCCTGTGCTAGACAGTAGCATGCTCAACAGTAAGGAACAAAAGATACAGGAACAGTTTTCTGTAAGAACACCAAAGGTATATTTATGCTGTAACTACTGCATCAATTAAAACGAGATGGACAGCCTGATGCTGGTCATTTCAGTTCAAGAGAGTTTAAAGGGTAACATTAAAATCTTATTTGAAAGAATTATTTTCTCAGCTCAGACCTGGAGTCCATTGTTCAGTCATCACCTCTAAGATTATTATATCTCACATGGCCAAGTGGTTCCACTGTTTTGCAATTGTGTTTCATTTTAAGTGTAAAGCACATTACTAGCTGTAATACAGAAATGACTTGTCAGTATTAGCCCCCCCTGTTCCCTTAAATTGGCCTGTTTAAAATATTCTTTAACTTTCCACTTAGGGAGCAAAAAGCCGTTTTCTGTTTTCATTTGCCTTAGGGTAAAGTCAGAATTACTCCAGCAACGTTAACAGAGTTACTCCTGATTTCCATCAGTGCAAATGGAAGCAAGATTCGGTCACTGAGATTCAGATGCTGTTCGCGTACAAAGGAGTCTACTACCACTACAACACGAAGGCACAGGAAAAATAATGAGATCTCAGTAGCTAGATTTGGTATACAGATCTTTCAATAAGAGTATCTCCAACATTCACAGACTCAGATAAAGTGCCTTTTCATCTTTGCTGGGACAGGTAAGCAGAAAGATGCAAAACTGAAACTAATGGCCTGGTTTCGTTTTCTGTTTTCAGGTGAATGCCCCTAGTTATGTCCGTGAAAAATAGGGTTGTACATCATCTCTGCAAATCAGCCTGGATATTTAAATCCCTAATTTATATTGTCTCAGAATTTGGTATACATGACTTGCCTAGGGATGTAGAAAGGATGAAAACCCCAAGCAAGGAAGTTGCACTTTGGGCATACACTAATTAGCTCTGTGTAAACTATTGTGTCTACAGAGCCTTGGGCATCACAGCCCATGTTTGTCCAGGCCTGGAAGTAGTACAATCTTTTCAGCATGGCCCTCCATGCAGATCAAATTAGTCCAGCTTTTCTAATTGCTTCAAGCACAGCTGGCAACACAGGTAGGGTTGCACTGTGCTCAAGACCCACATTGACTCGTTTAGAGACAGATCAAAAGCCTGTGCAACAGCATTATTTTGCTCAGCACAACCCATGTGGAGTGCCTCATCTCGGGAACTGGGAAGCTGGGAGATTAACTCAGCTGCTCTCAGTCATAGACCAGTAGTTTAGGGGTGGGCAGCTTAGTTATTTCCCTTTTATCCAGTCAATTATTTTGAACAGCTAGGTGCTCTTTGCAAAGCTAGAAGTGGGGATGGGCAATTTCAGCAATGCAAGGCTGCAATGCCTGTAGCTTGGTATGCAGTGTACTCTCTGTGTGTATGTGTGCTTTATGCAAAGGCAGGGAAATGAGAAATGAATTCTTGCAAGAGCAATTTAACGGCCAAAGCAACATCATGTTCAAACTGTACAAAACCTCAATTTTTCTCACTGTGCCATGATATTAGGGTAGGGACTGACTGACAAGGAAGAGAGCATCCGACTGAGTCATGAGCAGTGCTTTCTGCATGAGTCTCATGAAAGCTGGGCTTCCAAAGACTAAGCAGTGCTCATGTCATTCATGTCAATCATGACCATGACAGCTCTTCCCTTCATTGATTATGGCTAACGATGGCTGAGCAAACTGGAAGAAGAGAATAACTGGTTCACCGCAGACAGAAGATTGACCTTGTTCTGAAGGGTAATAGCTAAACTGGTGGCCTTAGAAAAAGGCACCTGAAAAACATAGTATCTCCTTTAATACGGCAAATACTATACACAGGAAGAGATGTCTCCAAGGAAAATGGAATATTCTTGTCTCAAACCTCCCTCCCCGCCACATTCAACCTCAGTTGTCCACCTCTTTCTTCTACATATGAACTAACATCCATGTGCCTGCATTTGCTGCTAATCTTTCATGGGTGGCAGAAAGGATTCTCCACACTTTCACCTTCCTAGAGCCTGTGTGATGGTTTAACCCCAGCCAGCAACTAAGCACCACACAGCTGCTCACTCATTCCCCCTCCTCAGTGGGAAGGGAGAGAGAATTGGAAGAGTGGAACTGAGAAAACTCCTGGGCTGAGAGAAAGACATTTTAATAGGTAAAGCAAATGCCACACACTCAAACAAAGAAAAACAAGCAATTTGTTCACTACTTCCCATCAGCACGCAGATGTTTGCCCACCTCCAGGAAAGCAGGGCACGATCATACATAACGGTTGCATGGGAAGACAAACACTATCACTCCAAACGTCCCCCACTTCCTTCTTCTTTCCCCAGCTTTATATGCTGAGCATGATGCCATATGGTATGGAATATCCCTTTGGTCAGTTGGGCTCTGATGTCTCAGCTGTGTCCCCTCCCAACTTCTTGCGCACCCTCAGCCTCCTTGCTGATGGGGTGAGAAGTAGACAAGACCTTGAATGTGTAAGTGCTGCTCAGCAGTAACTAAAAGATCCCTGTGTTTTCAACACTGTTTTCAGCTATCCAAAATGTAGCCCCATACCAGCTACTATGAAGAAAATTAACTCTATCCCAGATGAAAGCAGCACAGCCTGTTAGATGATGAACGGATCGTTACAGCACAGCCTTGAATATTGCCCCCATTTGGGACACCAGCATAGTCATGTTGAAGCTCTCAGGACTGAGAGCCAACCAGATGAACAGATGAGATAAGATTGTTGTAAAAAAGCCAGCCATTGCCTACTACTTGCTGGTCCTGGGTGGGATAAGATGTGTGAAACAATCAAGAGGGTTAGCATTTCGTCCCAGGCAGTAATGTATTAAGTTTCCTAGCTGAAAGAGTTACACCATCTTGTCATGTAAAGAAGGGTGTTTGGGATTATTAGCTTGTTTTAATCACTGAAAAAGGTATCTTTTTCATTTAAGACTTCCATGGTCCATTGCCATCCTTGTTTCTCTGCATATTCAGACATGTCTAGAGCTGTCTTGAGCACTGAAGGTACAGTCCACTTTTAGGAAAATGTCCTGTGCGCTGTGATTCTAGTTGCCAATGTGTACTCCTGTTAGTTACTTGTCCAAAAATAACTAGCTGTGTTTTGTACTGCAGTCAGGAACACTGTTGCAAGAGGAAGCCATCACCTACACAGCAAAGGAGATGTGATTGTGGGATGGCAGGAAAAGTGACGCAGCGCTATGAATGGCCGCGTCTGGACTGCAGTCATAAGTGAAACTCCTATTGCCTCCAGCTTGGCTGGGCTTTCAGCTTGCTGGTAACAGGGTTGTTTCACAGGTTTCACACTTTACCAGCCATATGTGTTCAGCCCTTCCTTGATGTATTTCCTAGTGGGAAGATGAGATAGGTTTGGCACTGAGCCATAGAAGTTAGAACCATCTCTGATGCACAGAGATGGAGTAAGAGGTTTGATGAAGGTGTCAGTCAAGCTGGAAAGTTCAGCCTCATAGGAAGATCTGCACAGTTTGAAAGTTCAGATGAAGATAAGTAATGCCTCTAAAATCTAGGTATAAAACCATAAACAAATACTATACTTTGGAGGGGGAAGGAGAAGCAGAGGGGAAATAATCCAAAAAACTCTTCCCTGTTAACATGATTTTAGAATAAACTTCAAAAATAACACTCACTTACAAGGAAGGAATATAAGAAGACCCAGCTTTCTGTATCTTTGAGAGCTAATGGACTAAAAGAAGTGACAGGCAGAGTATAGTTTAGAAAGCTGTATTTTACTTGATATTTTATTTAATATTTTTTTTGAGTGTGAAATACCTATCTATAGAATGCCCTTTTGTATAAGGACATGCCTGTCTGCCAGATAAAGCAGCATGCAGGACAGAGAAAAATGCTTTGAAGCCTCCTAGGGGAAAACAGCTCTACCTTAATGAAGTCCATTATGGAGCTCTGCTTTCAGTATGGGAAGGTACTTTCAAAATACATCTAGCAATGAAAATGAGACTCTATCATGAAGTGTAAAGGTTGTGACAAGCCAGCTACAGATGGAAATGACAAGGTTTTGCCTGCCACTGGCAGCTCAGAAAACGTCCCGAAGTGTACTGGAGCCACAAAGAGCTACTGGATTTCAATCAGAGTTCAGTAAAATCAAGTTCAACTGAAAATGTATTAGTTGCACCATGCATGTATTTACCACAAGGTAAGAAATACATGAGTAAGCTCTTTTCTCGGCATTATCCCTTCAAAGGTAAGGGATGCAACTACCTGACTGAGGCTGGAAGATTATTTATGTAGTTAGGATGGTTTGCTTTGCAGCCCTATGGTGCCCAATCCCTGCTTGACCTTTTGCAGAGGTTGTTTTTTTTTGAATGCTTCAGATCACTCTCTGTAAAATGAAGACAATGTTGTTTTATTTATTTATGAGCTTAGTTCTTGTATAGCATGGGTTTTGTTCTTAGTACAATGGAAAACTGGCTTTATCTTGAGGTTTCCAGGTTAATAAAGTGGAAAGAATAAAAGAAGTGTAATAATGTTCTGGGTTAATTCAAGATCGTGCCTCCTGCTGACTTTGTTAGCTCTGCTGTTGCTTGGAACAGAGTGAATTCACCCTCAGCTGAGAGTTTTACTTTTGACAATTTGAAGATACAATTGTTGAAACCTCTTGTAAGCAAAGGAAAGCCAAGCTTATCTAGTTTAGACAAGATATCCAATACTAGATCTCAGTAGATTTGCAAACCTATCCATTACATCTGTTATGTCCGTAACATTTCTAGTTCCCAGTGCGACCAACAGGCAAGGAATTCAAATCCCCCATGGAAAAACTTTCACTCAGATGCACAGAGGGCTGCACTGTCTCACTTGGAAGGCCGTACTGACAAGACTTTGAATGCATTGGTGTGTGTTTTATAGATTTGAAGCGTGTTCAAACAACCAAACCCAAACTCCAGATGGACCTCTCCATCATGACAGAACAAGTGGTGTGAACCTGCCAAGGAAGGGGAAGATCCTCAGGTTCTTGCACCTGTCCAGTATGACTGTGCACACATGATTTGTACTCTTTTTCCATCTGTGAAAAGGTGATAAAAGCTTTCTGCTGAGCTCCTGTGCAGCTCAGATGAGTGCTTGGAGACCTCTTCTACCATCACAACCTAGCAATGCCTTGCTTCCAGACAAGTGAAATGTGCTCTGTAAATATGCTTTGAAGTTCATACAATATTGATCTCAGATACCAGTGAACAAAAGGACTGTGACTTTTATCTGTGGCAAAGCTCCCAACGTAAGGGGTTCCCTGAAGAGCCACTTCTGTATCTGAAGACAGAAGAAAAAGAAGAAAAAGTCATCTTTCTGCTGCTATAGACTGATCACTTCAGTTTATCCATAAACTCTAACCCTGACAGTACCAAGACTGACTGATTTGGGATGTCAGAATAGCAGCTCTATGCTTCTAGAAACCCTTTACATGGTAATTCATCTTTGTTCATGCTGTCTTTACAAGCAGAATTTAGCCTTATAATCTCTATGAATTCTCTCCTTCCCTCTCCCATATATTATCTTCATCTTCCAGAGCTCTAAACCCAAGTCATTTTATTATTGATGAACAGCATTTGTGTAATGTTTGTCAAGAGATTTGATCTGAAAGATCATAAACTACATGTCATCATTTTTTCAGCCCATAGTGATATGCAGCTCTCTCCAGCACAGAACAGAGGAATGGTGTGAAGATGCCTTGCAGATTAGAGGTGAAAGAAAAGAAGATTGCAACTGAAAGGGTCGATGACAATTAGTGGTATGCAAAAATGTAATTATTTCTTCTGACCCCATATTCAGCTGTTTAACTAAAATACCCTGAATTTTTCAAAAAGTGCCCAGGACTTTTTATCCAATTATAAAAATCGTATAGTGCTTATTCTGCAGACTACATGGTAGTGCATTGCCGCCATACCCAAGCAACACACAGCACAGGGACACCCATCAGGAGGAGGGAGAGAAACTCTCTTCATCATAGCTCATGGCCAGCCTGGAAGGCTTCCATCCACAGCATCATTCCCACAGCTTCAGTGGGAGGTTTGAACTGAGACAAATGCCTGAACATATCTAAACTTCCTGTCACTCTCGCCATTTGACACTGAAAAGATAATGGGGAATTTAATTGGGGCTGGGAGAGGGCACATTTCCTACAGAGTAATTTCTTTGAGCTCGCAGCACTTGTTTCCTTCTCCCAGGTCTCCTTGCCTGTCAAACCAATCAGCTATTGCACTTATCAGTGAGCTCTGAGGCAGATCATCCTGTTGAGTAGAAGTCCCCAGATTTTTTTGGAGGCAGCATGGACACAACAACTAACAAGCCATCCTCCTACTGAAACTCTCCAAATCCCTACAGACAAATACAGGAGGGCTAGGGAGAATGTGCAGCCATTAAATTGCCATGAAATCACCATCTGTAAGTGGTAGCATGGTGCTCTGAGGTGAGTTTGGCCCACTAGCACTCACCAAAATGAAGGCATGTGTCAAGGGCTAGCAAAGGGACCAAACAGGCAGCATGCAGATCAGGTGACAGAGCACACCAGGGACTTTCTCCTGTACTCATTATGAACAATTTTGGCTCCTATCTCCCTGCAAAATCTTCCAACACTATTCCAGCCAGTTTTGACCTTTTCAGGGCCAAAACGTGTCTCCACCCAGATCCAAGTGTTCTGAGGTATGGATGCAGGCTGTTTGTGCCATTGCCCCTCAGGCCAAAAAATGGTCCCAGGAGATGTTATTTAGCAGTAAAAATGTAGACTTTGAATTCCAGCAAGATCTCAGTCCTGCTGGCATGGTAATGGAGGGAGTGACAACATCTTTAAGTTAGATTTTTTTGAATCAAGAAAATAGAGACAGAATTCTTTTTTCTCCACTGCTGTCATGTTTGATGGATGATCTCAGCTGATGGTGGAATTTCAGTTGGATTTAGGAGATTTACTTTTGTTGTGATAAAGGGATAATCTCACTTAAAAACTCCTTCACCTCATTCGCTGCTCATTCTCTTTACAAGGCAAGCAGAAAAAATAGACTAAACTTGCAAGAAAGTGACAGTAGTAATAATAATAATAACGACAACCACCAAACAACCTGGGGGCAGGAGGGAAGTAAAATGGCTTATGTTTAGTTTTGATCTTCATATCAATAAGGATCAAAACAAATGAGACTTGATGGCGTTGTCTTAAACTTTGTCTCCATGTGCAACAGTAGGGAGAAGTCACTCTGAAATCTGGGTTAACCGGAAATTTATTGTGTCAGGAAATATTGCATCTAAGACTTAGTGCTCATGTCAATCTATTTAATTTTTTCACATGCATTGAAGATTACGTCTTTCCCAGGGTGCAATATTTAATTAGACCTTCATGAGATTTTAAAGCAGGCTCCAAGGATTTTCATAACTCCATCATCTTGCAAGTTCACATGCCAAATTTACATAAATGGAGACAAAGAGATTAAAAAAGCAGGGAATGTAATGAAAAATGCTGTCATCTAAGACCTTAGGAGGAACAAAAGGGATAAGAGGAAAAGATCCTTAAAAAATATTAAAAAAGAGAATTAATAAAAAAATGTGCATGAAAAAGATATTTAAAGAACTCTTACCTTACGAATGGCTAACAAAAATAATAGACCTTTTTATCTGTAGATCTTGTACTTCAAAGTGTAAAGGAAAGTTCATTATTGTAATTTTACTAAAAGGAGGAATCTGAGGTATTGATTTTGGTTGGCCCAGTGAGGACTCTGACTTACTCAAAGACAAAACCAGCACGTTGGCTGGGAATAAAGAACTATCTCTTTGATCTCCCAAGTGTCACGTCTTTCCTGTTGCCTGCACATCCATGCTGTCCACAGTCTTCTGTCTCACTGAGATGTTGTTCGTTGTGGTAGATTACAAAAGGCTCTAGGTAATGTACAAATATATATATAGGCTATCCAGAAATGGTGTACCCCCTATTCTTTGAATCCTAAACTGAGTTCCTCTTTGAATTATGAGATCCCTCACAGTCAAAGTCCTTCTCAGGCCAAAGCTGGGACTGCCAAAAGACATCACATTTCTGAACTGGGCAGGTTGCTTACAAGTGGTTTAGCACATTCATTCTTCAATGCCAAGCCCCACAGAATCTGGAAACCCCTTTCCTTGTAC
>Ga0065711_1036155_pt1 | contig 21374 bp, 11 predicted proteins | sample Hoacrofraction12_FD_59098 | JGI IMG/M metagenome (GOLD analysis project Ga0065711, IMG submission 59098) | Hoatzin crop microbial communities from Cojedes, Venezuela - Epithelial fraction 12 v2 (version 2) | ecosystem: Host-associated > Birds > Digestive system > Esophagus > Crop | place... | reverse complement strand
GGGCTCCGTCACCCTCAGAGGGAAGAAGTTCTTCCTCGGGTTCAGCTGGAGCTTCCTCTGCTCCAGTTTGTGCCCGTTGCCCCTTGTCCTGTCGCTGGGGACCACTGAACAGAGTCTGGCCCCGTCCTCCTGACACCCACCCTGCAGATATTTATAAGCATTTATGAGGTCCCCTTGAAAAGAAATAATCCATCGCGCTCTCCTGGGCTGACACAGCAGGCTAAGCACACTGCAATACAGCCCAGGGTCCGAAGCGGTGCTGCAGGTTTCAGCCTCTGTTGCAGAGCATGGCAGCGACACACAGGGGCTTCACAAAGTAACACAGATTCGTTTACTCCCATCCTGCAGGCAGACACTCACTTACACAAACGGAAGGAACAAGGCAACCAAAGGCTGCTAAACCCTTCCCGGCTTCCACCATTAAGCAACCTGGGGATGATCTGAGGCAGAGACTGCATTTTATGAAACCACTATTTTTCAAAATTTACACGAATTTGCCTCATCCCTTTCTGAACCTGTCTGATATTTTTAAAGCTGACACAGGACAAGGCACCAAGTTCCACAATGTGCGCTCCGAACTGAGAAGTCCTTACATCTACTCTGCTAACATCGTTCAGTGCCTCTTCGTGTAATATGGTAGTAAGTTTGTCATTCATTGTAAGGGTTGTTCAGCCTGGAGAAGCAAAGGCTGTGGGGAGACCTTAGAGCACCTGCCAGTGTCTGAAGGGGCCTGCGAGAGAGCTGGAGAGGGACTTTTCAGAAGGGCATGGAGCGACAGGACAAGGGGTGATGGCTTCAAGCTAAAGAGGGGAGGTTTAGGTTAGACCTAAGTACGAAATCTTCCCTGTGAGGGTGGTGAGGCCCTGGCCCAGGCTGCCCAGAGAAGCTGTGGCTGTCCCCTCCCTGGCAGCGCTCAAGCCCAGGCTGGACGGGGCTCTGAACAACCTGGGCTGGTGGAAGGTGTCCCTGCCCATGGCAAGGGGCTTGGAACTGGATGATCTAGAAGGTGCTTCCAACCCAAACCGTTCTACAATTCTGTGAAGTTTACTAATCCCTGTTCGCCCTGAGTGCACACTGGATACGTTCCTGTTGCTAAACCCTCCCTCGGCCAGTTCCCAGACTAGTAAGCCTTACGCTTTTCCTCCTCATGTGGAAGGCTTTCTTCTAGCCACCACCGCTCCCCTTTTCCAGTTCTACTGAATCATCACTGAAATACAACATAAACAAAAGTACGTCTTCTATGTGTAACATGAAGTTAGACTATGTTTCCAAATTGTTGGCTAGAACTAACACATCCTCAGGGAATCATTTTTCACAGCAGAGGTACAGGTACAGACCGTAATAGATGACACATTTAGAGTAAAAGGTACCTTTTCATCTGGAGCTCCATAACTACACCAACATCACGATCTTCACTTTCCTGAATATAAGCCACACCACTACACTTTAAACTGAAGAAAACAGCATGCTTATAAAAGAACCTGAACAATGTCAAGTTACATGAAATTAGGGTGACATATTACCAACTAGGGTAAAAATTACCTCATCAGTATTAAAAAAAAAAAATATTAAAGCAGATTAGGAAATGTTTTGTTATGTAAAAAAAAAAAATAAAAAAAAGTCAAACCCAAAACTTAAAAATCCTAAATGGCTAGGAGGAAACAGTAAACTCTGCCAGAATTTAGAACAGCACCTCTGAAATCAGAAAATGAGAGGTGGATTTTCCACTGAAAGACAAGCTATTGGGACATCAGCATTAAAAAGCAATTCAATCAATTATGAACTTCTTTTTAAGGAATGATGTCCTTTCAGCCAATGTGTGAGATGAGAATACCAGCAGAAAACATTAATAAATTTTTTTTTCCCCCAGGTGATACTAATTCCTAGTATCCTCCAAAGCACATGAATCTTAATGGACAAACTGAAAACTGAGGATAGGAATCTCAAGCAACATTCCAAAAATTCAGGTGCCCAAGTCTAAACAAGAAGTCCCAAACACTGTCCAGCCACTTAAGTATCTGCAAGCTTCTGTGTGCTTCCCTGCCCACAGCTGTACTCTGATGTTTTCCTACTGCACGCACCCAGGAGTGTCATCATCTTGAGCAAGATGAGCATTTTGATAACTGAAGCCATTTCAGCTCAACAAAATTTGGTGTTTCTACACTTTAATTATCCCAGGAGACCCATAATCCAAGAGGCACAGTCAGAATATACCCAGGATTATTGACAGATTTAATTCAAAATAATTCATAGTAGCGATGGTCCTTTTCATTAGTCTAACAATTTAATATCATACAAATTATTCTGAAACAGAAAATCTGCCCAATATTCATGTGCTATTGTAACCTATAGCATAATATACTGAAGTGTAATATGCATCAAATAAAATGGACTACAAGTTCACGCTACAGCTGTTTCTAAGGCTAATTTTCCAGCAGGTTCCTTGGATCTCCTTTTGTCATGTCTCTTTTAATTAGCTCAGATTGGAAAAGTATTTAAGTAAGGAGCACATACTACATTTTGCAAGACTACAGGCTTCACAAAGCAAATTCTTTATCTTCAAAAGACAAGGGTAAAATCAAATAGATGTATCCTTATTTCTCCTACACCATCTGTTTTACATCTCTCTAGCTCAAAGGACTACTGCATTCCATTCTGTGCAACCTAAAACAGTATCTCCAAACCAACTCAACATGAACAATTCCTGCTTTAAACTAAGGTTCTCCTCCAACGACAGTCACTTCTTTAGAGGACACAGAATTGTATTTATTGACTAAAATGTAAGTGTATTATTCATTCTATTGCTAAAACAGCAAAGTAAAGAAAGCATTATTTAAGCCTCCACATCACCTCGGGTTCTCTGTAGTTTCATATCCACCTGTGATTATAATTCATCTAGCACAAACCACTACCTACAACTATTTCAACTGCTTTTTCTTGATTACATGTTAATATAGGAAGACAATTATATCAATCTTTTAATAACTAAACACCAACCAAATTTGACCGTATAGACATGAAAGCATAGCATTGCATTTGAAACATTAAGAGTACAAGTTCATCTAGGTGACTTGCGGTACAGGTTCTAACTAATTTTCAGTTTCCCAAAGATTACAAAATTTAAGATGGTATGTCAGTACACATTACCATGACACGCTTCCACTCAGCTGAAAGCATGTAATTGCTCTGGTGAAAGTGAGAACACATTTTTTGGACAGCAAAAGACTGGCAAGGCTGAGGAAAGGCAGGAAGAGCAATGTATAATTATTATTTAGCAATGCGATTGTATTTTTCTGTTTAAGGCTCCTACGGGTGGACTTAAAAGTCACAGTTACGTAATTAAATTCATTTTACATATGAATAAATATCACTAGTTAAATGGACAGTTATAAATTGTAATGCTATTCACAATTATTTTGCCTCATCTTGTTAAAGAAAACTGTTAGATAAAATGGGTTTCTGAGTTCAAGAGAACATTGCAACAAACATGTAATATTCAAGTTATTTAAAGGAACAACTTAATTCTTTACACTAAAATGTGGCAAATAAGCTTGCCAACCACATAGCTTAAGAACTACGAAACAGCAAAAAAAGAAAAAAAAAAATCCCATTATAATGCACGGATTACCTGTGTAGTTTGGGGATTAACACAAGCACTAGGAATTGCAAGAGAGTTCATACTGGAAAAAAAGGACTATAGGAAACCTCCTATGTCCCTAAAAAGAAAGCCAGAGGGGTTGGTTTGTTTGTTTGTTTTAAACGTAGACAATTCAGAAATCTTGCATCAACATAGCCAGCTCCACCACTCAAGATGTCTTGGTTCTTGCTGCAGCTGTACTTCTGGTAAGGCTGTTCCAGAACCTGATGCCTGAACACCAGAAATATCTGTCCATCTTAAGCTGATAGACAGCTATCCCATCCCCCTCAATCATCTTTTTGCTAGGTTAAAGAAGCCAAGCTCTCTTAGCCTCCTCTTGTAAGACAGACTTTCTGTTTCACGGATGATCCTAGCATCTCTCTATTCGCCTGTTCACGTAAAAGTTCATTTTTCTTGAACGTGAGTGATCAGAACTGTACACATTAATCCAGATAAAGTTCCACACTGGTGCCTTGTCCAAAAGGATTAACATTTCCCTACCTCTTGTACTAGAAATACCTCACCTAATACATCCTAGGAGCACATCTACCTTTTTCACAGCTGTGTAACAGTGGTGGCTCATAGCAACCCTATGTCAAACTGATCTACTCAAATCTTTCTTCTCTTGCTTCAAGACAAAGAGTTTCAATTCTATTGAAGATTTGCTTTCCTCAATTTTCATTCAGATGAACACATTCACTAAAAAAAGTCCTTGCCACCAAATTAGCAATTTCACAGACCAATTTTGTGGACTGGAAATCATCCAGTTCTGCATAATCTGGGCACGTTCAACTCTATGTTAAACTGAAAGAACACAGTTCGGTACAGAGCTGTGACAGAGGGCAGTCATACTCAACTAGCAGTTTTTAACTCACACAAAGAAAAGTTGGCCAGCAGTTATTATATGGATTATGCTGAGAAAAAAGAGTTTTTAAAAAAAGGAAAAAGCTTAAAACAAGTATTTACCTATCTTTTTTGCTCTTCCCTCTTTGCTTCCCTGCAAGAATCCGTAGTTCTTCTTCAGTAGGATGCTGGTACCACCGTAAACTAAAGAAGAAAAAAATCTCAAGTAAAACAATACCAGTACTGGCAATTTACAGTGTTTTGTTTTTTTTTTTAAAAAAAAAAAAAAAAGTATCTCAATACAAATCTATACGCATATGAAGACACTGGTCATTTGCAACACCTAAGCAAGATACCCTTCTGTGCAAGTACCAACCCTGCCTGAACTGAACAACAACAGTTAAACTTCAGTTCTCTGAAGTATGAGATGCTTATTCATAATTAGAAAGCTTTGCCACTTTGTGCTTCAAGTGAAGGGTTTTCACTTCTTAAAACACCAAATTCTCAAGTTATCGTCAAATACAGCAAACAAGGTTGTACCAATATTGGAAAAAGTTCACTAGAATAATTTTAGCATTACAATTATGCATTAGAAGTATATTCTGAACGACTTTACAAAGTATAATTTTGCCTCTCAAAAAAACAGTAATTTTCCAGAATCTGGAATAGCTATCATTAAACAACCATTACCAGTCTCTTTTCTTAGACAGAGCAGATCACAACATCAACATTCCTTTCCTAAACACCTCCTCAGTGATATCTTCAACTTCACTAGAAAAAGTCCTATTAAAAAACTAATTCACATGTAGATGAGCTGCAAGTTTTTCCACATTCACAAGTCAAGGCGTATCACAGAATCACAGAATCACAGAACGGCAGGGGTTGGAAGGGACCTCTGTGGGTCATCTAGTCCAACCCTCCTGCCGAAGCAGGGTCACCTACAGCATCATCCGTTGCTCATTTACTTAAAAGGCAAGTAGTGGCCAAGAAATGCCACTCTCTCCCATGAGGACAGGCTGAGAGAGTTGGGGCTGTTCAGCCTGGAGAAAAGAAGAGAAGGCTGCAGGGGGACCTTACAGCAGCCTTTCAGTACCTGAAGGGGCCTACAGCAAAGACTGGGAAAATATTTTCAGCAGGGCTTGTTGCGACAGGACAAGGAGTAATGCCTTTAAACTAAGAGAGGGCAGATTTAGACTAGATATTAGGAGGAAATTTTTTACCATGAGGGTTGTGAAACACTGGCACAGGTTGCCCAGAGAGGTGGTGGAGGCCCCATCCCTGTTAACATTAAAGGCCAGGTTGGATGGAGCTCTGAGCAACCTGATCCAGTTGCAGATGTCCCTGCTCACCATACGGGGCTTGGGCTAGACAGCCTCTAAAGGTCCCTTCCAACCCAAAGCATTCTGTGATTCTATGAAATTCTGAGAAGGAAAAACAGAGATGGTTAAGTCTCTAAGGCAGTATATTTTACCAGGAACCCTAGTAGCTGAAACAAGGCCATCTCCACATTCAATAAGGGAGGGTTACTGTCCAGATGCAGGAAATGTGTCAGTCCGACAGCCATTCTGCAACGCTGAGGCAAAGGAGCCCAAGTATTAACGGGAACAGACTTGGTAAATTTATGTGGAAGTACTTTTCTGGAGTAGGAGGCCACTAATTGGCGATACAGGTCAACACAGGGTAATAGTCAGATGATGATGGTATCCACCAACATCAGTTACTTCTCACGTTAAGAAAACCTCATCAAGTAGAACCGCTCAAATCTACTCTGGTGAATTAGAGATCATGTTACATCCAATTTCAGAAAGAAGCAAGGCAAATGTGGAAAACAAACACCGAACCCAAACAATCTCTAAGCCACTTGATCACACTTGATTCCCAGCTCTGCTCTGGAAAGGTTTCCTGACTCTAGTAGAAGTTTGGTCCCCCATCTTTACATTTTCAGAATATGACCTTCCATGTAAATATAAAAAATTCTGTCATTCTTCTTCGAACATTGTCTACACAACAAATACTGAGGGAGGTTCACTGCTACAAGACTTGTGCTAAAATCAGAAACAGTCCTAAATGCAAGCAGCCAGGACAAGCAATATCATGCACCTTCTACCCTCCTTACAATGGCATGGACGCTACTTGTGCACACGTGCTGCAAGAGACACTGGATAAACACTACGAGGAAGAACACGTACAACTGCAACAAAATGTGTGCTATCACTGAGCATACGCCTGCCTGGCAGATCTTAAACAGGAGACACAGGCCCTCCGCCCCGATACTGTCCGTGACACTATACTAAACCCAGCTGAGCACAGGGAAGTGGGAATGAAGAGAAATGGTGTGACAAAAATACAACACATTTCAGGAAGAGCTCCTAGTTTTGGCAGTTTAATTGCAGGTACAATGAAGCATTAAACAGGCCGTTTCACAGAGCTCATGAACATTATCTTAAAATAACTTTAAAACTGGCATTAGTGGATACGTACGAGTTGAAGCCAGCAACATTACAAAGCATACAGGCTGGTTCATTGGGGGTTTTGGGGGTACATTGGGGGTTCCAGGAGCCTGTGTCTGTGGGTACTGCTGGGCTGAAGAATCAGCTGATGCTAGGATTTCTTCAAGAGAAAAGAATTTCAGTACCAACCAGTAATACATTACAGCGATCCAAATCGCTGCACGCTGCAAATTTCCCCCGAAGGAATTCACTGCCAGTTCAAAAACTGAAAATGGCAACTACGACAGGCTTTGCATGAACGGGGAGTTATGCGGGGAAGAGGAGGGGCTGAATTTGGTTTGTGGGTTTTCTGAGGCATCATAAGAGTGAAAGTTATTTCAATACTTTATTTTTATCATGTGCAGTCCCAGCTGAAAAATTTGCTGTTTGTTTGCAAATTTGCCTGCAAAGAGACTTCTTTTAAGACTGAGAATCACACAGAAACCACAGCAACAACCTTCGCATCCAAGAAGACAAACTACTTTGGAGATATTAACTTCTTCCTATCTTTCACATGACCTAGAGAAAGTGTCAGAAAGCAGAGAAACAGTCTTCTGCTGTGTCATTCACCATCTCCCAGACCCGAACCTGGCATGCTGACAGTACCACAAGTAGTTCTGCAATGATGAGAGTCACCTGTGTCAGAAAGCTAATTTTTCAAAATCTTCCCTGCACAGAGAAATAGTATCTAATACAGCAGAATACACAAAATTCTTGTTCTGTGTAACACACTAACACAAATCAAACACTTCAACCACAATTTGCTCTTAATTACACTACAGAATTACGTTGCCAGTGATTCCTCATTACAACGTATCAGGATGCAACAGTTTCAGGATTCTTTAGTTAGTAAACCCTACACACTTTGCATTTAAAATCTCAGAACCAAGAGACCTGAAAACACATTTTCACAAAGGCAGAGATAAAAAAAAAGTTCATATCTGCTTTAGCTTATATATGTTTAAAACTGAGATCCCACAACTGATTACTCTGTAGCTTTGACATATCCAAGTTAGTCTGAACAGCAACAGCAGCACAGATAGGCCCCAGTTAATTCCAGTGAAGGTCATTAACGAATGCACAACAAAACATCCATTTTCTCCTGTCTTCCTGAAGCAGCCTGAAAACAGAACAACTGAAGAAGCTAAGCAACTTAAAAGCAACATTTTTGTAGAGAATGTGTTATTAGTTAAAAATGCAAAGGCCTGTGCAGATACTTAGGCTGCCAGTTCACTGACTTCAATAAATACGAATATTCAAATTCTGTTCAAGCTCTGAAAATGGCATTGATAGAAAAAGTTCGTATTTCTTCTCAAATTTAAGTAATTTTTCAACACTCAATGATAGCTGTTCATTCTGTGAACGAATAATTATCTTACTTCTGTCCATTGTAACAATTCTTTTAAAATTTGAAATGTCTATGTCTTCTTGTAATAGACTTTGAACGTACACATACAGCCATTTTGAAACCAGCTGGTCACTTAAGAGTTGCTGGCTTGTCTGGTAATGTGTTTAGCCCTTGCCAAATGGGAGGGAGGATATCTACAGACATTTCAGAACTATCTTCTGCAGAAAAGCCTCCCAACCCTTTGGAAGAATGACGCTGAAGCCAAACAACTTAAAAACCAGTTTTGGGAATCAAAGACTAGTTGAAGTATATTGACAAAGGAAAGGAGGAACAGGTGGTAACTTCTAGAAAAGCTGGACTGCTTAAGAGTGCTGCTTCTTGTAGCTGTACGCTTAGGTGTGTATAAAACCCTGTACCACTCCGTCCACACAAGTCTGTCAAGGCAGTGTTGGCAAAAAGACAGAACAAAGGAAAATGGGTTAAACATAAAAGATAATTTGTCAGCTAAACTAAGAAAAGAACTGTTTTTCTTTCTGCCATCAAAATTCAGATTCTTGTCACAGTGAAGCTTCTAACTTGTTTTTATTTCTGGAACACAAAGTTATTCACAACGACTGAAATTACAATGCACTAAAATAGTTACTAGATGAACAGAAGAACACTGAAAAGCAACAATGAGATTTTCAAGGCTACTAACATGGAAGGCCATAATAAGACTCCCACTGACTTCAGTGGGAGCAGAAATCCACAAGCACAAGTGCAGAAGTCCTGCTTTATGTATTTATCAATCTGCTGAAGTGCAGACATAAAAGGAGAAAAGGATGACGGAAAAATATTTGAACAGCAAACCTCTTCCTATCATTGGCACAAGGCATGCCTCAGAACAAGGATACAGGAAGCAAAAATTTCACAAGAATGAAAACCATGGGCATAATATTGAGGAATTCTTTAAAAAGAGCAATTTAACATATAAATTTTGAAATAAAAGTTTAAATAAATCTTTTAAACATTACGTTAAAAGTACAAACTGTCATTTGAAGAATAACTGATAAAAAATTCTATGGTAGTAACACACTTTAAAAATAAGTGGTATGCAGTTTCATCTTAATTCATATAATACCCTTTTTAGAGCACAAAAAAGGTGATCAATACCCTGCAGATATGTTCAACAATGAAACTTCACAGGACATTTAAGAGTACGATTCCTGCTCATATTTTTCACCTGTCAATTACTGTTTTGCCATTACACCTAACCACTGATACCCAATATGCACCTAAAGAACACTTACAGTCATTTTTCATTAGCAGCTCTGTGGGTGATGAAATGGTGAAAATTAAACAGAAAAAAGTTAGTAATTTCGAGATGCAGAGGAAAAGAGGCAACGTAAAATTATACCAGACTGGTTAAGACTCCTATGGAGCTCATCATTATTCAAGGAAACTCCTTCAGAAATCATGGAGTAGAGATTTGGTATTCTCAAAACTTTAACAATCACAAAAAACAGCACACTACCTTCTAATCATACAAAGTGTTTTTCTTCCCAAATGAAAAAGCAGTGTCTATGATTTTTTTAATATTTAAGATACTGATTTATATTCAAAACAGCTCATGGTGTTCGTTATTACAGATACAGCCACACAGGGAATGCTCCCCTTGCAACCCATTATGTCTGTTTGATCTATTGTTATGAGGAAGTAGTGTATTGAAATTTACACTAATCCTGTCCCACGGAGTATTAAAAAAAACAGAATTTTTAATAAATACCTAAGCACTCTTTATATGCAAGGCTAATCAGCAGGTGGATTATGAAGAACACTGCAGCAGTGGAGAGAAAAAAATCCTTCCATTCTTCAATGTTTTGTATTCAGCTTACAGTATGTAGCTTGTGCTTTTAATATAAGAGCTGGACAACAGCTAACTTTATGACTGATACAATTAACAGCAACACACAAGTCTTCTTTTACAGCAACACTGCCTTCATACCTTGAGCCTGTAAGTCACGTTTCACAACGCTATGGTAATAAAATTAAAAATACAGGTTAATTACTTTTCAACAAAACAACCTAAATTAGTATGTTTTACTATTACTACTCTAATGCATAATAGTATTACCATATTCACACACCGTATAGCAACTGTTTCTTATCTTACCTGCCACTACAGAGAAGCCAACGAGCAAGAGAATAGTGAGGTATGATCTTCTGAATGACACTAGCCATTACCATGGTAACCACCAACTGTACACCTATCACACCCTGTAGAGGAATAAGTTAATAACAAGTCAATAAGTGCTTTAGAAAAGTGCTGACGTACCTTTAAAAAAAGAAAAATAAGAACATCTTGTATGGTAAGGATAACATTGTTTGTTGTTTTTTTTTAAACTGGAGGGGAAAAAAAACCACTACCTTATCAGTTTTTGAGAAATCCCCTGGAACTTGCTATGACCAGTTACGTGCTTCACCGAAGGGAAAAGGCATTGCCAGGTCACGAGGCCGGTAACACAAGTCCCCCGTTTCACAGGCTGTAGGGCCACATGCAGAAGTGGCATTTCGCAAGACATCAAGCCTTAAAACTACATCACTGATTACAGTCTTGGTTTTTGTGGTCTCTTCAGTTCTGACACGATTTAACAGCTGACACTGCACAAACCCACTGGAAGTAACAATAATTTACAACATCTGTGTCATGAAATTTCAGCCTTTGACTAGCGCAGAGCATTTGCTCCTCGCTGAACCGCAGGCACAGGTCTGGAAGGGAGGGGAGCGCACACAGCAATCAGCACAGCTTCACTTCAACACCCAGCTCCGGATCGGGATCTGGCACCGCAGCGGAGCCGGCGGCAATCTCATCCACAGACACTCAGCAAGCTTTCATTCTGAATAAGGGTTGTCGGGGTTTGTTTTTTTTTTAAGCAAAGCAACTTTAAACTTCTAAAGCTAAATAAGTGAAATACTGCATCGTTTAAAGTCATTAGAGTAATAAGTTTTATCCTGCACATGAAATTCTATCAGCTAACATCAACATCATGTTAAAAACCATCATGAAGAGCACGGACCATATTTCCTCTATTTACAGGCAAGATTTTCATGCTTAAAACATCACAAGCAATAGTAAACAGAAAAAGTGTCAAACACAGATATGCAAGGGAAATTTACAAAATCATGCAAGTGAAAACATACCAAGAACCAACCAGACAAGCTATTTCCACTCTCTTAGACTGTTTTTCAGACTACTTTTTCATGGAGAGGAAGGCAGACACTTAAATCGGCACACAAAATGCCACAGTTAAGTGGTGACATACAGAAGTTCATATCCACTTTCACTCTGGGATATCAACTTTTGGGTATTGCTACCTACTAACAGTATTTTGAAGATAAAGTATTTCCCTCTCTGTCTGTCGAAGCCGGGAATTACACCTCACTAGCTTCGTACTGACATAATGTGCTACAGAAGGTCAGGAGGCAAAAGAATCCACATACGGAAGCAGTAGGCAATTAACCACTGGCAAATAAAACAGGGATTCTCTCATACACTTGAGAAACATTTTCTCCAACACTCCCCAAAGGAAAAAGTAAGATCCACCCCTGAAGAACACCTAACCAGCAGCACAGCATGCGGTATGGCCGTTGTTGAAACACATCCTCTCCCACCTAGCACACCTATTCTCTTGGAGGACATATAACCACACGTTATTTTTACCAGAAGTTTCTCTGAATGTAAAGACAAACTGGAAGAGGAAATTCTTACAGAACGGTGGAACAGTTGAGGTTGGAAGGGACTCTGGAGATCAGCTGGCACAACCTTCCCTGTTAATAAGAGGGTAAACTCGTGCAGTTTGCTCAGAGCCATGTGTTCAGTCAGGTTTTGAATGTCTCCAAGGAGAGAGACCTCTCTAGGCAAACTGTGCCAGTGCTTGATCATTCTCACCCTAAACAGTTTTATAAGTTCTTATGTTTAAATTAAATATTCTGTATTATGCCCACTGCCTCTTGTTCCTTCACTGGGCACCACTGAGAACAGTCTCGCTCCACCTTCTTTGTTCAACCCCTTCAGGTATTTACACACAGGGCTAAGATACCTGCTGAACCTTCTCTAGGCTCGACTTCTCCAGCTCTTTCAACCTCTCCTCATATGACAGATGGCCCAGTCTCTTCACCATCTTTGTGGCCCTGCGCAGGACTCTCTTCAGTAAGCCCATGTCTCTCCTGTACTGGGGAAGCCAAAACCAGACGTAGCACTCCAGTGTCTCACCAGTGCTGAGCAGAGGTGAGCACCTTCATCAACCTGCTGGTGATTCTCAGCATAAGGCAGCCCAGGGTGCTGTTGGCCTTCTTCGCCACAAGGGCTCACTGCTGGCTTATGGTCAACTTAATGACCTCCAGGACTCTCAGGTCCTCTTCTGCCAAACCGTTTTGCAGGTGGACAGCCCCAGCACGTGCTGGTGCCTGGGCTTCTTCCTCCTCAGCAGTACTGGCTTTTCCCTTTGCCGAGTCACATGCGATGCCTGTTGACTCGTTTCTCCAGCCTACAGCGGTCCCTCTGAATGGCAACACAACTACCTGATGTATCACTCCAAGTTTTGTACCATCTGCAAACCCGCTGAGGGTGCACTCTCTTCCATCTTCCTGGTCATTAACGAAGACGCTAACTAACACCGGCACCAGTATCAGCTCCTGTGGCACATCGCTAGCAACCGGCCTCCAGCTGGACTTTTTGCCACTAATCACAACACTGAGCTCAGCACCTCAGCCAGTTTTCAGTCCCCCTCACTGCTCATTTACGTAGCCCATACTCCATCAGTTTGTATACGAGTATGTTATGGCACACAGTGCTGAAAGCATTGCTAAAGCCAAGATAAACATTATACACTCTTCCCCTTGTCCACCAGGCTAGTCATTTCACTGTAGAATGCCACCAAGTTGGTCAAGCACGACTTTCCCTTCACAAATCCAAGCTGACTACTCCCAAACTCACTGTGTCTTTAATAACGTTTGGATTTAGTTTCCAGGGTTGTTTTATCACCACCTCAGGGATCAAGGGGAGGCTGACCAGCCTTTAGCTCCCATATTCTCACTTCTTGAAGACAGAAGTAACACTTGTCTTCTGAAGTCCTCAGCAACTTCCCCTGATTGCCACGACCTTTCAAAGACAGAGGGCAGCCAAAGAGAGTGACCTCACAACTCCCTCAGCACTGGTGGGTGCACCCCATCAGGATCCACGGACTTGTGTATCTACAATTTGTTTCAATATTCCCTAAAGTGATAGTCTTCCATGGAGAGTAAGCCTCCATTGCTCCAGATTCTCCTACCAGTCTTGGAAGCCTGGGATTTCTGAAGACAAACTTTATCAGTGAAGACTGGCAAAGGCAGCATTTGTATCTTGGTCTTTCCCATGTCCTTTGCCATGAGGTCTCCTGCACCAGTCAGCAGCAGGCCCATGTTTTCCGTCATAATACATCTGCTGTTGATACACTTGCAGAAGGTCTTCTCATTACCATTCACGCTGCACATCAAACTCAATTCCAGGTGGGCTTTGGCTTTCCTAACCCCACTTCTGTACACTCAGACATTTCTCCATATTCCTCCTGGGTCACCTGACTCTGCTTCCTTTCTATGTTTAAGTTTTGTCATGAGCTCCGTGTTCCTTCATGGATGAACTGTCCCTGGATGGACTGTCCCTGAGCTTGGAGGAGGCGATACTCCAAAGTTAACCAGCTTTCAGGCCAAAGTCTGCTCAGCTGAAGTCTAGGATTGTGACCCTGCTATTTGCCGTGCTTCCTTCTCTCAGGATCCTTTACCACCCAAAGGTGAATGCAGCAAAGGCTGCACTACCTTCACATCACCAATCAGTTCTTCCTCGTTTGCAAGTCTGAGGTCCAGCAAAGCACTTCTCATCAGCTCCTCAATCACCTGTTAGGAAACTGCCATCAAAGCACACAAAAAAATTCCGGGATTGCTTGTGCCCTGCTGTGCTGTCTCTTCAGAAGACGCTGGGGTGGCTGAAGGACCCTGCAGAACCAGCACCTGGAAACCTGAGGACTCTTCTCATTGTCTGAAGAAGGCCTTATCTTCTTCATGAATAGGTGATCTACAGCAGCCACCTACAACAACATCACCTCTGTTGCTCAGCCCTCTAGTCCCTACCCACAAGCTCTCAGATGGTCTGTTATTCATCCCACAGCAGACCTCTGCATCCCCACTGCTCTCACTTAAGAGCAAGTCCCCCTCCTCCCCAGCCCAGGCAGTCCTTCTAAAAGGCGTGCATCCACCAATGACAGCACTCCAATCGTATGAGCCACCCCATCACCCAAGAGTGCTAACCTCCCAGAAGAGGTATAAGACTTTCTTCCCCATAATGCCAGCCTCATTATCTGTGTGCAGGTATTTCCTTGTTTGTGTTTATAAATTGTGTGGGCCGTCTTCTGCCTTGTTTAGTTGTCAAGGACTCCACATCAGCCTGCACCCTTCACTTACCAACCCAGTCCACCACTTCTTCCTTCTTGATTTGTGAGTCATCACCTCCTTCAGTCCTAGTCTAAAGGCCTCAACACCACTTCGGCTAGCCTGTTGGCAAAGATGCTTTTGCCCAATTTGGTCAGGTGGATGCTGTCCGTTCCTAGCAGTCCTCGAACCTCAGAGACTGTCCTATGGTCATACAAGCCAAGTCCCTGCTGCCAGCCCCTGCTATGCAACCAGCTGTTAACTTCCAGCATCCACCACTCCTCATCAGCCTTCCCCCTCCTCACCAGCAAGATCATCTTTGGTCTTAAATACTGTACCAAAGAAAGTTCTCTTTTCTCTCTTCAATGGCTTTTTGGGTTTTTTTCCCCATTTGAATAAATCAGAAATTGTTTCAATACTGCTTTTATGAAAAAATACAGACAGATGAAGTGTTAAAATACAACTGAGGGAAAGTAAGCTAGCATAAATTACCTTTCAGCATTTGTAAACATTTTCCGTATGTTACCACCCATCTCATAACAAAGTGTCACCTTGAAGTACTCGTGACTTTTTTATAACTTGAAATAACACTTTGGGGGGGAGGTGTCAGATATCATTAACTTACTTTAGTGCTCAAGCCTGTCTTTGCTAAACCCTCCTCCTTCCTTGAAATTTCTACTGCTCCTTTACGTTGGTGCCATCAATTCTTTGAGGTACCTCAAAAAGTAAGACCTCACTTTTGCTTCTGCTCCATGTACCAAGACCAGCTTTCAATCTCAGTCTTCATCCCTGTACATGTTATTTTAAACACTCTACCTTTATTCAGGACTCTTCTCATCTTGGAGTCCCGTGCAATAAGATTACTCAAACCAACTCCCCAGCTAAGAGGAAGCGTACGTAAAACGAAACAAAGTGTTATTCAAACAAGCTGCTTGCATAATATATGTGATATATTTAAATTACTAAATTGCTCAGGAATTATATAGTTTTTATTTCTTTACAAAACAAACCACGCATTTCAAAATGAAATTTTTATGCTGACCACCTCACGATAAGCCCAACCACTTCCATCCAACGTGAGAGACACCACCGTCCCTCCATCTAGCCTGCCTACTAAGCCGTGATCCTCAGAGTTCACTATCTCAGCAGAAAGTTACATTACTGTTTCTCTAGAATAATGCTTTTATTAGGAGGACTGCCTAATCAGGTGCCAGTGTGTTTCTGCAGCTATTCCTAGGGCTTCCTGTTTGTAAGTAAAAGAAAATGCCTTTTCAACTCAAGACAACAGGAGGGAAACTGATGCAAACCAAGGCAGCATTTTTTTTTATACTAAAGTAGTATAGCATTTATCTATTTATAAAATAGTACAGTATAGCAGCAGGTCCACTAGCTGAGCTAAAATACCAACCATTCAACAGACTATTTAAAAGTGCACCTCCAGAAACCCCATTTCCTTACACAAGTGAAGGGTGCAAGTTGTAACTGAACCCATTAAGATAATTTCTTCTTGGCACACTGAATGTCTCTCTGAATCCTCCAGGCCCTCTTTCAGCAGAAATTCACTATACTCACTCCCATAAGGGTTATTGCTGTATTTCTTAAAAACAGAAATACTTAAAAAAAATTTCAGCTTACTACAGAAAACAACCTACTACATTTTAAGTTATTAAAAAAAAATTAAAAATAAAAAAACAGCTACGATATCCTTAATCTTAATTTTAAATCTGACTCTGTGGTGGAAATATCCTTTCGGCATTTTTCTACACTTCAAGCAATTAAAAAATGGATATACCCACTCACTTGTTCAGGGCATTTTTCTCTTGATTCTTGAAGGTTAGTGATCAACCACAAGCAATACATTAATTGAGTAAAGCTGTCACATGAAATTAAAAAATTCTACTCCATTAATCTTCTTGCAATCAGCCAAGAACACATGGCACAGAACTGCAGTAGGAGGTGTGCCCACTCAAAATAACATGCACAACATCTTGCCAACTGTACTCTTTCGCCTGTACGTGGTTACATACTACTTCTATGTTTATTAACACACTCTGGAAAAATCTACAACATCCCAAACTATCTCACATTACAACACTAGAATACACCTTCTTCCTGCTCCTGTCCCCAGCCACAAAGTACAGTGTCCACTCCATTTCAGGCTCTGTCTAGATCAAGTCTCCCATATACTTTTAAGTCTTCCCATTACCACTAATACCACTTTAAATTCAAAACCACTTGCTTCAGGAACATGAATAAAGATTGACTGGGTTGAAGTGGGTTGATTCCCACCAGTATCTTGTATCTTCTACTTACCATATTCTAAATTAGAGGACACAGAACTTAGAACTGAGCCAAAAAAAACACAACTTAAACACACAATCTAGCCCTGCTTAATAGAGTATGATACTTGTTTGAGGAAGAAGATGCTAAAGGGCAAAGTCCACATCACCTTGGAGTTTTGAGAGCCTCTGGCGAATAAAACCTGGAACCCATCAACCCACGTGATCTGTGATAAAGTAATTGAGCACACAATCATTGACAGGCTTCACTTAATAGAAATATTATTCCCCTCTTAGAGATAAGGAACTGCTGCACAAATTAGATAACATGTCTGCAGTTACAGAACAGTTTGTGGGAAATTACATCATTTGAATCCATTTTGCAAGACCTTCTGCACTCTCTGATTCCACATACATCCATGTCCTATCATGCTTCAGCATTTCAACTTGGAATTTGAAATCCAAATTCAAGACACTGGAGAGAGAAGTCAGTGTCCCGCTGATCAGACACTGCTATCGATCTGTATAATGCTGAGAAGCACGCGGCCCACAGAAAAGATGACTACGCAGGCAGTTAAGTCAGCTCCTCTGAAAGAAGGAGGCTGGCAAGCAACCTGTGGTAAAAGATGAGACTGAAATAGTGCAACCACGTAGGGACTACACTGCCTATTAACTGCAGTCTGGCTGTGTTTCTGTGACAGATGATGGTCTTTGATTAGAGGTGTCATAAAAGTCTTGAGCACCGTGCTCAGTTCCAGGCCCTTCAGTCAGCATGGCATTCTTGCTTTTGCTTGTGCAACACAACACGTGTTTTCCAAGAACTAAAACATAGCAGGGAGCGCATAAGTGGTCTACAAGAGAAGTGTCTGCAGCTACATTAGAGGGAAGATTGCCAGATTTCTTAAAATTATGAAAAAAAGAAAACAGGTCCAAAAGGCAATAGCGTAAGTTTGAATAAAGTACAATCTAGACTTTGGTTTTCACATTCTATACCTTTTATACTACACACCTGGAGACACTGTTGCTGATAATTCGGAGAACAAAAAGTAAGAACAAGTAATCAAGGTAAAGTTACAATACTCTTATCTGCTAGTTAAGTGTACTTATAATACACCGACAGCTATCTCCAAATACTAACAAAAAAAATAAACAAATTTTTAAAAGTACTTCTACCTAAAGGACATTTTTCTTTTCATCATGCGCTGATTAACAGAACATGCAGAGCAAAGATAGCCAAGGTTAATAGTTTTATGCCAAGACACCACTCCAGTTTCCTCATTTTGACCTTGTCCAAGGTCATTCTCCCACACACACCTGTAGTAACAAGTCAGGTTTTTTCTTCTTTTTTCCCCTACCACATACTTAGGTATTACATACAATTAAAACACCTAGCTTTACAGGGGACTTTGAAATGACTTGTTCTCTAGCAATAACCTTCTCCTCCATTGCACAACAAGGGCCCTCAGCTGAAGCCAACTGCTGTGTGCAGCAGGACTGCAGCAGCAATGCAGCTGCATACCTGAAACGCAGCTACCAGATTCCATTTCACAACCTCACCTTTAGAAACGCAATGCCAGCTACCTACCTTCTGAAGTGGCAAGCCCTGCAAAAACAAGACTTTTTTATCAATCTCTTTTGATGGTAGCCCACAAACATACTAAGAGGGTTGTGAATTTTCAAGTAAGAAGCGGAAAAGCTTCTATATTAGTAGCAACCAGCAACATCTCTGGGAGAATAAAACAAATGTTATTTTCTGCAATTCCAAAAATGCAATGGTATTTGTGAAGCCTAGAAGCCATGCCAATTCAACCTATCTGAAATGCCACTTGATCAATGACACATTATTGCTTTTGCTGTTAGACGAGACTTTTCCATATGCAAAATTTTCTCTGCAAGTCCATGCTCAAGCTGCACCTTTTAAAAGACAGCACTCTCCTGAAATATAAATGCCATTCAAAATTGTTTGCTAAACAGGAGAAAACATGGAATGGACAAAGAAAGTGAGCTCGGCTAACAAAGTCTTAAAACGAATGCTTCCTGGGAAAAAGACCATTTTCACAAAATACCTACCATTATAACAGTATCTTGTATAGTCAGCAATCTCAGGCAGTTCAAATCTTATTTGTAAAAATCAGACATTCATAAAGCTAATTTTGGGAAAGAAATCTATGCCAGGAGATCTCTGCAAAATTTAGATTTTGCTTCTTTTCTCGTGGCCAAGTTCTCCCTGGATTTGTATCTTCCTATACCTACCACTGTTTACAACACAGCAGAGAGGAACAGAGATGCAAAAAGTGGCACGAAGGACATACAAGGAATCTAGGACTACCACCGAACAGCTCACCTTCGCGGGTCTTTCCCACCCAAAGGCCAATTCTCTCCTGACCGGCGTCTCTCCACGTGTTCAAAGGAGAGCCATAAACTGCTAGACGGCAGCAGCCACCAGCAGCCCAACTCCCTTTGCAACAAGGTGTTTTGTTTAAAACTGGAACCACATTCCAGTCAGCCAAACGCACCTTACCTGCCAGTCTTGCTTCTCTTTCCACTGAGGCTCTCTAAGCACAAAGGTAACAGAACTAGTGATCATTAGGCAAATCAAGTTAGGGCTGTAGAAAAGGGCATTTATAAAATCACAGAATTATGATCATTACTGAAGAAGCCAATACAGAATGCTTGCTGTGCAGAACACCAATAGATGTCCAACATATTATTAAATTACAGGTAAAACTAGTTCAGCGGACTGATCTACTACAGAGGAAAAACCAAGGTTATATTGTATTATTACTACTCAAAGATTTTACAAATCTAGTTTACACATATTTCCCCAACTAACACAAGCAGGAGCCATGAAGCTCTCACTCTCCAAAACACTCACTTTTTAAATAGGGGGCTTTGCCATGACAGAAATCCTTGCAAGTGTAAAAAGCGAAGTCTTTTAATGCCTCTGCTGAACAGTCTAAAACACCATGGCCCTACATACTATTAAGATGCTTGCACAGAGTGTAAAGTTGTGAGGGTAGCTGGCACTGCCACCACATAAACGAGTCCTCGTGGTCCCAACTTGGCAGAGCGCTGCCAGTTAATTGTTTTGATGACTTGATTTATAAGCCTCTTGATGCAAAAGAAACTGATGAACATTTCATTCTCCTGTTGCTTTGGAACTGGAGAATACAGCATAAAAGCAGACCTCCATCTCTTCACTTTGCTTACGTCACAGAATCACACACAGATTATTTGTCCATACTGAAAGCAACAAGCAAAGAAAATTGCCTGTTTTTCTCACCCCATCAGGCAACAGCAGCAAGCACTCCATTTATTTAAAGAAGAACCTACGCTGAGAGGAACAAGTGTATTTGCTTGCGACTTTCCAAAAGTAGCTTCAAATACACAGAGCTAGACGACAGCACCCATACTCTCCTGCATATGACAGGAGCCTCTCAGGACCTTTTGATCAACCTCCACAGAAAAGAAAAAGAACGTAGGAAGAGACATAATGAGAAAAAATCCTGGCCAGTTCCTTTCAGATTTCAAGACATACATAATTAAAAAATACCTTAGTAGAATGAGGTGATTAAATATTTAAGTATTAGAAAAAGACGGGTTTTACTCAAAGCATAACTCCAAAGTGTATTCCCCAAGCAAGACTTCCACCATTTGAACAATCACGTTGCTGTAGCTAAAACTGCTCACTGAAATGTATATCCATTTGGAAAAGAAACGTATGCATTAACGGCACACAAAAAATATGTTTTTATACCTGCACTCGCGCATCCCTATGGTGCCTCACATGGCTCACAGCTGTAAAATAAGCATGTTAAAAGCAGTGCCTACCAACTCCAGTGTTGTAAATGGTAAGAAACACCTAAACACAAAACTTGGCGTAGCTTTATAGCGAAAGGTAACTTCTCATTATATTCCCACTCATGAAATGCTCAGGCTCCCCTCTTCAAGCTACATGTCCTCAACCAGCCGATGTCGTTAGCGGCAACTACACCAACTTCGCTCTCCCGCCACTGCCCACACAACAAACTCACCACACGCGGCAAGTCCTGTCCGTGCCGAAGCACCTGCCCAGGGACGCAATCCCACGCGGGATTTCCCCCCAGTCCCAGACGGGATATTTCCTCCACAATCCCAGATGGGAATTTTCTCCCCACAATCCCAGCCGTGAATTTTCCCCCAATCCCAGATGAGATTTTCTTCCCCGCAATCCCAGCTCGGACTTTTCCAGCAATCCCAGACGGGATTCCTCCCCGCAATCCCAGCTGGGACTTTTCCAGCAGTCCCAGGCAGGAAATTTCCCCCCCAACCCCAGCCAGTATTTCTCCCCCCTCCAA
>Ga0065711_1036154_pt1 | contig 21374 bp, 13 predicted proteins | sample Hoacrofraction12_FD_59098 | JGI IMG/M metagenome (GOLD analysis project Ga0065711, IMG submission 59098) | Hoatzin crop microbial communities from Cojedes, Venezuela - Epithelial fraction 12 v2 (version 2) | ecosystem: Host-associated > Birds > Digestive system > Esophagus > Crop | place... | reverse complement strand
CCAGCCCCGCCTGGACACGGTGCTGTGCAGCCTGCTCTGGGTGACCCTGCTTTGGCAGGGGGTTGGGCTGGGTGACCCACAGAGGTCCCTGCCAACCCCTGCCATGCTGGGATTCTGGAATTTAGAGTAAGAGGAAGTAGAGCTGGAAGTGATCTCAGAGATCACATTCCTACCATTTTCCCTGTCAAGGTCTTAAAAAAACTTCAGTGATGGAAATTATACTACACAATGTTTATTTGTAGTTGTGTTTATTCCTTTTCTTTTGAATGACAAGTACATCTGTTAACTGTAGGGACAGTATTTATGTAGGTTTTGACAAATTGCTTTGTAAGCTTTTTGTAATAAATCTCATCTATGTCCCAGTCTCTGTTGCACTTCTATATATCTGTTTGATTTACTGATGAAGCTCAAACTGTTTTAGTCTTTGGTGCTTTCCAGCTTCTGAGGGAATCCTACTAAATTATTTTAAACCAACCTTGAACGTATTTTTTTCTCAAAGGAGTATCAGACAAGCCATTGACTGTGATATGAGAGCACAATAGACAGAAAAGTTTTGCTTGCTTTAAGTAATTCTTTAAAAATCTCAAGCTGACAGATAAGTAGGTACATACTCAGTTGAATTTCCCTCTTATCCAGAATTGTCCATGTTGAAGTCCTCATTCTCTTTCACTGGAATGCAAGGTATCATCTGGTGCTCTAGTGCAGCAGTAGTGATTCTCTGGTAGAGCCTTAGGTAGGTGTATTTGGACAAATGAATTTCACGTGTTCCTGTGGTGGTGCATGTATTCTTCCAATTTGCACTTTGAAAACTGACACACAAATACTGATACAAATAGACAAAAATTTTCCGGGGTTGTACGTGTAGTCAGAGGAATTATTTCAGAATCATCACATAAAATATTTCTAAATGGCACAGAAAGATGTTGAGTGGGCAGATTGGACTTTCCTTTGCACAGGGTAACTCAGACATTAGAAGCAGTGCTTTAGACAAACAATACTGATGAAGTGCTCACATGGGTGGACGAATATGTTTGTCTGTCTCGCGGTACTGTATTGTCTTGATGCCTGCTGAAGAAAATTTACTTTTGCTTTTTTATCTACACGTGAACATTTTGCACAGGTTCAGGGGAGAAAAAAGTGAGGCTAATACCTGTAATTAAGTTCTTTCTAAATTTTCAGCTGCTAGTCTCTTAGGAATTTTTGGTAGCAGAAGAAATTTTCCTGATCCCACAAACTGGCTGCCAGTGTTTTTTTCTGTGCAAGAAAGTATCACCTTGCATCCGTTTCCATTTTGGCACATACACACACACTTAGTCACAAGAAGAGTTTAATTTCATGATGAAATCTTTAGGAAAAGAGAATTCTAACAAAACAGGGAGAATTCTGTAACTGCCAAATGAAACACAAGGTTAACTAGCATAAATACTATACTTGAAATTTTATACTTAAACAAAACCTGATTTAAAAAGAAATCACACTTTTTACTTGTAAGCCTTGATCCCATTTGGCACGTTGGTTTAGACAGTATGTTTTCAAATAACTTCTATTTCGCCAGTGCCAAATCTTAATTGATGTGGTATCAATGGCGTATCAATTTTGTTGACCTGGCTGCAGCAGTTAGCTTTTGAGCAGCAGAAGAAAAGCCAGTGAAGAAGTGAAGTGGCAACACAGTGGGCTTTTATTTCAAGAGGTTCTCTAGTGTTATTACTGGTACATTATCAGTTTGGATTTGCTATACAGTACAGGTCTCCAGATACTCTTTTTTTTTTTTTCTTCATTTAGGCTTTCAGGTGTGAAATAGCCAGTCTATTAAATGCAATTCTTGGAACTGTAGTGGAATACTGGATCATCTCAAGTTTGCTTATGGACAGAAATGTGTTTCGTCAAATAGCTGATGATTTGGCACAGTACATTGCCATTTCATGTAATGGTGAGTGTTTGAAAAGCCTCTCAAAGTCTTAATCAGATACTCTAATATCCTAACTAAAACCCTTGGTTTACTTTCAAGTTGTATTTTACCTTCTGTTGCAGCTGTGCAATCTTATGGTATGATGTGTATGTGTACAGGAAACTCAGTTTTATTGTGTGTATGTGTCTGTCTTGTCTGTTTGTCCCAAGCAAAGACTAAGTAGAATAGGCTTTCCTATTAAAATCCCTCTAAATAAATCTCCATAGGTGTTCAGGCAAAAGCAAGACTACACAGTGTGAAGAACAAAAAAAATCTTTGGAACTCTGTTGTCAGTTTAGGAAGAGCTTTAAGCATAGCACAGTAAGCCATAACTTCAGAGAGGCAATTGGAGACACCTTAGTTCAGGCCAATTCTCAGATTAAATTTTTCACTCCACATGTAGCTACGCTATACTCTTCGACCCATACAGACTTCAGATGAAACATTTCAGTGTCTCATTCCAAATCCTTAGACTTAACTGAATTTATCTGGGGGTTGGGGGAAAATTCCAACTAGTTGCATGAATCGCTATTGTTCCTCTTCATTGAATATACTAGATAAAGAGAAATGTCACAGCTCAAATGAACCATTATCATTTAACATGGAATGTCGGTTGAGGTATCTGTCCTTTTAGCAGGTAGGGTACAAGGAACTCAAAAAAAAAAAAAATCTCAAGAAAACTGCTGAATGTTTTTAATTTCGTTTTCAAACTTATTCCCACCAAAGCTCCACACACCCCCCAATTAAGAAATAGTTGGAAAACTGTAACTCATGTCTTGTAGCTGTATGGATATCCTGGTTTCAGTTGTCATCTTCTTTAGAGATAGGTGTGCCTAGGCTTCATTTAAAGTGTTGTTGCCTTCTCCTACCTAGACACTTGAGAAAAACTATCCTGAAACAGTTAAACTGAAATCTTAGTCTCTAGACAAATAGTTGCACTGCAGTCTTACAGAAAGCAAATTATCAGAACCATGATAGTCTGCCTTAGATCTTAAAATGCCAAATCAGGTGGAACTTCATACTGGTTAAATCAGTGGAGGTTTTATCTGCTACTATTGCCACATCTCCAAAAGTTTTTCTAGCTTTGATATAATAGGGAGAATCTTGGGTATATACTTCTGTAAGACTTTCATAGTTTCCTGTACATAAGTGGAAAATTGTAATTTCTATACTCTCCTTCACTGAGAGCATTCACAAGAACAACACTCACACTCTGGTTATAAGAGTCAAGATTCTTTAACCTATTGGTGATCACTGCTACTTGGTTCAGTCCACTGTGCTTAAAGCCCGAAAAACAGTTGCAGAGTTCTTCTAAATTCTGTCATTCTTAGGGTAGCAAACATCTGTACCCTCAAAACTTTTTTTTCTATTTTGATTGAGTCTACAGATCAGTTAATGCACTTCTCAGCAGAAGAGAATACTCCCTCAATACAGTGAAGACTTTGCTCCTCATGACAGACCTTGCTTTCCACCTGTTTCAGCTGCTATTTTCACAAAATTGTTTTGCTAGAATCCAAATACAAGTATCGCCTTCAATAAAAAATAGTCATTTTTTGTCTTTTCCAAAAAAAAAAGAGAGGTAGGCCAGACATACGCCTGGTATATATTGAGATAGAAATAGATACACGTTCTTCTGCTACTGTCTGTTTTTTAAAACAGCAGGAACTATTTGGTACATCTGAATGGGGTTGAAATTTGCTTAAGGTCACTTCTGATGTAGGATTTATAGGTCACCCTGCATTATGTGCAGAATTCTTTGTTCATGTGTTACACTTTCTATCTCAATTGTGTTTGTATTCAGTCACTTTTCAGATTTTAAAGGTAATCACTTGCATAACTTCCCAAATAAATAATTTCATTCTCAAAATCAAGGTGTAACTTTCATAACGTTGTATTTAGAGGTTGTTTGGTTTTTTTTAAAGTTTCACAAAAATGTGATGCTTTGCATTTTAAAATCTGGTGACCATTCTCTTAGAAGCTGGTCTTATTATCAAATGATGTATAAAATCTTTTTTAATATGAGTATTTTTAGTAATTCTCATGGAGAATGACTTCTGAATCTGCAACAGCAGAAAAAAAAAGTCTGTAAGTGCTATCTTCTAGATAACTTTAGCTGTACAGGTTTCTTTATTCTCATTTTAAGGATCTTTTTTTTTTCTCCCTTTGCTTTTATCCAGATTTTTCAATACGTGAATTAAAAATGTTCATTTGTTCCATACCATCCCTTTGGCTTCAAATGTTTGTCGCAGAAGCAGTTTTTAAAAACATGTGTTTACAGAGAAATATAAGTATTTCTCCAGAACCTCTTTCTCTTCAGAAAATTGTAAGTAACCCTTCTCCTCCCTAACAACCTATCACACTTAAGTATTTTACAAGTAATTGGGTTAATGAAAGTCTTGGAAAACGTTGTTCTATTGTGGTTGAAGGTCATGCTCATTGCATACATTGTCTTCCACCTGTAGATGGACTCTACTGCATTTAAATTTATTTTTGCCCAAGATCTGGGTTGAAAACAATGGTAAGATTTTGCTTACCAGAGAATCTGTAACACCCGATTGATTTATTTACATGCAGTTGACATGAAAAGTCACAATGAAAGTTTTTTAAAATAATGACTGATGTAAATACTTTATTGCTATGTTAAAATTCTAATTAAGGGAAATGTCAAGTATAGCGTGTGATTTTCCTGAGATATCTTTTCTTTCAAGTTTTTTGAAGAGGTGAAAGCCTGTTATTCTACTGGATCCAAGTATTTGTTACATACAAGGTTTTATGATTTTGAACTACAGTATATTCTTGTGAATTTGTCCTCTTAAGAACTTTCTTCTGCTTGCAAACCTTTTCCTGCCTTCAAATCACAAATTGTGATCATTGATGAGGAAACACATGATGAAAGCTGTGAAAGAAATTCTCAAAGCCATGACTTCTCACAGGATGCAAGCAAATCAGGGAGATCACACAGTAATCACATGCTCTAACTTAGACCCTCATTTCACTGATCGTAGTATTAACAATTTAACAGAATATGGAATCCATAACTGTTTCTGTATGGCCTAGAATTCTGCGGGTAGAGTCAAAGAAAAATTACCTCTGTATGCATTTTCGAGACATAAGTTTTCGTGAATTTTACAGGAGTTTATTGTGAACAGAGATCATTGTTTATTAATACATCATGTTTAAACAGAGCTTGAACAAAAGACTGTCAGAATTTTAAAAATAAAGCAACTATACATCTAATACTTAACGTAAGTTTCCAACACATGTACAGCAGGAATTGCTATTTTTAGTATTGCCATGACTACTGATCACTCTCTGCAGCTACTTAAATGTAAATTTTTGTCGTGTTTGAAACAAGTTCATGTGCTTTTTGTGGCTTTCCTTAACATTACTGTTCTTCCTTTCTTATTCCTTACAATAAATATTAGCTATTGTCAAATTTTGCCAGCTGTTCTCATACAGCATGTTATCAGCTAGGCTCTTCTACGGGTTCAAATAGTGCCCTCCTACTCTCTGGTGGTAATGTGCAGTGAGGGTGTGGGTGAGGTGTCCCTCATCCATTGCATGTTGCCTGCACAATCTACAGTCGTCTGATAGATACTCAAAGCCTTCTTTAATAATGTTTCTTCAGGTGTAACCATTGTGTAATCCTTGAGTGAGTCCCCTCACTGGACTTTTTCCTATGCTTTTGCCAAACTGCAGAAACTTGTATGACTCTTTAAAATGAGGAGTATAGGTGGGTTTGAAGCTCTGCAGTGCTGGGAAGACGCCAAAATACCTGCAACGTCCGAGACTGTCCTTATAATGAAAGAGCACCTAAGAGATAACTAGCTGATTGCCTTTGCAGTGCTCAAAGGCTTAACCCAACCCTTCATCTTAGAAGAGACGAAGGAGGGGAGTGAGTATTTCTGTATGGAATTACTCCCTGGGTTTTGCTCCCTGGGCTGGGAGCAGGAAGCTTGTAAGTACTTCGATTAAGCATCTGAGAATCAATTAACTTTTCCTTCAGTCATAGGTCTGGCTAAAGTGATCATAGTTTTGTCAGCTACCAAAAAGCCCAAGAGAGAGGTCTAGAATTTCCCACTTTCTGGCTCAGACACAAGCCACTCACCTCTGAGGCCCGCATAAAGAGTGAATTACAAGAATATGAAAAAGATTGCAGAAGACAACTTTAAACTACATATGCAATCATTTAGCGATCGTATTTTTAAAAACTTAGATACAGCAAGCTGTGGGTGGTGGATGACTGCTTTGCACGAAGTGCAACAGAAGAAAATGACTGCATTTTAATTTACTGTATACAAAGTCATTGAAAATGTTACTTTTGCAACAGGTCTATTCCTATTTGCCTGCTTTGCGAGAGATAGGGATGCATGAGCCAAGAGAGATACACCAAGCAAAGAAAAAGAAAACAGGGCAATGGCCATGCCCTGAGTCTCAAAGGGCACTACAGATGCTAAATGGTGATAAGCAGAACCAAGTCAAAGTGCTGCCTGATCTACCGTAAGTAATACCTATAACATCACCAGTTTTATTCTGCTTTGGGGGACAGCTTCTGACCTGACACATTTCTTGAACTTTACGTGACCTGCTTTGTTGTCTACAAATTACTGCAACTGACAGAAAGCTCCATTGTAAACCTGTAACACCTGTGGGCTGGGGTTCCCCCTTTCTCCCCATCCTCCATCTCAGTGTATATCCAGACTGATGCAGTTATGTTTTCCCAATATTAAATTCAAATGGTACATAGAGAAGTTGAGCCGTTCATAGAATTATCTTTAAAGAAAGTTTAATTGTGGGTAATTAAATTTTATTACTTTTAAATACAGTTATAATTAAGTGACAGAAATTATGTAATTCAGACGTTTCAGAAATAACTCTGAAGCGGATAGTTCGAAGTGTGCTGTATATACACATTTAAAAGCATTAAGTTACATATACATTATCTTAGAATATGCAATAGTGATTTTAGATGTGTCCTCTTTGCTGTCTTTTCAGTGACGTAATCGTTAATTTAAAGTGCCCTCCATTGACAAGGAAGCTTAGAGGAAAAGCAGAAGTTGAGGCTACATACACCAAAAAGAATAGCTGCCTTTTGCCTCAAGATGCACGTATTTACAGGAGAAATATGAAAGGTATTCTATATATGTAATTTATGTTATGGACTTTATATGGTTAGAATCGACAGTTTCAGGTTTTAAAATCTTGTCCTGGTGAACAGTGAACTAAAATGATGGGTTATACCCAAGAATTATTTTCTTATGGTTCATGTTTCTTTTTTCCAATGGCTATTTAGAAGGAGGAATTGCGTATATGGTGTAATAAAGCTGCCTTCTTCATTCCCCTCCCCCACCCAGATATTAAATACAGTGTACAGCTTGTGTGAGCTCATTCCAGTCTTGCCCGCCTTACTTTGCTAATCCACCTCAACCTGTGCTTGGTAGGATCAACGTCTTCTGATTTGAAAGTATAATTCAGTCTTCATCTCTTTCAGTCCTAGACATTTTGTGAACAAAGACTGAGGAGTATGCTATGTTACATAGCTGTGTTAAGCATATGGACTGTTTTCTTCCAGGCATTCAGCCCAGACTATGAAAGGCATTTGGCTTTTGTCTTAGCTATACTGGAACCCAACTACCTAAGGAATAAAACAGCACTGCAGTAATTCATTTGGTTCCTACTTATTACACAAATTTAATAAATTGTGCTTCACAAGAGCCTTTACCTGAACAGAACTACTTGCACGAACTACTTTGTCTCATCTTCGTCATCATATATTTACCTATGTCACTTAAAACACAGCTATATTAATCATGACACCCAAGAGAAGGCTTAGAAAAAACTGGAAGAAGCAAGCTGGAGTTGTTTAAAAAATTAAAACCAGAATTGTATCACAAACACTGAAGCACAAAAAAAACCCTCACCCTGTTTTGGGATTTCAGACACCTTCAGTAACAGAGCCAGACCATGCATTTTTAAAATTGGTTCTCTTTCTCTTTATTGCTTCTGCAAGTAAAATTGATGTGAATTATTACATGCTGACTTCTACAAAGAAAAGTAAGCTGAAGGACTAGGGGAAAAAAAACAAAAAACAAACTACTTTCTGTTCTATTCTTCCCCTGCCAAAGTTGTAAGTAGTATCTTCTGTTGAAAGAATGAGTATGGAGCTGGCAGATTTACACAGTGAAGGTATTAATATAACAAAATATAACATGTAGATCTTACCGCAAAGGCCGAGAGATTTAGCCCGAGATATTTTTCATTTCTAAGATGTTTGTTGCATCATCTTTCACCTGGCATCAAGATTGTCCTCTGGCTCTTGTTCAAACCTAATCATTTAGTGAAAGCAAAACAGCATTTAGAATGGGTCTGAAGTTTTTATCATGCAGAAACCAATGGTGTCTTTACATATAAGCAGCAGTTCTCAGTTGCTTGCTGTACAATTTTTCACACTTCAGCTTTACATGGTACTAAGGAATGGGATATTTTTCCTGAGTATTTTCTTTATTATTATTATTATTATTAGGACCTCTTCATTTATTGCTCTCTTTCCCCCCTCCCTTGCTACTGTAGCCAAGTCAGACAGCCTATTGAGAAACAGCAAACCATCTGTTAACGGATTTGAAGTTCTGAATTATTCTTGAGTGTGTAGAGGCACTCGTGCTTAGCCAGAAACATTCATTTGAATTAAGCTAAAAATGCTGTGTAAAAAGAACCATACATTTTAACGTAGGTTCATGAATAAATTTAAGGGAGGGCAACTGCACTCTAAAGTTTTATTGCTTCAAAACCCAGTATTTTTGGTGTTCTGTGATCACTTGGTGCTTTTATAGTGCGATTGAAGCTTTAAACCTTGAACTGGGGGGAGATAATTCCTGTGTTAAACCGTTTGCAATACAATTTCATTGCTGGATCTCTGGTGGAACAGAAGCTCTGTGGGTTTTTTTTGAATTTTCTTAAAAGATGGTTAAACAGGATAAAGGAAAATCTTACTCATTATTGAATTTTCTGGCATATAGCCAGGTCTCCTAGTTCCAGGCACTTTGATTATTTTCTTTAGTTGCTATCTTGCCTAGTGTAGTGTAATCTATTAATTTTTTATGGTAGGAGAGACAGCCCTGCATAAAGCTTGCATAAGTAACAAAGTGGAGAAATTGATTGAGCTTCTCTCTTACCCTGGAATAGACATTAATGTTAAAGGTAAGTTATTCATTTTCTCTACAGAACTAAGAAATTAAGGCAGATAAAGAACTGTATTAATACGTGTTTGGTAGTAAAGTTTGTATTTATGCTATTAAAAATGTCTTTATTATTTTAAATAGCACAAAATGAGGACTTCATAGCAAATATTGAGGAAAGGTTAATTTATAACTAAAGTGTGTTTTAACATCACATTTTCTATTGATTTTTAAAAACGCTATTTAATTTTTTCAGATGTTTTTCAATAGGATTTCTTGTTTTGAAATCTCAGACTGCCACTGTAGCCATGATGAATACTAAAAAGTAAAGTGTTTTGCCGTCTAATGAACTACATTATTAACATTTTAGTACTACTTCTGCTGTTTTAAAACTTCCCTTGATTTATAATTCAGACTATGCTGGCTGGACGCCTTTGCATGAAGCCTGTAACCATGGCAGCACAGTGTGTGTCCGTGAAATTTTGCAACGTTGTCCAGAGGTAGACCTGCTCAGTCAAGTGGACGGGGTGACTCCTTTGCATGATGCACTGTTAAATGGACATGTAGAAATTGGCAAGCTGCTACTTCAGCATGGGGGTGAGTGCATTTATGCTAAACTGGTTTAGGGAAATTATCTGCTGTTCTGAGTCCATGTGAAGTTTGTGGTGTTTTTTCTTGATAGTTGCTTAAAATACAATGTTATTATGAAATATTTATTTTAAAACATTTTTAAGCCAAGCTGTTTTGGTCACAATAAAAATAATACTGTTTTCACACTTATCTTGATCAGCTGAATATGAAATTAACCAGGATTTTCACATTTTTTTCCAACATGGTAATGTTTTTATTCTGCATTTTACACCATATGCATTGTAACTATATTCTCCAAACTCATTAATGAAGATAAAGATTACCTAGTCAACAAGCAAAGCTAAGGATTTTCTTTTGTTTTGATCTATTTTTAACATGATGCAAAAATAGATCAGTAAATCTCTATATAATCATGTATTTCAACATAAATTTGTTCAGCATTTATGAAAATTAACGTGATGGTCTTTGAAGAACACAATTAGCTTGGTAATTAGTTTAAGAAAGGCATCTATATTGTAATTGTGATAACTGCTGTTTAGGGATAATAGTGGGAGGGATGCCTTAGTTTCTAAAAAAAGATACATTGCCCCTTAGGCAGATACATGGTAAATGTTTTGAACAATATTTTTTGTTCAGTGACAGGGAACTTGTGTCTCATCTTGAAATATGCTGTATCAATATAATTAACTTAGCATGTTTTTTTTTTTTTAAAAAACCAACTGTGAGGAATGGTCTTGGATATCAACTCTTCCTTCTTTTAATTCATTTACTAAAATGAGTATTTGAGATATCCTTGCCATTGACCTACTGTGTCAGTTTAATGTCTGTGCATTATGTGCTGAGTCCAGATTTTTTCAATAAAAATCATTCTGCATATAGCCATGAGGGAGAAGGATGCACTGTATTTAGATGGCCTATTAATTAAGGTAAGAAGACAAAATTTAGTTTCATTCTTGGCATGAGACCCTCTGTATTTACAGTCTTCTCCTGCCCCCTAAAGGCTATTTCTGTGTCTGTTGTGCATAATCAATACATTCCTCTGCAGTTCCACCTCTGTGTTTGCTGAGCTTCAGTGCTGTGGCTCCCAGGTGTTTTATATATCTACTGCACCATGTGTCTGACGTGCCAAGCCAATACCTGGGCTCAGTTCAATCGGTCTAAGTGATGCAACAGCCAATATTGTAGTAAGCCCAGCTCCTCAATCGGAAATGGCATCGCACTGACAGATGTGCATTTTTCCTAGGCTGTTGTGAAGAATAGGTAGTGGATGATCCTGTTGTCCTAGGGGAAGAGCTCTACTTGCACTTGCATTCATCTAGGTTGTCTGGCAACTGTAAGGCTATGTGTACCCTTATCTTTGCCTTTGTCACACTCTGGGTTTTGGCCTGTCGAGCTGACAAGACTACGGTAGAAAATGTGTTACCCACTCAGTGTGGATTTACTCAGCTCAATAATTTAGAACACATCTCTGTAAAACTTTTCTCGCTTTATTTCTCTAAAAAACCATCAGCTTGCGGAATTCAGTTATATTTTGTAATCAGTGATGGAGTAGAACAGTACGGCTTTAATCACAGCAAATTTAAAACCTCTGGTATGGATGTGCGATGTGGTGAATTACCTTTCGTAATTAAAATATATTTCTGAAAATGTATTCAAGTTAAAATTGCGTCATTACTTTAGCATAGGAACACAAATTTACGTAAGAAGATTCCTGATGTGTTCTTCTTTGAAAAACTGTAGAGTGTTAACTGCTTTCACTTTTTCTTACTGATGCGGCCTTTCATAAGCTTACCAAGACATCTGTGAACTATTTAAATATTAATAGCTCCATCGTACTAATAAACATGAAATACCAAAAGAATGTAGAATAATCTGAACAAGTAAATCATGTCCCATTTACTTACTTTAAATCTATTTATTAGAGTAAATAATTTTTGCATTTCAGAAGTCTGTTAAGACCAAATTTTAAAAACTCAATTGTCAGGGCAGACTAGGGTTCCTACCTCAGTAGTTTATCTGGCTGCCTAGGCTAGGACAAGGTGGGCCACACCATCCAGAAAAGTAAAATAAAGACCATCATAGTAACGTGAATTTAATTTGGAGTCAGTGTCAGCAAATAACCTGGTCTATAAAATACTTAATGGAATTTTACAACAGTAATAACATTACATTTTTGTATAATGTATGTATCCTTACGTGAAATTTTAGGATAAGCAACATTTGAATTTCTTTCCAATTTCTATATAATAATCCTTGGCTTTTAACCTAGCAAAACTGGAAAGAAAATGAAGACAGTACCATAAAGAAACTGTTGCAGAGGGTCTCTCTACATGTTCTAGATCGTATTGCAAATGCATAACTCATCAGTTACATCAACATAGCTTAGTACAAAAAGGAATTTAAACAGACTCCTAGCTTCTGGCAAAAAACAAACCCTAAATCATGTTCGTCTGCTAAATTGAACATGCTGTTGTTATTAATATTTGCATTTTCCCTGCAGGACCAGTCCTTCTACAGCAGAGGGACTCCAATGGAAAATTGCCACTGGATTATGTTGAGTCTGTACCAGTGAAGCAAGAACTTTTGAATGTTGTTCATCCAGAAGAGAACATTGAAAGATTCTGTGAGCTCGCAGAACAAGATTTTTGCAGTCAGCAGAGAGAACTGTGGTTGATTTTATTTAATAAGATGCTGCTGAATTTTTGTTCAGTTTATAATCTGTCCTCACCCTTCACTTTAACTCTCAGAAAGGTAACTTGTTCAAATGTACTTCTGGTAATGGCTCGTGATATCTGTAAGACAAAAAACTTGTTTTCTGCAGATTGGTTAGTAGATACATATTTTAGAGAGCTAGAGACATTTCAAAAGCTACCACAGTTTCTTCAAGAAATATCTGCAAACATTGTTTTTTTCCCTGGAGAACAGATGAAGGCTTTATTAGCAACTCTGGAAACTATGGTAGAGGCACATCAGCTCTTTGCTTAAATCGTTTTCACTGCTAGCTTCCCAGCAAGTTGCATTGGCTGAATCTTGACTGTTACCCTTGGTAATGCGCAAACTTTTTTTCCAGCAACTAAAGAAGAAGAAATTTCACAGCCATACACAAGCCCTACATGTTAGTGTCTCCTATGTTGTAAATACTTCCTCTTGCAGAACCTGTAAGTCAGATGCATTGATTCAGTGCATTTTTCTTAGGCAGAATTTTTCCAATACCAATGCCTTCTGGTTGCGTGTTGACAACCTGGTTGACTGATCTGGATGCCTGTGACCACCTCAGGAGTGGCTATATGATTTGCACTAAGTTAAAACTTCGTATTTTCTGTCTTGGCATTCTTTATTACCCGTCTCACACCATAATTCACTGTGGTTTCCAGAGGCAGCGACCCTAAAGTTACACCGAGTTGAAACACTACCACAGTTTTTCCATGAAAAAGGCTTATGCCTACATATTTTAATATCCTGTAATAAAACTGATATTATAAGTATCTGTTATTCAACAAAAACATACCAAAAAGCAAATTCCTTCTACCCATTTTTGTCTTCTTTATCCTTGTCTTGTAAAAAATAAAATTGCTTTGTGTAAATTAATTACATCTTGAAAAATTCGAAACAGAAGGTAGTATATCTATATTTACGGAATCAGCATACTAGCACTCCCCGTGTCTTTGTTAGTTCGATAGAAATGGTCACAGAAAGGCGTATGGAAAATCTTCTTCTCCCTCGTCAGCACCGTGGCACTCGTGGTCACGTTCGTTTGCGCAGCGACCGGAGTCATTGGCCCAGGTACTCAGGTGTTGTGCAGAGCTCCAGTGGCTACCACTGACCAGAGGTTTAAAATGATCGCGTCACCTTGCTGCTTCCCAGGCCAGTGATGCTGCGAAGGGCCAAACCCACCCTCGGCAGAACGGACCGTGTCCGTGGCTCTGCTCTGACCTGTGTTGGCTTGCAGTAGCTTGATAAATCCGCTACAGCTGCAGTGTATAAAATGATCTGGTAACGCGCCTGAGGTTCCCTCAACTAAAGATGCCTGTGGAAGTGGTGGCACAAATCTAGTTATGTTGGCAGGGGAATTTACAAAGGATTAGACAAGGCAGTTTAAGTATGTACTGGGCATCAGATTCTGACACTAAGCATGGATCTCCTTAAAAATTATACCCAGTTTAATATGAGAATTTTGTTCTCCATTCTGTGAATACATGCAAACTACACATGATAAATCCTCTAAACTAATCCTCTAACCTAATTTAGGATTGTGTGCCACATACTCTATCAGATGGTCCTTTTAATTAATTAAGAAAAAGAGAAAAATCCTGTGCTGTTCTTTAAAGGTATTGAGGCTGGTGAGGCAGCTGAACTATATAATTGTGCTGCGTGGGATTGGGGATGTGGCAGAGTTACGTGTTTTGGAGAGCTCTTACTGCATATTTGTACAGCAACAACTACTCTTCCTGCCTTGCATCTTTGTTGAGGTATAGTGCCAAATTAATTTCAGGCTAGGGTCTGGGAAGAGACACGCTTCTCAGGGAAGTTTAGCCCTTCCCCTTCCAGGGGAAGAGAAGGAAGTGCTGCTTTAGAATGAGGATACCTGATTTTATTCTAACAGATTCAGTAGTAGATCAGGAATAATTTAAAATCTTAGCCTTCAAAAGGAAGGTACTAATTAGCAACGTTTCCAATTCCAATTCTTCTGTAACAGCAATTTATAATATTAAAAAAAGAACCCTAAAAGAAAGGGCGTGGATAATAGCTGCTTCTGAAATTGATGTTGCTTGACTAGAGGGAATAAGTTACACTGATGGAGCTGGCTTGCAGCACATTAAAACTTCCATTTAGCCTTTCTGCAGCTGAGATATATGATCTAATAGCAATTAATCCACTGAAGATGCTCAGACTGAGTTGGTCGTGGAACCAGACCTTCAATACAAATGTTCAGTGTTTATTAATGACTGATTATTATATTTTACATGCATGCAGAACAGCCTGCTCTAATAGAATGAAGGGTGGTCAGCACATACTGAATTTGTTTCTGTTTGTGCACTCTTGATTTTTCTGTAGTAAGAAAGCAATGCCAAGGAAAGTTTTGTTGTGTATGAGATGGCCTAGTAAATGTGAGTATTCCCTGTTGCAGGGTGTGATGAAAGAAAAGCTATTGTATTTTTAAAGAATGCAAAATATGTATTTAAGTTGATAATAATAACATTTGTATTTGATAGGTCATTAGGAATTTTAAATACTTGGGACTCAGGGAACCACAGAAAAAGAATTCTCATCCTCATATAATACGTTAGTGACTGAAATGAAAGCAGGAAAAGTATTGTTTTGCTCTGATAAAGAGAGTGATTCTGCTTATATAGCCAAAATATTCCCACTATTATTTGCTATTATGTCATTTAGACAGGAAAAAAAGCACATCAATCATTTATAGGTTCTCTTACCTATTTAAACTAATTTCAAGTACATCTCTCTTAGATCCTGTAAAGCAAAGTAGACAGCATGTGCTAAATGAACATTATTAACATTGCAAAATGAAACATTCAAAAGTTAGCAAATGTCTGAATTAATATTCCACATGTAGCCTCAACTTAAATATTGTCTGTGCATCATCGGTCTTTAATTATATGGTGACACAATTTTGTACTCTCTAATGTTCTCTCAGTTTAAGTAAGGATCATGTATTGAAAATTTTCCTGTTATTTCCCAGTTATGCTCTTAACACAGTTCAGTTTTATACATATTCAGTTTTATATATACTCAAGTTTGCAAACTCCATATCCTTAAAAAAATCTTAAGTATATCTCAGTTGTATTTAACATAAAATTATGTGCTTCATCTAATTTATGAGAAAGTACCTGTTCTCTTTCAGAATAGCAAAACTTTCCTGTTAAATCATGATTGCAATAAAGTGAGATCTATTAAGTGATTAAACTGTCTGCTTTTTAAAATCCCTCTTGGTACGCAGGGTGTTTCCCACTTCTTGCTTTAGTTAGGAGAACAAACAAAATCAGCCAACCAGCCCCCATCCCCTTTTTCTCTCTGTGCCCACATTTCACACGCCGACACGCTTCACAAGCGTGAAGCTACGTCTTCATCCTCAATCAATCCCTTTTTTCCCCAGGCCTTTAAAAAGTTCTTCATTATTCTCCACCTTCAGTGTGCAGTCGTAGAATATCGCTTTTGCGTTTGTAGGCGATGCTGGCGAGTAACAGTGGTCAGCAGCGACGTAGTTGGTGGCAGCGAAGAAGAAGGCAGAGCACACTGGGACGGGCAGCTGGGAATCACAAGGGCGTGCAAAGACGTTGGTCAGGCTTTGAAAGCTGCCACAAAAAGTTGCGTTAAGCCAAATTCCAGTGTTGTATTTTCTCTGACACGCATTCTTTGTTTCACACTACTGCCATTACTAGATATGAAGCGCATCAGTTTATGTGCAAAAATCTCTGTGGTATTTGTAAGACGTGTTAAGTAAGAGTGTTTCTTGATGTCAAAAAGGCCACACTCATTGGCAAATAAATCACTATTGCCAGTAGCCTAGGAGTCTGGGCTCAGGAGTTTTGCTGTTCATTTGTTTTATTTTTGTTTAGGAGCAAAGGTTAGCTTATAAAATTTAAATATTCCAGTGGCTTCAATAACAGTTTACAATTTATTGTAACAGAGAAGAGGTTCAACCTCAGAGCCTGAGCTCCCTTTACACTATCTGACTCCAAAGAGTCCTGAAGCTCTCTCCTGCACTGACTACGATCCTGACTGATGCTAAGTTGCTGCATTGCCAAAAGGCAGCATCACAAATGCCCTGGACAGAGCCACTGTCAAACCCCTGCCTCATCCCACTGTGCTCAGCACTGGTGAGGTCGCACCTCGAGTGCTGTGCTCAGTTTTGGGCTCCTCACTCCAAGAAGAACATTGAGGGGCTGGAGCGTGTCCAGAGAAGGGCAGCGAGGCTGGGGAGGGGTCTGGAGAACAAGTCTGATGAGGAGCAACTGAAGGAACTGGGGCTGTTCACTGGAGAAGAAAAGGCTGAGGGGGGACCTCATCGCTCTCCACAACTACCTGAAAGGAGGGTGTAGTGAGGCAGGTGTTGGTGTCTGCTCCCAAGGAACCAGTGATAGGACGAGAGGCAATGGCCTCAAGTTGTGCCAGGGGAGGTTCAGAATGGGTATTGGGAAAAAATTTCTTTCCTGGAAGAGTGGTCAGGCATTGGGCCAGGCTGCCCAGGGCAGTGGGGGATTCCCCATCCCTGGAGATATTTAAAAGACATGGAGATGTGGTGCTTAGGGACATGGTTTAGCGGTGGACTTGGCAGTGTTGGGTTGAATGGTTGGACTTGATGATCTTAAGGGTCTTCTCCCATCTCAATGATTCCGTGACAGGTTGCCCCTTTTCCTACACGTTCAAGGACCACACTGAGCCTTTTTGCCCTAGCACCATGCCGTGCTCCCATGTGGTCCAGAGTGCCCGGCAAATTCAGAGGAACCCATTTCCAATTTATTGCCAGGTAAGTACAGCCTTCATCGTGTGGCCTTACATTTAACTTGCACTGGCTTCGTGAAGACACATTTCTTTAAATGGGGATCCAATTTAGTGGCTGAACCAGGCCAATCTGTATGAGTCGTCATTTCATCATCCCCCGTGCCACGTGCAAATGAAAATACGAATTACTGTATATTTACTCCAGTGATGAAACATGCCAATCCCAGAGGAACACCACGAGAAGCACTTCATGCTCAGTGATTATTCCAAATGCATACTGTTTAAAATCTGTCAGATAGCTCCTTTCCTAATCTGTTAAATGCACATTAAATAATTACAATCATCAAACTGTAATATATAAAGATACTTACTAATTCATAAATTTATCATCATATTTACCAGAATATGAAATGATAGTTCTTGAGGAAAACAGCTCTAAAAAATTACACTTTGGAAAATATTTATCTCTGCTCTTGTATTCAGATAAAGATATAAAAATGCACCAACCAACCAAACTGGTAATCTCTGTGAAAAAAAAAATACATATTCTGTTTTGTCTAAGAGGTTGCTTTAAGTCAGGATATCAGTAGATACTACTATAGTAGCATATTTTAGGCAGCTGAATAAATGCAAAATGCCTTATTTTAAAAAAAAATGATGAGCTGAGGACTATTTAGCAGGCTTTGTCCTGCAGGCAGGTGGGGAGCCCCGTGCAGAAGAGATGAAACGGTGAAGCTGCAGAGCTCCAGTAAATATCTACACAGGCATCTGTGAACCAGGTGTTTGGAGACCATGATTAAATTGCTCCAAAAATTATTAGAAATATTAAGAAACAATACTTTTGTCTTCCTAAAGCTGATGATAATTTACACTAAAAAAGGAAAATTAGACTTGTCTGTTTAACAACGTCAGGAATTACTGTGACCACCCACATCCAGAGTCAGTGCTGGCTGGAATGGAAGAAAGAACGATGCAAAAATACTGAGCTCAAATCCAGCTGAGAAACTGAGATGCAGCTGCAGGGATCTGTCAATGCAAGTTTCGTTAATCTTTCAGGTGAGCTATCTTACTGATGCTAGTCGGTTAGTCCTGAATGTAGAAGTGACAATAAAGCAGTGGAAGAGCGAACAGTCAGCTCACATAAATCGTTAGGAGTGCTGACACAGGGAAGTTCACCTCTTGTGGCTTGTCACTTGCACACAGATGAAGTCCAGTTAGTCTAATTCTTGTCTTACCTAAATTAGTTCGTATACATTTGCTAAATGTTGTAGTTTTTCAGGAGAGTCATGTAAAGAAGGTGTCATTCTTGTTTAACTACCAATGCACATAAATCACCTTGCTTTTGTGTTGAAAAGTAGCGGAAGTTTTGCCAAGATATGTAACCATCTATATACCAGCTCATCTGCAACCAATGGTGCTTTGGAAAATTAAGGGAAGACAAAGCTAAGTAAAAAATAAACAAACCAAATCAAACTGATCTAGAGATACCTTTATTCAAAAAAATCATAAAACTGCAGTGTCAATAATTCACTTTGTTGGTTTGTAATTTGCCTTACCCATTTTAGACTTAAAATTCAACATTTTCTACTTCTCAGTAATGCTCCAACTCCAGTTTTCTTTAATGGTGTTATGCTATGTTGTGTAATCCCAAACACAAGCACAGGCTGGGCGGAGAGTGGCTCGAGAGCAGCCCTGAGGAGAAGGACTTGGGGGTACCGGTGGATGAGAAGCTCAACATGAGCCAGCAATGTGCTGGGCTGCATCCAGAGCAGCGTGGCCAGCAGGGCGAGCGAGTGGATTCTGCCCCTTTACTCTGCTCTTGTGAGACCCCACCTGGAGTCCTGCATCCAGCTCTGGAGCCCCCAGCACAAGAAGGACATGGATGTGTTGGAGCGGGGCCAGAGGAGGGCCATGAAGATGACGAGAGGGCTGGAGTAGCTCTCCCACGAGGACAGGCTGAGGGAGTTGGGGCTGTTCAGCCTGGAGAAGAGAAGGCTCCGGGGTGTCCCTTAGAGCAGCTGCCAGTGCCTGAAGGGGCTACAGGAAGGGTGGAGAGGGGCTTTTCACAAGGGTGTGTAGTGATAGGACAAGGGGGAATGGCTGTAAACTAAACAAGGGCAGATTTAGATGAGATATTGGGAAGAAATTCTTCCCCATGAGGGTGGTGAGGCCCTGGCCCAGGTTGCCCAGAGAAGCTGTGGCTGCTCCCTCCCTGGCAGTATTCAAGGCCAGGCTGGACGGTCCTCTAAGAAATCTGGGCTGGTGGAAGATGTCCCTGCTGATGGCAAGGGGGTTGGAAGCAGATGATCTTTAAGGTCCCTTCCAACCCAAATCATTCCATGATTCTATGATTCTATTTACACCAATATATACGTGCATGCCTGCTGAAATTGTGCTCTAAGAATAACTATGATCTGGCAGTTCGAGGTGGTCAGCCAGCCACCGCTTTCAGCTGCTCAAAGCACACCCTCTTTGCGCGAGGGACGTGCTTTCTATAACAGCTCTTCAACTACTGAAGACTGAGCTTCATGTGGATGCCATGTGGACTGATGATAACCTATCTTCTCTATCAGCCCCTTCTGATTTCAGGAGTGTTCACAGAACATGAAGAATTACTTGTTCCCTGAAGGACCTTTGCAAACCTCACACAAAAAAAGCAGGGAGGGAAACAACCAGATTAAATGATGGGTGCAGTTATCGAAGGTTCTATCATAGCTGTATCTATAGGGACTTCACCACCATGGTTAAACTGAGGCTCAGGTCGGGGGTTTTCTTTGTTTTGTTTTTTTTTCCACAAATCCAGAAAAATCATTTCAAATGCATATTGTGCTGCAGCAGCACTGGGTTTCGGACGCGGGTCTTTGATACGGTATTACCTCGCTTGCCTGCAGCAAGAGAGAGGTCCCTGCAAAGCAGGACGAGGAGTATGCCTGTCTTTCAAAACTCTGCAGGCCTGAACATTCCCTCTAGGAAATCAGCTGCAGCGCTCAGCTTGGTGTCATCTGCAAATTTACTGAGAGTGCGCTTGATCCCACTATGTCATTGATGAAGATAATAAATGGCGTTTGTCCCAGGATGGACCCCTGAAGGACACCACTTGTTACTGATCTCCAATTGGACACTGAGCTGTTGACCACAACTCTTTGGATACGGCCATCCATCCAATTCCTTATCCATCAGATAGCCCACCCAAAAAAACCATATCTCTCCAATTTAGCAACGAGGATGTTGTGTGGGACCATGCCACAGGCCTTACAACACTTCTTGCCCACCTCCTAAATTTATCTGTGTCTGTTATGGGTCTGCGTGGCAAGGTTTGGGTAGCGGGGAGGATGTAGGGGTGGCTTCTGCGAGAAGCTGCGAGAAGCTTCCCCATGTCTGATAAAGCCAGTGCCAGCCGGCTCCAAGACAGACCCGCGCTGGCCACGGCCAAGCCAGTCAGCGACGCTGGCAGCGCCTCTGGGATAACGTATTTAAGAAAGGGAAGTAAAAAACTCTGGGGTGAAACCGCAGTGAAGAGAGAGGAGTGAGACGATGTGAGAGAAACAACTCTGCAGACACCAAGGTCAGCGCAGGAGGAGGGGCAGGAGGTGCTCGAGACGCCGGAGCAGAAAGCCGTCGCTGGCAGCTGGTGATGAAGACCACGGTGAGGCAGGCTGTCCCCCTGCAGCCCATGGAGGTCCATGGTGGAGCAGATCTCCACCTGCAGCCCGTGGAAGGGACCCCACGCTGGAGCAGGGGGGTGCCTGGAGGAGGCTGTGATGGTTTGGGGAGCCCGCACTGGAGCAGGCCAGTGCCAGGACCTGCGGACCTGTGGGGAGAGGAGCCCACGCCGCAGCAGGTTTGGTGGCAGGGCTCATGACCCTGTGGAGGACCCACGCTGGAGCAGCCTGTTCCTGAAGGACTGCACCCTGTGGAGGGGACCCACGCTGGGACAGTTCCTGAAGAGCTGGAGCCCGTGGGAAGGACCCACGTTGCAGAAGTTTGTGGAGAACTGTCTGCTGTGGGGGAGCCCTCATGCTGGAGCAGGGGCAGAGTGTGAAGAGTCCTCCCCTGAGGGACAAGGAGCAGCAGAGACAACGTGTGATGAACTGACCATAACCCCCGTTCCCCTGCGTCACTTGAGGGGAGGAGGAGGAGGGAGAGAAACGGGAGTGAAGCTGAGCCCGGGAAGAAGGGAGGGGTGGGGGGAAGGT
>Ga0065711_1005080_pt1 | contig 21374 bp, 11 predicted proteins | sample Hoacrofraction12_FD_59098 | JGI IMG/M metagenome (GOLD analysis project Ga0065711, IMG submission 59098) | Hoatzin crop microbial communities from Cojedes, Venezuela - Epithelial fraction 12 v2 (version 2) | ecosystem: Host-associated > Birds > Digestive system > Esophagus > Crop | place... | reverse complement strand
GGGACCTCTGTGGGTCACCCAGTCCAAGCCCCTGCCGAAGCAGGGTCACCTACAGCAGGCTGCACAGGACCTTGTCCAGGCGGGTCTTGAATATCTCTAGAGAAGGAGACTCCACAACTTCCCTAGGCAGCCTGTTCCAGTGCTCCGTCACCCTCAAAGTGAAGAAGTTCTTCCTCATGTATCTGAGGCCTGCAAGAAGTCTTGCAGGTCTGACTGATGCACAGGAACCATTTTTAACAGTGTTTCAGGAGATTTAACATAGCTCCACTTAGCTTGGTCAAGGCAACAGCAATTGGCATGCCACTGAGCAACCTTTCGTGTCCTTGTCTGAGGAGGATGAGAGAATGTATTCCGTAGCCCTTTTTCTGGAAAAACGTGGTAACCTGCATCCAGCAGTATGTGGGGGTCATGAAAAGTTCTGCTTTAAGGCCACTTTGTAAATATAAAACCTAACTGCTGCTGAGGCTCCTACTCTGCACCAGCTGAAAAGCAAGTGAGGTTGAAATAAGTTATTTAATCAGTAACTTCTGTCCTGAATGCACTTTAAGCAATGTGATTGCTTGGCTTAAAAATAGCTGAAACTTGTAGGCAAGCATTTACTACATCTATTAAAGTAACAGCTGTTAAAATAATGAGCTTTCTGCAGTTCAAGAGTTGACAGCTTTCCCATCCCCTGCCTTATCAGAAAATCCCACTTCCACTTGAGGTGAAAACTGGCACCCAGTGTATCCTTCCTGGAGAAGGACTTCTTTTCCCCCCTGTCCCCACTGGATGAGAAGCGTGCCTGCTTGGATAAGCACACTCAGTCGGTGGAGCCTGTTTTGACGTTACCTCGTGACAGACAAGCCTAAGCTCTGAACTTAGGAGGGGTCTGAGACCTTTTTCATAGTTTCACATAATAGACTGGCTGGCTGGAAATTATAGATGGTGAACAGCCTGGCAGGAGGAACAGGCTTCACCACTGTTTCCCAGAGAAACAGGAGGGCCAGCTTCTGACTAGGTCCTGTTTTGGGTGGTTTGTTACTTAGATAAAAACAGAAACCTGAGCAGTTAGATGTAGAAAATGAGGATGGATTTCACACACACAGACACAAAAAATGATCATTTCATGTGAGATGGACTGTGCATGCTGTAGCAGGTGTGTTTCCCTGAAGCCACGATGGCCTTCTCTATCCATTACAGATAGAAAATGTGAAGACCATCCTGGTTTCAGGTACAGGGTGTGAGGTGTGAAGGGTTGCTGTATACTACATGGTTACAAGACATCTTTGCCCTCTCAGCCTCTGCTGAGGCCCCAGGGCGTGCGTGGGATCTCCTCCACCCTCCTGGGAGCTTGCAGAATAGCTGCCTCTGCAAAGGTAATGGGCAACCCTGCTTGTACACCCGCTGGCCAAGTACCCACCTGAACCCTGCGGAGAACACGCCATGTGCTACCTGATTCACACCAAGGGTATCTTGTTTATTTATGATAATGCCTCTAACAACAGCAAGAATCTGTTATCCAACAACTAAATATTTATCTTTTGATATAGTCTTGGTCTAGATAAAACAGAAGTCTTTCAAAATCTGAGTCAACAGAAGGAAGATAGCAATTTTCTCGCTCTCTTCCTGTTTGGGAAAATAACTGGTGCATGCTTCGATAACGTTGCCTAAAGGCTTTACTTGTATATCCCATCCCAGACCTTCACATATCACTGAGCACATGTCATTTCGGCTTCCGATTCACAGCCTAGGGGAAAAATACCCAGCACAATAGGGCCTGAATGCCAGACATATTTTACTTAGAGATATTTTATCTACTTTCAACCTGGGGCTGTTTTGTAAAACAAAAAAGAAAATGGCTAAACCAAGGATTTTTCCTTTTTTTTTTTTTTTTTACTGTGGTGATTAAAAAATAAATCCTAAAAGCCTATGTAAACCTTGTTTTTATTTGTCTAACTGGCTAGAGATGTTGATCCTTGGAGAGGCTTTGGAAGAATATAAAAGGAAAGCAGAGAAAGAAACATCTTTGCTATCTTACAGTTTTTTCATATTGAAGTCATGTCGTTTTCCTCTGTTGCTATCAGAGTAATGGGAGAAAAGAAATAGCTTTTGCCATCTGAGTGCATCAGAAAAGGTGATGTAGTTACTGTTTGTGTATCAAAGTGAGAGGTTGAATGAAGATGACCAAAAATATCTTGATAAGGAAATCCTGAGAATTTTTGGGATCACTTAAAGTTGCGTGTCAAGGTGTTTTTATAGTAATTCCAAAGTTAAAGCATAACTGTTTAACTGTGCTAAATCAGTATCTTCTTTGTGCCCAAAAAGATATTTACACCCTTTTGGATTCTACCTATTTTTGTGAAATTATACATAGAACTTTTTATATACATTTTAAACAGTTTTCAGTGTCGTTATAATTGATTTTATTGAAATGCATAAAAAGCATTTCAGTTTGTTGCCTGCCTAGTGACCAGCAACTGAAATAAATGCTTCAGGCAAATTGATTCTGTGGGATAGCAAATTTGTACAGTTTTGGTTAAAAAAAAAAGTTTTGCCTAATTCCTGTGTCTCTGAAAGCAACTACTTTTTTGTTTGCTTTCTTCTTTTTTTAATGCAAAGTGTGATGTTGTTTCAGCTAACCAGTCACTCCAGGCTTGGAGTGAATTCAAATTTCTTAAAGCTCCTTCCAAAGTGTCATTCCTATAACAGCTTATTGGATGTAAGGTGATATGTGTCAGTAGCAGTGAGATTTTTTTTGCCTACATTGATTTTCAATAAAAAGTTGAGCTTTCAATTAAATAAATATTTGTGGAAAGTGCTGCCTTTCTACAGGGTAAGAAATTTTATCTTCTTCCTCATCTTTCTTGTTTTCATTTTTAAAACATCTTGTTTCTGTTTGAAGGAACACAGACTATGACAATTGAATAACCCTCCCTGCCCGTTGTCTTCACAGCTTGGGTGCTGTCAGGCTGATCTACGCCTCTGAGCGACATCAAGCTCATCTCCTCTTTCTAGAGTCTCAGCTGAATTTTGGGGGTTCTTTTTGCTTTTGTTTTGTTTTGCAAAGAGGGGATTATAAGAAATGAGCTGGCTTTGATAAAGCAACCTTGAGAATAACTCCTGGGGGGGTACATCTCTCTCTCTCTAGGCAGGAAATCGCAGATGGAGGAGGTGCAGGATGAACTTGTTCACCGGCTCACCATCGGCCGGAGCGCTGCCCAGAGGAAGTTCCACGTGCCACGACCAAACATCCCGGTGGTTAACATCACTTACGACTCTTCACCTGAGGATGTGAAGGCATGGTTGCAGTCCAAAGGATTCAACCCTGTGTAAGTTTGAGGGCAAATGTAAGCAAACTTCTTCAATTTTTTAGTAATTAGGATGTGGTCTGGTCTGCCCACTTTTTAAAATCAAGCAGCCTTCTGAAAATTGAGACACATCAGATGCACCTGTGGAAAAAATAAATTATTTTTACGTATATATACATATATATTTATGTACATTTAGGAAAAAAATTACGTATATTAGCCTCCACGAAAAGGTAGTTAGAATCATTAAGGTTGGAAAAGACCTCTAAGAGCACCAAGTCCGACCATCAACCCAACCCCACCATGCCTGCTAAACTATGTGCCGAAGTGCCACATCTACATGTTTTTTGAACACCTCCAGGGATGGTGACTCCACCACTTCCCTGGGCAGCCTGTTCCAGTGCTTGACCACTTTTTCAGTAAAGAAATCTTTCCTAATAGCCAATCTAAACCTCCCCTGATGCAACCGGAGGCCATTGCCTCTCGTCCTGTCGCTAGTTAGTTGGGAGAAGAGACCAACACCTGCCTCACTACAACCTCCTTTCAGGTAGTTGTAGAGAGCAATAAGGTGCCCCCTCAGCCTCCTCTTTTCCAGACTGAATAATCCCAGTTCCCTCAGCCGCTCCTTACAGGGCTTGTTCTCCAGGCTCTTCACCAGCTTTGTTGCCCTTCTGTGCACATGCTCCAGCAACTCAATGTCCTTCTTTTAGTGAGGGGCCCAAAACTGAACACAGTACTCGAAGGTACTTGTTATAACAGATACTGAATTGACTGCAAGACTTCTGCTGCATGAAGTTTTGCCTTCATTTAGTAGCCCTATCTGAGACAATGTGGGATGAAGCCACCCTGCTTCTCTCCTTGGGCTAGTGTCTTTTTGCTTACTTGTTATTTGTTCCCTTGGTGTGACCCCAGGACTGTCAACAGCCTTGGCGTACTGACGGGTGCTCAGCTTTTCTCCCTCAATAAAGAGGAACTGAGGACTGTTTGCCCAGAAGGGTCTAGAGTCTACAGCCAAATTACGGTACAGAAATCTGCCTTGGAGGTACGTATAGCCCTGCTTACTAACCTAGTGCTGGGTCGCCGCTTTCGAACCTATAGAATTGAATAGCTTTTTCTGTGAGGCAGCTGGTTTTTTCTCAGTTCCCATCACGTTGATAAGCATTATTTGTGCCTGAGTTATTTGGAATTAATCCATTGAAACAGCATCCACTGAAACACGGTTTGGTATCTCTCCCCACTTCTAAGCGGGTCCACAAAGCGTTAGAGAAAGTGCACAGTAGTACTCAAGTTTAAGACTGTGATCAGGCTGCAAGAAGACAAAAGGGCCCAAAAAGGGTTTTGGGCAAAACAACAGGAGAGAGGAAAATGCCCTTTTTATTGCCTCTTGCTCTGCCTGGTACTTGGACAAACAGATACTCCTGGTATTTCTGGTGGTGATGAGTTAGTTTTGCTTTCTCTTCGCAGAGGAGATTTGATTTATTAGGCATGAGCAAGTGGCCGAGTGAGCTCCCTGTTGAATCTCGAGGCCTTGCAGGTCAAATGCTGGGGCTTCTGCATTAGTGGGTTCCTGGGTGGGGGGAAAACACATTTGACGCTGTGCTAGCAGAATTACTGACAGAAGGTTGAAAGTATTGTATCTCTCTATTCATTGCTCGGTGGCAGTTTAATTACAGTAGTATTGTTCCTTAAACACCTTAAGAGCTTGTATACAGAGCTGTGCTAGGCAGCATGCCTACCAGTTTTAAACCAGGAATATCGCAAGTGCGATTTCCTCTTTTAAAAAAAACTTGCTGTGGCATGTGGAGAAATGGACTTGATACTGTCAGGAGGTGAGACTAGCCCATACGAGAAACTGTATTGTTCAAATCTTCTTTAAAAGAAAAACCCAAAGAAGTTTAGAATGTGTTTCTATCCCCTCATGAATCTGGGACAGTCTTGCTTAAATGATTTTAAGCTTTAACGACCAGGCATATTTTTAAAGGGAATTTTATGATGATGCCTATTTTACACTTTGCCTGGTCAGTGTGGATCAGACAGCATTGCTTTCTAACACTGTTAAACTTGCTTTACCTTTACCCCCTCCTTCAAGCCCTGTTTTCCTGTGAGAAGGAGGGAGAAATATTTCACTTTTATTCTTAGGAATATGTGTCACTGCAGTCCAGAGCAATCCATCATTTCTTACTGAAGAGATAGGTGTATTCTGCAACTTTTCTGGAATGTCAGAAATCTTATTTCAGTTTCGTAAGGTTTCTGTGTACTGAGATGGAAGTGCCTTTGTGGTGGCAGACGGGTTGAAAAGCAGAGATGCGCTGGTTTGTAGAAAGCTGTCCTTTTTTTTCCTTTGTGCTGTTATTCTGCTTGCCTTAGTTAGGTCTTGCTCTGCAGGAAACTGAGCAGTCAAAACTTGTCTAATAAACACTCTAGAAGTGTTAATAAACATGCACTGAGTGTTGAACAATGTCGTTGGATTTTGTTAGTGAAAAGGTAGTTGAAATATTTATTTCCACTTCAGTTATCTGAGGTTTAACTGATGAATTTCAGAATGTATGCAATTTTGATTACTTTAGACTGTTGTTTGCTGAATTACCCAAACCATTAAGTCACATCTGCCTTTCTGTCCCTACAATATTTCAGGTTGCAGGGTTTTGGAAGGCTGTCCTTGTTTAAAAGAAACTGTAGGAATGAGTATCACAGCCAAAATGCCTGCATGTGACCTAGCAAAGATGAGCTTGTATGTTCTTACTGCTCAAACTAGAAACGCCTCTAATAAGAGAAGCACTTAAGCACACACAAACTTCTACCAGTGTCAGGCCTATTTTACAATTTGATGCTTTTTATAAGCAATTACTGGGTTATGGGTTTGACCACCATAATTGTCCTACATGACTAATCAGTGATAAGTTTTCAGGAAGTTCTCTGGCATCCTTTATATAGCACTCGTGGTGTCACATTGCAGTGAATTACCTGGGTGTTAAGTGCAAATAGCAATAATAGCCAGAGACAGAGCAAACCCACACACTCTCTAGCGTTACGGAACTCCATGCCTCGTCTGTATTTGTTATTTCTGCTTGGGATCTTCCACAAGTGTTTCTGGATTCACACCATTTTTGCAAGCCGGTGAAAGGCCTACCTCTCGGATTTGGGGCTGCATTCCCAAATATGGACATCCTGATCTTCACTTTTATGCAGCTACAATTTTCCTTTTAGTGGTGTTCTACCTCAGGCACAGGAATTCAGCATTTTGTAATTGGAATTCCACTTGTTGGAATTCAGTAATTTTTCCCTTATGAGGAAAAAAAATGAATAGGTACCATAATTTAAATTACAGCTCTAAACTAGAAGAGGGCAGATTTAGATTTGATATTAGGAAGAAATTCTTCACCATGAGGGTGGGGAGGCACTGGCACAGGCTGCCCAGAGAAGCTGTGGCTGCCCCCTCCCTGGCAGTGTTCAAGACCAGGTTGGATGGAGCTCTGAGCAACCTGGTCTGGTGGAAGGTGTCCCTGCCCATGGCAGGGGGGTTGGAACCAGATGATCTTTAAGGTCCCTTCCAACCCTTACCATTCTATGATTCTATGATGGTAACTCCATGCAGCCCTGAATCACAGAAGAGTTTAAAACATCCAAGGAAGCAAGGCTCCTAATGGAGTTTTGTGGCCCTTGTGTAAACAGACTGCAGGTGCAGTGAAGGTGCTTGGGGTTGAACGGTTTTCTGGGCCTGTCCAAACAAAAGCAGAAAGACAACCCTGTGCGAGACCAGCCTATCAAGACAGCAGAGAGCTGGCCATAGCCAGGGCCAGACACCTCCTTTCTGCCAGAGGCAATGGTGGTGGCAAAGCAGCGGTGTCTCAGGAGGAGGCAGGACGCACTGCACTCTTCATACCGATCAGAGTATCCCCACCGGGAGCTGCTTTCTAGGGTTTCTCCAGAAAGTGGAAGTTTACCTTGTATGCCAAGTACAGTGCATTATAGCAGCTTGGCTGGTGATCTATATGGACTTACTTTTTCACTGCAAAGTGAACATATTAATAGTCTCCATGATTATGAGTTTTTGTGTGTCCATTTCCTTAACTTTTCTTGAGCGTCTCAAGCTCTGGTATTGAAAAGAGCTACAGAAGATAAGCATAGAGACACAACATGCTGAACACCACCTTTTTCATCTCCAGAAGGGAACACTTCAGGTCCGCATTCTCACTGTCTTCCTACTCCATGAATGGGAACCATGGACACACATCCCTCTAAAACTGAAGATGGTTTCTATCTAATATTTGTATCAAAATGTCTGGAAGAATAGCTTATTCTCTTTGACACCTCAGTGAAAGGAACAGCCCAGGTACAGCAGTGGGACTGAATGATGGAGCTTACTGATACCTCATGATCTGGTTAGGGACTAAGCTGGGTAAATCACTAAGGCCAAGGTCTAGTAGTCTGTTCTAAAAATCGTATTCCCAACAACAGCCCTAGGCTGCGTAGCTGCCCTGTCTCCGAGTAGGATGTGCCTGTTGTGCTGTGCCACATGGCCTGTTGCAGTTGGTTTGGTTGAGCAGCGTTTCAAGCTCATCAGTCACGTTGTTACTGATGTTATCAGGAAGGTAAACTATTTCAGCCTCGGCTGCTCTGTCATTTCCAGAAAAATATTTGCACATCACCTCTGATAAAGCATGTTGTCAGGTACCTGTTGATGTTTTTTATGCATGACTTAGTAATGGGTGACTGCTGACCTTACTCTGTATCTGAAACTAAGTGGGCAAGGACAAGATGAATTAAGACAAATAGAAGTGTTCTCTCACCTTCAGGGAGTCAATTATAAACCCCCTGCTTTGTCCTTCTACTCTGAGAGGAGAGAGCAATGGTAATTTACCTAGCAGGAGCATCCTAGCCTCCCTCCCTGTGGACGCCTAACCTGTCGGCCAGGTAATGGCATCAGATAATGCATTGTAATGGATATAATGGGGAAATCTAAATTAAATTTTATGTAGTGGGATGAATTTTCAGAGTTCAGAATCAACAGAAAGATTTTTTTTTTTTTCCCCCTAACAGTCCTGAAATTTGTTTTACACTTTTCAAAAACAAGTTTCTGCTTCCTTATTCAGAGGCCATTTTGGAAGATAGTTTTGAAGCTTGGGAGGTCACGTCACAGCCAGATAATGCAGTAGCGGCTGTGATTCTTGCTTTCTAATCCTCTGGTGTCATTCAAAGTCATGCACGCTTTGGAAAGTTCTGCTCTAGTGGACAAGTGTACTAGCCTTGCTAATAGCTTTGTTTACGTTGCTGAAGCAATCTGTTTGCAGCTAGCTCATCAGACCTGTTTTTCACCCTGAAAGGTGAAGTAAGGCCTTGTCCCCACAACACTACCCTGTTGCTAATGCAGTAGTATGATACACTTCTTATTACTGTGTTCTGAGTTTGAAGGCTGTGTCTCCGAACAGCAAATGCATGATGGTGTATTGTGTGATGTGGGATACTAAGATTAGGTGTCTCGATCCTTATTTAGGCTTTAGCTGTGCAAACCCATGTGCATGCATGAATTTTGTGTTTACAAAAATCTAAACGCACCAAGAGTTTATGCGCTTTAATTTCCAAATATGATTGCCATGATATTTAAGTACTGCAGGGGGGAATCCTAACAAACTTGCTGGGCTTTAACCGTGCTTTTACCGAGGCCATATTTCACCCCATAAATATCCAGCATTTCCAGGGGCTTGCATGGGGACTAAGATGCTCAGCAATGCTGAAAGTCAAGATGACACTTTTAATAGTCTGTGGGTTCTTTTCTGGTCCACATTTAAGGATAGTGTAAATCCTTTCCTATTCTAAATGTTACTTAACCAGATTCTTAGTGCCTTTTTAGTTCTGAAGCTGCAAGGTGAGTTTAACTTGTTCAAATATCTATCTTAATAAAAGACGATCTTCATCATGTGTCAAAACCAGAAGTAAACTCTTTTTCTGTTTTATTTGTTTATAGGCGAACAGCGGTAGTTCAGAACTGCAAGAAATTATGAGAAGACGACAAGAAAAAATCAGTGCAGCCGCCACAGATTCAGGTGTGGAGTCCTTTGATGAAGGAAGCAGCCACTAGATGTGTTCCCTCTTTTCTTTAATTCCGTTGTCTGTAGCATTATACCATCCAGCTTTGCTTTACGAAGCAGTGACGGGGAATATCTTACTATGTTGTGAATGTAACTAGCCACCATAAAGGAAATAAAAAACCATAAAGTAGTCTCCACAGAAGTACCTGCTGCTGGCTTCTCAGCATTAAAAATGAACAGGTGAGAAATTCAATGGAGGTTCCTGACAGGTGAAAATACTGGCACGTGGTTCATTGACACCCAAACACAAGTCTTGCCTGTGTAGAATTAACAGGATGGATAAACTGGAACATGTCTTTGTTTGTGATTCATGCGAAGGGAGCTGAGCTAGCAATAAAAACGCATTTGAACCCTTCAGTAATAATAAGATTCTGAACCCCACCTCTTGCTGTAGTACGCAGTTATGTCTTCTTGGCTCAGTCTTTCTTGTCATGCATTCGGCTGCAGGATGTTTAGTGAAGCCAGCAATCAGAGAGGAAGTGTTTAGAGAATGAACAGCAGCCCAACATAGACTGAGTCTTTTTTACATCACTCCCAAGATGTTTTACTACTAATGATGCTGTTTATAGCAAAACAATACTCTGTACTTTGATTTTATTAATACTTCACTCCTGATGAGCTATAATATTGCACAAGAAGGAATAACTAGAAAATAGTAACACAGCTCAGCTCAAAGAGGTCATCAGATCTGCTGTAGGTAGCCATGAAACAATTCGCACTGCTTTTCTTTTTAATATACTTGCATTTTTTTTGTTTGTAACTTAACCCATCAAAAGAGCAGTGTATAATCTAGACTTCTTTGTGTGTTGACCCCAGATGTCAGTTTTCCCTTATGTAAAAAGCTATTGTTCCTTCATAAATGTAATTTTTTGGAAAAGTGGATTCCTGGAGGCAAAAGGGGGAGAAAAGCAAACATCACTTCCCAGCAAATATTATTTTTGAAGACGCAATGATGTTTGTCACAAAAATGCTCAGTTATTTCACATGGTCATGTGATTTTATATATAATATATGTATTATATATAATATATAATATCACTTAACTTAGACAAATTTAATCATCTAGTTTGATTAAGTTTTGTAGTGCCTTTTTCACATGAATCAGCTTAAAGTCTGCAATAAACAGTGTTTCTTGTCTGTTAAATAGTTGTATCTTTGCAGCTACAAAGATGGTATTGAAGTAAGTGTTCTTGATTTTTGCCATTAGTTTGCTCTTCCTCTGCGTACAAGGGAAAAAATAATCCTATTCATTTTTCATAAAAGAAAAATTAAAAATCTTAATAAAGGTGTTTAGTGCCATTTATTGTAAATGTCCTTACAAATTCTGCTTCTGTGTGTTCGTTATGTGTCTACGTATATTTTTACATTTAATATATAGTCTTTATGCCTGTGAAAAGTATGTAGGTTCTCCACCTGTCATTTAAATGTAGTCTTATCCAGAAATCGGTCAAGAAGTCATGAATCCCAAACTGAAGACTCCAACTGCCATAGCAATGACTAAGAAATGGATTCTTGTCTTACCCAGCCTACTGTAGGTGACCCTGCTTCGGCAGGAGGGTTGGACTAGATGACCCACAGAGGTCCCTTCCAACGCCTACCATTCTGTGATTCTGTGAAAGAAATTATAATTCTTGATTGCTTTCTCCCTATAGGAAACATCTGAACCAGCATACCTGCATCCATTCCACTTATATACCTAGCTTTATGGGGGAAAATTGTCTGTCTCACTGCATCGCCTATCATTAAAGGTCAAGCCCAGTCCTCCAAAGGTTTCATGTATTCTCCCAATCACATTTAAAATCTACTCCTCCCCACCCTCTCTAGTAAGCATCCATACCTAGTCTGAGAAGAGTTCACTGTGCAGCAAAGACCCCTACACTAGGTGGTGAATGACTAAGAAAATAAGGGACGATCTGAAGCTACTCTTAGATAGATGCTTTGCTACTTGCAAGTACAAGAGTAGGCAAATTTTAAAAAGAACTTTGAAACACATATTCAAAAATTAGAGTCACTGTATTTTCTCATGGAAAGTATGTCTGGTTCCATGAAAGGCACTGGGGTGATTACCTGTACCTTTGTTCCCCTGTTAACTACCAAAATATGAAGCAAATATCCATATTGTCTGCAAGCTTTTCCTAGCATTCAGCAGACGCTTTGGCTTTGCCCAGAAGGAAACATCAGCTCTTCGGAGTCTGTGGAGTTGGGTGTGCAGAGGTCTTGGATGAAGCACCCATGTTTCATCTCAGAGAGAAAAGAGGTGGCTTCACAACTGTTTTTTTGAAGCTGGGTTTCTGCGTCTCTCTTAAGTTGTATGGGGAGAGCCAGGCAAGTCTGAATGGGACCAGTGTGCTCGGAGGCATCTTGGGAGAGACTTGGGAGGGAAACAGTAAACCCCTTCCATATATTTGAGGGATAAACAGAATAATCTGGGGGCTTGGGGGTTGATTGTTCTGTTTGTTTCTGGGTTTTTTTCATAGTTTTTAAATTAACTACTCATGACTTAACAACCTAGTACAACTTGAGTTGTATTTCAGCCTTAAACTTTGCTGAACTAGACTTTATGATTTCTGTGTTAGAGTCTGTGAAACCTGAGTGGCATTAAGGCAGATTACTCCCATTTTTTTGCTGGAATTTCTGTGATGGTTTAAGGCACTGCAGCGAGCTTCACCCCTCTGCTGCGCAGTTTAGGGCTCCTCAAACAAAAATACAATGTTTTCTTCCAAATTTTCAGTGTCTTAAATGAAAACAGTGGTAAAACACAGCGTTTCAGTCAAAATGTTTTCTGTAGGATTTGAGCAGTGAGGATTTAGTTTTTTACACTAATATTTTAGAAAGCCGGGATACGTGAGAAGTGTCTTTGAAAAGGAACCAAAACAGTTTTTTAAATGCCAAAGAAACGCCTCATTAGCTGTGGAAAAAGGAGCCATGTTTGATAACATGGGAACAATTTTACTATTTTGCTGCCATCAAGTCCGCCTTTTAACTGGGTGGAGGGAGAGAGTTTTAGCAGTGTATGTTCAGTCAGCAGTTTTATGCTTTCAAAGTGCATACATACTTACCTTTTAACAGCACCAGGGCACTTCTTCCCACTCTTTTAGTCTGCTTGTTCCCTTGGGACACCATGGGGAGAGAAACCCACTGTGAAACCTCACATTTAATTTGTTAAGAACACTTCTAATCATTATTGATGCATGGAACAGTTTACTTGCCATCTAGCAATTCAAATGTTAAACAGCATTGTGAATGCGTAAATGAGATTTTTTTTTTATGCATACTTTTATTGCTCCAACGTGTTGTGCTATATGAAAGCTGGTGGGTTTGGAGGGAGCTGGGAAATAAGTGCAGACTTCCACATTATTGGTGTGTGCATAAATCAATGGTTTATGGGGAAGCAGCTATCCAAAATGATACGATATTCTGACATGTACAGAGCTCCCAGTGACTTTAAGTGTATTCATCCATGTTTGTGACACTCTGAAAGTGTCCCTGGAAGTGCTTTGCTGGACGGTAACAGCAGTACTTTGCTAATTTAGTGACGGGAACAATCAGATACCCATGAATAACTAGTATGATGTGGAGTAAGTCTTTCTGCTTTGGAAACCTGTAACTAGCAGATTTTTTTTTTAATTGTGAGAATTGAAGGTATTTTGAGTTTTCAGGTTTTTAGAACTTATACAAAAGCAAGATACAGCTGGAATGCCAGACCCTTGTTCAAGCAGGTGTCTCCACTGATTTTCCTGGGCTGCATCTTATCAATAACCATGGTTATGAAAGGGAGAGGTTCTAGCCAAGCCACCATGTTACAGGAGCCCAGGTTTTCTATAATGTTTTTCCTCAGCTGTGAGGTATGTGTAGTGTGTAAAACACAAAACAAGCAGCCCTAAGGCTCAAGCGTGACATATCAAAGAGTAGCTGCGAGAATATTTCTGTGCTCAGCCTCTCACCTTCACATACACGCAACAGTGTTCTGTGTGGGAAGGGCAAACCTGAGGAAACTTGCAGGTGTGCATGGGGTTCTGTATTTAAATTTTGCACAAACACGTTGAACTTTTACTGCTGCTGAGTTTTAGCTAATGAGCCTATTTAACTGCCTTTGGCTCTTCAGTATCTTTCTTCAGTTTCTTTGAAGTTATGTGCTTGGGTTACAGCTTTGGCCTTTTCCTACTTCCTCAGCATTCAGACCAAAACCAGTATCAGGGTATTAGTCTGCGCCTCTACTCCTCCATAATGTTTATTAATTAAAAGAGGAGGAGATCAAAGAAAATGAAGAGGCTTCCTAGTTGCTTCCTAGCCGCCACTGCTGCCGGTCACAGCAGCAGCGAACCTTCAACCCCCCTGCTCCCATCCATTTCAACAGCCCTAACAATGTTACCCTCTCACGAGAAATGGCTGAAAGCAACAGCTTTTGCCTGCCTGAATGAAACTACTGTTTTCACACAAGCCCTTAAAAAAGAAGTGGGAGTGAGGTGGTGTGATGCTGCTTAATGAGCTGAATGAGGAGGAAGGGAAGGGCCAGTTTTGGTGTGTAAGATTATGATGTTGAATATCTGACAAGGGACAACTTTGTCTTCTTTACGTACAGGGAAAAAAAAAACCAGTAAAATGAAGTAAAGCGTAAGTAAGGCTTCACAGCCTTCTGAATCCTTCTGTGAGGATGGAATGAAACAGTTCTGAAGACCTAAGTATATCAGGGTCACGGCACAGGGCATGCTAGGAGAGACAGCACTTTCACATTGCTCTCAAAACTTCTTAGCTCTTCTAAAACATGTCCTTAGGTTTACTTGTTTGCTCCTTCCATGGGGGCATGCACAGTATGAGGCAACAAGGCGAGAACCTGCCCTGGTTTTGATTAATGGTCACTCACTGGGCAGAGCTGCTTTTCCATGCATCTGGGTCAGCAGATGCTGTAAGAGCAGCGAATCAATATACAGCATCTATGCCGTCAGCAGAGCTATAGGCATGAAACCCATAATTCAAAAAACTATTAAAAACCTGACGCTTCAGACAGCTTTACAGCTGCGATGACTTCAGCGTTGTATTTTGACAGATGCTGGAAACCATATCAGCACACAGCAAGAGTCCAAAACATTGTTCGTTTAGATTTGCTTTCAAGGAGCGTGACAAGGTAAAACCAAAGTAGGAGGTCAATGCAGGCCAAAAGGCTCTGCAGAGTCTTCTGACCCACGATGTCTCCCAGACTCTTTCATTGCTTTACTTATGTCTTGAACTCTGGGAGAGGTGGTGTCCGCTGCTAGCCCAACACACCCAGTTACGCAGTTTTGCATACACTGTGGGGTAGGAAAAGGTATTTTTCTGAAGACCTTTTCATTGTGAGTTACTTTGTGATTAAGCAGCTACTAAAGGAAAAATACACACCTGCTTCTGTGCAAATGGAATAAATTTTTTGACATGCATTCAAAAAACTGTATAATAAATTCAGGCTACTCAGGCAGTATCATTTGCAACAATGTGATTTTGGCATCTTTGCAGCAATCTTGTACCCTGTCATGTTCAGCCAAGCTTCTGTTACAGCCAGCTCATACTGATATTTTGTGTTTTTACCTTTTACTTGTAACAGTAAGGCTGCTGACTCTGGTTTATGCTACAGAATAAATGTAGACTTGATGGGCAATCGCCAGCAGGAGGGAGCAGGCAGTAGATGAGAAAGTAAAAACAGTTGTGGGTTGGTTGGTTTTTTTTCCCCCTGCTAGTTCTCTAGAGGGATTTGACCATATTTTCTGAGTAAACATATAACGAAACTTTTTAAAAAAAAAAAGCATGAAAGCAAGGTCTAAATGGTCAAGTGCTCATTTATAATTCTGTCTTCTCTTCAGATTAGGTCAGACAAATCTTTGCTGTTCCTACTGAAATGGCAAGCCCTCCAGCTGAGGCTCACTGGTGAAATAAGAGAACTGTGTACCTTTGAAGCCTGTCTTGTTAGCAATCTGCTCCCTGAAGGCAGGGCTCTCCGCCCTTTTGCCCCTATCCCTATGCATCTTCTTTAGAGAAATGGCATCTCTGCTTTAGGACTGGGCTTAGTGGAAACTGTGGAAATAGTATTAGATGCCTGGGAAGAGAAGGTGGGGCGCAGTTCATATCATACGCATTGAATAATCGGAGGTGGAGTCCTGTTTCTTCACTACCCTTCACAGGACCTGTTTTCTTTGGGGCGTTATGTTAAGTCTATGCAGTTTTGCTTAACACCGATGGGACAGTCTGAAGAAAGTTTTCCACTGTGACCAATACGATGATGAAATAGATATTAAGGGAACAGACACCTATTAGCCTGCTAGCGGAACAACTCATTGGAAGGAAAAATTCAAATACCATCTGAAGGAGGTTATTGGGAAGTAGCTGAGCTACCAAACTGCACCCTCGTACCGTGACAGGTGATAGCAGGCCGCGGGGCAAATAAAAAGCGTATGTGGGTGTGTTTGCTGTTTCGCTGACAGTGACTTCTTCACAGGTAAGCAATCCAGTGTGTTTACTTTCAGTTCAAGTTTGCTTTGTTTACATTGAGTACCATTGCTGCTAACTTCCAAGGAGGTGACACAAAGCAACAGGTTACAAAAAATGCCATCGACATCCATTCTGACAGCATCCATGTCACAATACACAATGATGTACCGGAATTATACAAAGACAAAAAAAAATAGATATATAGCTAATAATTCTGACTAGAACTGAAACTGACAGCAAAAAAGAAAAGAGCCCCCCCGCCCTGACCCCGAAGCCCCTGCAGGAATCCACACCGACGCTTTGGCAGCCTCCTAGCAATAAAGCGATAACCAGCCCTTCACATGCCAAAACCTTGTTTTTGTAACATCGTGAATTCCTGGCTCAGAGAAATAGTTACATCCGTTAAAGCACTTTTTTTTAATTTCCCCCTTTCCACCACCCCCAACCTGAATCAGCTTCACGTTTTTACACAGGGTTAATACTTATTAAAAATAATAAACAAATGAGGGGTATAGGCACCATAGACTGCTCGACAGTTAAATGCTATAGTAATGGAGTCTAAGATAGCCCAGCTTGAAACTCAGCTGCCCTTTGATTAGATTAATCTAAAACAAGAGCCTGATCTGTGGCATGACTGAACAGGCTGGTGAAAAGAGCAGTCCTTCAGCTTAATTAGTAGTAACACAGTCAAGAACCAAAACCACCCCATCTCTTAGTGTCGGCTGCCTGCTTCAGCTTCAGGCTTCATGTTTGGATTGCTGCTCGTCAGTCCGTTCCTCAGGTCTTGTGCTCCCCCCAGGCCCCACATACATCAGTGCTGCAGGAAACAGTCAAATCCACGTAGCCAGCAACTCCCCCCACCCTCCCACCCCCTTTTCTCTTCAGAATCTCCAGAGTTCTTCATGTATGTTCATGCCTCGCTATTCACTAATGAGGTATTATTAGGTACTAACAATGCCTGCTCTCCTATGGACCTTAGCACAGACCAGTGACACATGAAGAAAGCTCTTCAGTCAGCCATTAAAAAAATATTGCACTTACTTTAACCTTAAGCCCAACCTGCACAGAAAAAAAAATAATTAAAAAAATTAACCAAAAGTACCAATCAAAAACCCAACACTCTGGAGCAATCCATTTGATGCACATATAGTGTCTTTTCCTTCATGTTGTTTAGTTGAATTTGGTCCAGTATTTTAAAAAAATGTCCAGAAATGAAACAGTTCAAAAGACACTGCAGGCTCGTTAAGGCTTTTTCTCCCCAGTGCTTCAGCAAGTTAAAAGTTTCTTTCTTTCGTTGTCCGTGTACTGCAAAGCAGCGGTCTCTCCTGGCAGAACAACTGGCCGTTCAAACCATCAAAAGAAAAAAAAATCAGAAGCAAGGGAAGATGGGTGTGCTTCAGGGTCTCACCTGGAACTGAACAAACGAGATGCTTTAGAAATTAAAAAATGGAAATAAATACAGTTCTTGGCATTTATTTTTACCAGCCCTCCATACAGGCAGGAACTGCAGGCCACCAGTACAGGCAGCTTGGCTCTGGGACTCAGATTCGACAGTAAACATGAGGAAAGGTGAGGCAAAGCGGGGTTCATTTTACGGGCGGGGGGATGATGCACGCCGTGGCTAGGAAAGGCGCACGTGCAACACCACAGCCACGCAGCAGAGACGCGTTGAGTCTGTAGCTTCCTGCTTCACCCAAAAGCAAATACTGAGGTTATGGCTGAGTTATTACTGCCACCTAATGAACTAAAGCTCATTAGCTTGAACAGCAGTGATGTACGCCCTCACAGCTTGTCCCCACCGGCAGATCTCTCGGCAGGTCAGAGCCCTGTGTTTCACTCTGCAGCCGGGGACGGGGCTGGGCTGGCTGCGTGCACGGTCAGGCGCTGGGGCTCAGTGGCAAGGCAAGATGGTCGCTGCGCTCACGCTAACATTGGCACCAGTCTGAGACACCTCCTATTCCCCGGTTCTAGATTTATAAAAACAAAATCCCCAGCATTTCATGCCAGAGTTTTTTGGTTACCGCCTCGCCACAATAGCAGTGCTGGCAGAGCATCCCCAAAGCTCTGCTGGCCTTGGGAACCTGGCAGTCGGTAAGTGGCTGGAGAATGACTGAAGGTACAAAGTCCTCCCCTCCTTCAAACTTTGTAAGGTGTGTTAGGACAAGTGGCAGGGAATGAATGGTTAGATGGCTTGCACAGCATTTCCAGATTCTCTTTTTCTTCGAATGATGAGTAAGCCACCACATTCCTATAGTGCCATGGGAAGTATAGCAGATAAAATATTGCGAGAGGCTAGAGGGATTTTCCTCACCCTCTCCATGTGAGCATCACCTCAGAGGGGGATGAGACCTGGAAAACCCCAGAGCCCCAGCAAAGCTCCTGGAGCAAATGCCCATGACACTGGTTGCTGCCGAGCAGCCGGGACGCGGGGCTGTGGGCATGGCACGTGCCCAACTCACCACCTGTGACTCTGAACTAGGACTTGCTGACGTTCTCATATATGACATCGCTGATGCAGAACTGCTGCTTCTTCTTTTGCCACATCAGTTGCACGCACTGGTGGATAAAAATATATTGTTCCTGCAAGAGAAAACCAAATGAGTGGGCATTTTTGCACCTCAGAAAGGATGACAAAAACCCAAAGAGTGACACCGTTTGATAGTTCACAGTAACAGCCTGCACAGCTTCCCCATCTCTCCCCCCTCAGCCCCACAGAATGGACAGTGAGCTGTCTGCTCCCTAAGAGCCCCCAGCTGTTCCCAATAGCAGCTGGGCGAGTACAAAATCCACCTGAGCTGCCTAGGCATCATAATCACTTGAATGATAGCACACCATCACCTGAATGATAACAGGTGATTAATGGAATAGAACAGTTCTGTTCAGTTGGATCTGAACTAAAGTGGGTCTAGCTTATATTGCCCGAAAATGAATTAATTCCCAGAAAGGTACCCGAATGCTTTATGTGCAAATTGCATATGTGCCACTTATGGACCTGAAATATTTAAATGAACTTCACGTTCCTTAGTGCTTGACTTCTTCACCAATAAAAAGCTGAAACCTGATTTTGTTGACAGAGCAGTTAATTATTTGGGGAGTTACAAGCCCTCTGCAAATGACACTGTAAGCAAGGCGGGTCAATCACATGTACTGTCATATTTGTGGACAGGTTTTTGTGCAACAAGACTGGTTATCTTTGGTTTTGGTTATGGTCTGGCTTTTGTAAGCACTATCATCATACAGATAAACACTGTAATTCAACTGGAAATCTAAAAGTCATCAATTAAGGTCCTTCCAAAGAGAGACAAGGCAATCCCTGATGAATCCCACACTAAGCTTGAAGTGCACTATGCGCAAGGAGCAAATGGATCTCAGGCAAAAACAACTGTCCCAAGGCAGAGTTCCAAGGTCCAAAGCCCGAGTCTGGATTTCAGTCCCTGTCCCCTGTGATCAGCTGATCCCAGGAGATATCAACAGGAGTTTGAAACATGTTTTAGACCACAGAAATGCCTGGACTTCTTCACATCCACTAATTTGGATTGACTGGTTTCAATTCAGAGTGTTCTCCAATCTAACCCCCTTTTTGGGTCTGTGCCGTTTGTTTTTTTTAACTGCTCAGCACGACACTGCTAAGTTTCCAGTGTACGAGGCAACGCGAACCCAGGCGAGCTGTGTGCGGTTTCAGGTTTGGTAAGGGAAGCCATTTTGGTGGCCTCTGCACCCGAGTGCTGTTGCCACCCAGTGACGTCCGTGGCCAAGCTTGGCCACTGCCTGGAGCAGCAGGAGATAGGCCACCGTCAAAGCCCAGTCCTCGACAGCAGCCCCCCACAGGCAATGGGTTTTTACATTAAAAAAAAAAAATCACATCACCTCCAGAGTGGTGATGCATTTGCAGCTGAAATAAACCATCAGGATTTGTTTCTCTGGCATTTACATAAGGATCAGCCTTTGGATTAATTCAGTGAATTATGATGGGAAGTGGTAGTGTGATAGGAATGATCCGAAATGGTCTGAGAACAATGACCTTTTTTCATTTCTAGATGCTAGCTTATTGGCACTGCAGGTTTTCCTCCCCCTCTCCTCTCCCTGCTAAGTCTTCTTTGCTTTGCTCTGGGTTAAACAATCCTTGGCGACAGATGATCTGCCAGTCCCAGCCTGCAAACAGTGATGGTGGCACTTCCAGCTGCATGGAGGTTGCCAGCTTACACTGCGTCTGACCAGTGAAGAGTACAACAGGCGTGAAATCTCTCCCTCATTAGCAGAGGAACTGGGAAGGTTTCAGATGCATAGAAGCTTCTGCTTCGGAAAAAAAAATTTGTGAATTTTTTCCATTATATACTCTGACAGTATGACTATTCTCCTGACATTTGCCTTACAAATACAAGAAGAAATACCCAATAGATATTTGGGCAGGGAGAAGGGTAAGGAGGGTGTCTGGCAGACTCACAGTTCTTTTTGTCTGTTTTGCTGGTTATTTGTACTGCCATCATGTAACCGAGTTCCTACGCTTCGCCAGATGACATCCTCTTGAACAAGCGTGAATGGCTGTCCCATACTGATATCGTTTGATGAGTCATTAATCCCCTCAGTAAGCCAAACTGTTTTCAGAATGGTTTGAAAATTTCTTATGTTAATCTATTCTAATGCATTTTTTGCACATTGATTTCACAGAAGGTGAGAATAACTCATCCGCTCTGGAAGACATCAGTGAGACTGTTGAAATGTTATCAGACCCACCTACGCAGCAGATTAATAACGTGACAATATTGCAATGAAAATGAAAACTCAGTTGCATCTATTCATAGCTATTTTGCCAAGCGCTCAGGAGGAACAACAGCCGTTGGACCAGAACATGCCACAGAGAGATATGAAATAGATCTGACGACAAATTCGCAATGCTGAAGCGCACGGACCTTACCTCTGTCTGCACCATGGACATTCTGTAGGACCGCATGTCAGACACCAGGCCCAATATATCCACGAACTCGTGATCGCGGATGTGCTGTAAGAGCCGATCCAGGGCGATGAAGGTTCCCGTTCGTCCCACTCCAGCACTGCAACACACACAGACACGCATCTCACGTCAGGCTCTCCTGACGGGGACACAGAGGATCATCAGAGGTACTGCACAGAGCAGGTGCCCTGTGGCTGCGATAATTGGATGAAGCTAATCTCAGGTCAGACAGGCCAGTTCATCCGTAGGATTTAATGCCATGCAGCCCTTCCATACACTGTGTAGGCAGAATGTATGGAACGGGTGGCTCTGCGGTTGTTTCGCCTTCCTATGTTCCTCTTTACGCACTCGCACGCAGAACCCACGTGCACAGCTCCATCCACCCTTACCTGTCTTCAAGGGGCAATGGGCACAAACTGAAGCAGAGGAAGTTCCGGCTGAACATGAGGAAGAACTTCTTCCCTCTGAGGGTGATGGAGCACTGGAACAGGCTGCCCAGGGAGGTTGTGGAGTCTCCTTCTCTGGAGATATTCAAGACCCACCTGGACGCGGTGCTGTGCAGCCTGCTGTAGGTGACCCTGCTTC
>Ga0065711_1036153_pt1 | contig 21376 bp, 13 predicted proteins | sample Hoacrofraction12_FD_59098 | JGI IMG/M metagenome (GOLD analysis project Ga0065711, IMG submission 59098) | Hoatzin crop microbial communities from Cojedes, Venezuela - Epithelial fraction 12 v2 (version 2) | ecosystem: Host-associated > Birds > Digestive system > Esophagus > Crop | place... | reverse complement strand
AAAAAAAAAAAAAAAAAAAAAAGTGCATTTTTTCCTGTAGAGCTTCAGTCCTTTCACTTGCAGCACTTCGGCTGACCTGCATTAGACAGCACTTGCACAAAGTGCTACAAAGCCAGCACTCGCTGTGGGTTTGCTGCCCTGTCATCATCTCCTTCTGTTAATTCAGACACCATGCAGGAGTACATACACGGTGCAGATAGTGTCACTAGCGTAGCAACTGGTGGGTGAATCATAATGAAACTACGAAGAGGAAACGTGTCGCAAACCGAAGGAAAAGCTTGCTTTTCAGTGGACGGTTTCATCTACAGAAGAGTGCTGAAGTTAAGGATGCCGACGAGTGAATTAACTTGTGCCCTGGTCACTTTCTGCAGCTTTTTATGCAGTTATTTACTGGTTCTGTTGCTATGGGAAATATGAATACTCGCCATGACAACTGCAGGAGAGCGTGGCACACAATCCACTTCACACAGAGCATCTTCTGAAGGAACCGCTCCCATTCATACATCCCACAAAATTTTGTGTCCTTGAGAGCAATTCGGTGGGGGGGTTTCAGGCACAGGGATTAATTCTGCATTTTACAGTGGGATATTGCCTGGTGTCTAGTATTATTGATTACTTGATTCTTACATAGCCCTTTCAACATTGCATCTGAAAGTACTTTGCAAAGGTAATCCTTACAAAAAAATATTATTCTGCTTATTACACAGATGAGCAAGTCAGGCAAAAACTTTCACATAAGGCCCCGCAGCACAGCAGTATCAGGACGGGCATTTGCACCCCTGTCACTCGGGCCAGCACGTTAGGGCAACAGGAGCATGGCTCCTGCTCTCGTTGCGGTCGGGTGGGATGACCCTACGAACTCTGCAGCCAAAATCCGCACCATCGGGGCAGAGCGGCTGCTGGGGAAAACTTCAGCAAGCTCAGTGTATCCGTGCCTCTGCTTAAACAGGAGCAAGACACCGTGGTGCTCTCGCTTGAACCCCCGTTTGTGGTGTGCCCAGGTGGCTGCGGGCTCATGGCTGGGCAGGCCTGGGGACAGAGGGCTCTGCCTGTGCCCTCCAGGTCGCTGCAGGAGAAGGATTACCCACCCTGTATCATCTTGTTCCAGAATGATGCTTCTGGAAAGATCCTTCCCGGCTGGTGCAGAGGGGTATGCATGCTGCTGCTGATCCGAGTTGTGCACGCCGAAATAAAGCACGCCCTGTCCTGCTTTTGTTCACCCTGGCCAACCCGCAGCTCCAAACGCCCTGCAAGCCCATGCTTTGCTTTGGCAGATGGGCTCCCTCGCGCCGGATCATGTTCTTACTGGGGCTGAGACCCGCCGCTCCCCGACTGGCATGGGCTGCAAGCACAGCACGAACGAACGCCGCGAAGTCAGATGGCTTTGAACTCATCCAAGCTCTGTCCTGCCTTGGCCACTACTGGAGCATAGAGTTTTCTAAGTTATTATTTGCCTTAAAATGATTTCTGGAGGGGAAAATGAAACCCCCACCAAATTGTGATCAAGAGTTATGAGTGACCTGGAACACAAAGAATGTGCTCAGAGTAAATATGTGGCTGAGAAAACCATTACCAACCCAGACGATAATCATTCTGGCTATTTACCTCTTAACCTTGCCAGGCATGTTCAAAAGAGCATAAGAAGTGTCATCTCTCTTTTATCGCAAGGTTTAGCCTAGAGGGAAACTCTCTTTTTTAGTTACCGACATTAACCATGTTGCTTTTGGCATTGGATCTATTCCTCTGCTTTAAAAACCAGCATTGACAACATTTTTCCGCTGTTTAATTTGTGCAGTCACAGTAATTAAATATGAATCTTCAAATATTGCTTGACATATTGCAGATTTATCACCAGTGAAACAGTCTTCTGCACATTTCCATAATTGCTGCTGTTCGGAACAAAATGGTTATGTACTGAAAGACTGGCAATTTTCTCCTTTTGGTGAAGTTCTCATTTGTTTGCCCTCTTGGCAGTGCTGTACAGCCGTTTCATTTCGTAATTAAATTATTTTCCATTCGCATATGGAGGCAGTAGTTTACTTTCCAATTTATGTGTTTTTTTCATTTTACATTGTTTCTGAAGATGCAGATTCCACTACGTACTGCAAGGAGCCAGCATAAAGGGCATGCTGTCCTTTAACAGCATCTCACGAAACGCTGTTCCTGTGCTACCCCAGCTGAGGAACAGACAGATGTAAATCACATAGAAATTTCATTTCAGTATAGTGGCCTTGGTGGGTGAGGAAGCATTTTGCCTGACTGGTGGCTTTAACCCTTCATGCTTCCTTGGGTGGTAAAATTGAAGGGCTGGGGTTTTTCCATCTCCATGCTGAGCACTTTTACCTCACGACTGCCCATCATCTCTGCGTGTTTTCTTAGAAAGGGCAAAAGCTTCCCTGGGCAGATCAGTTTTGTGGTAAAGAGGAAAGATGAAAGGAGAAGTGATTTTTGGGACCCATAAACCCTGGCAGGAGCAGCCTGTGTGACTTCCATGTCCCAGCAGGTGCTGGGGCGAAGTGCTCTCCGTCCCGACTCCCCAGGCAGGCAGCTGACTAAATGCTACCTGTCCATCAACCGCGCTGTTACACAAGCTGTCGTAATAGTCTCTGCTTAACTGTTCACAGGTTTGTATCTGCTCAGAAACCCTTCTGGCTGTTTTCCTTTCAGGAAATAAATATGTAGCTTCTTGTGAACAAAGCCTTATCAGATCGAACAAGCCTCTTGGGAACGTCTGAGAACTAGTACAAAAACCTGCAGACAGGTTGAAATACTTAAAGTGATAAGAAGCCCCAATGAATTTTTTTCACTGAAAATCAGGATTTTATTCCAGGGGCCAGGTTACCTCCACTCTCTATTAGAAACGAACAGGCTGTTGCACGTGCCTTTTGTAAATCCTCAGCAAGCATAGCTGTCCATGCCTCATCACCCCGCTGTTTCTGGGTGCTCTCAGGTGAGCCCCGGCGTGGGTGCTGCAGTCACTCCTCAGCACATCTGGTGGACAGTGCTGAGAGCCCAGGTGCCTCCAGGGACTGCGGTGGGACCGCAGCAGAAGAGGGGCTAAAAACATGACCGCTGCCTTAGGAGGGAGCAAGGAGCTTTGCCCAGCTGTGATTACGCAGAAGCTTCCAGCTGCCTGCCTGTCTACACCCAGGATCTGCTGCTGGTGCCTGGGCTGGAGTGACAGACCTCCTGATTCACCCAGCTCTGCAACTCCTGCCCTCCTGGTGGTACGACACTGTCTCATGTGGCTCCTGCCCGTCTTATCACACATCTCAGAATTTCACCAGAGCCCTGGAGAGCAGCGAGAGCATCTCTTGATTTCACAGAAGTCAGCTCAGTCCTCTTCTTTGAAAAGCAGTTTTCCTCACAGATTAGTGACTGTGAGACTACAGCTTTTTTTTTTTTTTCCAATCTTCAGACTTCAGTACACAAGGTTAGAGTCACAGCCTGTGGTGGCAATGGGAAAGGCTCAACTTTTCAACTGTTTTCCACTAAAAGAAGGACCTACAGAATTAAGGGGCTGAACTGATTGATTTAGTAATTTCCTGCTTGCCACAGGCAAACCCCGCTGTCCATGCGGACATCTGACATTTTTGCTAGCACTGAGAAGAACACACTGGGGCCAGAGAGCAATGAAATGATCTCTGAGAAAGGTGTCCTCCTCCTTGCTCCAGGACGCTGGAGATCTCCAAGTGTGTGGCCAACACTCATCTGTGCGTTTCTATTTCTGGTCTTGGCTGCTGGGGCTGGCTGGAGCGGTTGATCGGCTTACCTACTGTCTTGCGAGGATCAGGGCTTGAATGAGGGCAAGCTGGCGGTGACCCAGCCCAGATAAGTCTAAGGTTGTGCTGACAGGCTGGGGAAGAGGGGGACCTGACAGAACTTCTGTTCTCTGCGAGGACATCTTGCTTTTTATTGTTCAGATTTTTGGACCCAGGGACCTCGGTGGACCAGCTTCTACCCTGTCAATTATAAGAAACAAGGATGCTCTGTTTGCTTTTTTTTGGGCTGCTTTTCTGGATCAGATGGTGGAGCCCACTCTTTTGAACACAGGTCTTTCTTACACCAAGTCACCCTGAAAGTGGACTTCAAATGTCCAGGCCAGCCTCATCATAACTACGTCTGCATCAGAAGTGATGCAAGATTTCCTTTGACTTAATGGCTCTGTATAATGACCTTTCCTTGTTCAGATGACTGTAAGTAAATGAATATTTTGATTGATCTAACAGACAAGAGCCCAGACGCAATGCTAGAAACAAACGCTGAATTTTTGACAGAGCAAAACTTCTTGGGTGGGGCTCACCGCCTCCTCATGATGGCTAGTCTGAGCATGGCCTCTAGGGCTGAAAAGAGTTGCCTTGGATGGCTTTTTGGAGTAATGTGCACTGTAAAGGTGAGGCATTAAATTTTGGGTCTGACACTTGTAAAAATAAAGGTGAACAACCAGGCGGTATTTTTTTATTACAAAACTGGTATTGCTTACACTTCCCAGAGGGAGTGGAAAGGCATCCCTTCCTTCACAAAGTCTGGCAGGGAGAGAGCTGACTCACCTTTTCTAAAAATCCTCTCAGAATGGTAATAGAAGGGACCTTGGCTCCTGTGTCCTCATAGAACACATAATGGGCAAAATTTTGAAGGGAACTAAGCCTTTGTGAATATGAATTCTCTTCTCCAATGAGAGCAGGGGCGATCACTGCGTGCTGTGAGGAAGCACACTCTTTTAGGCTACCCTGCATATTGGAGCACTGGATTTAAATTTTCGGGGCTGCAGGGCCTGAACTGTATTTTTAGAATAGCTTGGAAGGTATAACCGAGATTTCTGCATTTTGTGTGCAATTTACAAACGGGAGAAATTAGAGCCATATCCTTCGACTGAACAAAAAGACAACAGAAATCTTCAGGCAGAATTCTTCTCAGATCTGCCCACGCCGCGCACAGTGATGGCAAAGAAAGGCATCTTCTGTGCCGCTCGCAGAGAGAATGCAGCACGAAAACAGATGCCCAAAGCACGTATCTGAGAAGAATATATTTAGCCTAGAAGTGTTTTAGACTCAGAAGTGATTGTGCAAAATACAGTTTTCTTGCCAGCATTATTTTAGTAAATAAGGAGGAAAATTTTATCCTACTTGCTATTATACATAATCTGGTTAAAGTGGGGATGAAGGAGTAGCTCTGAGTGTGCGTTGATAAGAAGAAGTACCACGACATTCAGTATAGTCAGGCTTTTAGATCTTCATGTTGGATTTGACAGTCAGCAAATGGAGCACAGCTTTCTGTTTTCAGTCCTTTTGGGTAAAAGCAACAGGTAAAGCCCAGAAAGTTTGAAACTTGTTCAGTCAGTTTATCAGGTGGAAACCTGCCAATTTGCAGTGAAAGGTGATGGGTGTAACTTCAGAAGGCTGATTGCTTCATTTGAGGGAGCTACGCAAGCGTGTGAAACATTGCATGGAACGGAGAGAGCTCTGGAGATTTCAGCAGAGCCATCCTAAGGCCAGAGAGGGGAGAGACCCCTGAGGCTCACGCCAGCGGACACAGCGGGCGCAGCGCATTGCCCTCCGCGCTGCCAGGACGTTGGTGCGTGCCCATCAACATCTTGCATCGTTTCCCGTGTACCACACTAGTATTATGTCTTGTTACCACCATGCCAAATGGAGTTTTGTTCTCACTCTTTCTCCTTAAAGAACAGACTTCTAGATGTTGCTACAGCTCCACCAGTTTGGCAAGTATGTTTTTCATTGCTAACACAGGAACATATTTCAGGTACTGTCAAAATTAATCGATATCCTTCAATGTGGGACACTATCAGCCTAGACTAAGAAGTCTAACTTAGGCAGTCTTGAGCAGCCTGTCATTATCTTTCTATAAAAGGACGAGTCGAGACCTAAACAAATCAGATAAACACTGACAAAGTACAGAGGATACTACAGCAGAGCAAATACCATATATTCCGAAAAGAGTATGCACTTTCCAGTTATTTGATCCACTCCATTCCAGAATAAAGCTAATAGACCCAATCCTGAAATCAGTATATAGAAAATACCTCCGTAATGGAACTGTAACGCTGAACATGGTGCTTTCATTGCAAAAGTACTCAGAACTCAACATACCATTAAAATTTATATTATAATAACTATTTAGCTATTCTTGTGTGGGGAAGCCCTGATATAGCATTGTGAAGATGGGAGTTACTATTTCTCAGGAATCACTGTTCTCAATAAAATTCTTCTTTTGGAGTTCACGGGAAATAAGAAATTCTGTCTCTAGTTTAGAATTATTAGATATTACATGATCTCTTCTCCCATAGATGCAGGACAGAGAAAATCCTTTTAGTGTGAATTGTGGTAAAATCTAACAGGGCTATGACACTTATCAAGGATATCATTATTATTATTATTATTATTGTTGTTGTTATTATTTTAAATTGTTATTATTGCGGTCATATGCTAGTTGCAGATGGATAAAAAACCAGGCTAAGTTTAATTAAAAAGAAAAAAGCCCCACTGCATTTAGGCTTCCATTATTAATGCACTTACCAAATTGAGATAAGTGGCTGCTTTTTGTTCAAACAGCTCAGACTTTGCAGTCAATGCATCGTTATGTTCATTTATTTTATTAGTTGCTTTTCGGGTAGAAATTCAGAAACTTCAATGTTCTTCAATCTGAAGTTCAACCCAGTATCCTCAATTCATACCATCAGCCCTTTGATGTAAGTGCAATCTTAAATCGCTACTTCACACAAGCATAAAGCTAAAAAGATAATGGCAGTGCCACTGCCCTATGTGTTTCAGGCTCTTTCCATTTTATATAACCCAGCAGCACAAGCAGGCTTTTCTTCTGTTGATAATAACTCCAGATGTGGCACAGCCATACCTATGACTAACACATTCAATAATAAAATTCACAAAATATATCGGTCAGAAGGGCAATCAAGCACACAGCACTAGCCTCTGGATTTCAGCATCTATGGAACACAGTCATCCACTTGCTATAAAAGCTCAAAAATAAAGGAAAACGCAGGCTTCACTACCACAGCTATTACAGCGAACAACAGAAAGCTACCTTTGCATTCCGTGCTTGGAAGAGACTAGTCTCTGAATACGAAAAGTTGAGATGCGGGAATAGTTTGGATTTTGATCTGTACCTGTTTGGGTCAGCCTCGCAGCAACTACGAGCGTGCCTTACTTTGCTCTCCACTCTCCTCACAGGCTTCGCTGTGTTCCACACCCACTTGGTAATGCTTCTGGTCTTCTTATTCAATGCGTTTTCTGCACCAAAAAAGTGCCGTTGTAGATAAAGACACAGGAAGAAAAATGATACTGGCTTCCCATGGCAGTAACTTGTGTGCGTGACCCTACGGGGGGTCTCGGCTCCCTTCCTTGGGCCATAGCAGCCCAAATATGCAACGGAGGAGGCAGCGCTATGGCAAACCAGAACTGTAGGCACTAGCAGAGACGCATCATCACTGGACATTTAAAAAACTCAACTGGATCAGGGGAACATCCTTTCCTCTGGTAACAGAGGAACAGGGTGAGGTTTGGCCTGATAAAATGGGCTGGTTTGGTTTGGCTGGCTGTTTCTTAAATATGCAATTATGCCCAAATGAGCTGGCAATTATATTTTCATCACTCATTACATGCACTGCTCAAAAGCTGCTCGCTTCAGTCACTGGGCACCGTCCTAGTGGATACTCCACCAGAGCTAGCTCAGGAACTTCTGCTGCTTAACTTCCCTTCTCCGAAACCAGGAGCCCAACTCCTCCACAAAACCAGATCACTTTCCTGCCAAGAGGTCTTGAGCCGCATTTTCTTTCCCTGGGCCAGGTCTCTGGGGATCTCCATCTCCATGTGCCTACTCCCTGGCTCCGCTGGGGTAAATGATTACTCTGGGTGGGGGAATCCTGCCTCCCACAGCTGCCCTGCTCAGGCAGGTGTCCCCGGCCAGTGGTGGCACGTCCCTCGCTCCATCCCCTCAGCTGGTTCCCAAACCTGGCACGCTAAGGCAGTCACGGACTGGGGCACAGCATCTGCTGTACCCAGAGCAGCAGCGAAGCCACCAGTTTGCTTCATGTCAGAAAGCCACCTGATTTTGCAGGCATTTAAAGCACGGTGCGCAGATATGGCACAGTGTGCTCTGCAGCCACTCTGCTCGCTCTGGCCTGCCCGCTGCGCAAGGCTGCAGCCAGAGGAGAGCCTTCATCCAGCGACCGGGTGTGGGCATAGTGGGGTTTGCACTGTTTCTTTGCCTGGGACAAAAGGCAGGTGAAGAATTTGTGTTGGGACAGATCCGTGTCTGCACAAAAGACATCACAGTGAAACACCAGGGTGGGGGACTCTGGACAAACCGCCACGTGAGCCATGAGGCGTAAGCGAGTGACTGCCAGCTTTACATATTAGAATATATAACTTGCTGACAGGCTGAGCTTCCCTTCCAGGACCAGTTCGTCTCTAGGATGAACTCCTCCTGCATGAGGATCCTGCAAACGCTTACCTCCTGGGTGGGAATGCGGACAGTGATGATGCGTATGGTTAAAGCAGCCTATGGATTGCTTACCATTCCGTGAAGGACACAAGTATCCATAGGAAGTTCATAAACACTGCTGTAAGAGTGAAGACAAGTCACAGAAGTTTTTTTCCCTGTAGTATTGCTGCAAAGAGCTTCCCGTCTATCAGACGGCTCTGTTAAAGTCAGTTTTGCACTGGGAATGGCCACTGGCAGGGTGACAGCCTACACTTGGCTCCTTAATCTTCTTGGCACATTTAGTTGGCCAGAGCTTAATTACAATTAATACTAGATTGATTCATGGCTGCCATCATGAAGGATGAGAAATTTGTAAGGACAAGCAAAATAAGGACAACTTTTAGACCCATGAGATTTCCTTTAATTTTTGCTGTCCAAATTTTCTTTTGAAGCCTCTAAACACCTCTGACTTCTCTGGGTTGGAATTTGGAGGTAGGCTGGCTCCATAAATGCACGGGGAAATAATATTTAGTAATGGACAAACCTGAATCCACAAGTCCTCCCAGCTCCTTTCAGATGTGGGCTAGCCAGCAGCGCCAGAAGTTGCGCAATCCCCTGGAAGAGCAGTGGAACGTGCCCTGCTGCAACCCTGCTCAAGCCCAGCGTAAAGGGAGGTGGCCATCTGTGCCTGCGCGATGTGGAAAAGTGTCCGTCCTGAATCAAATTTAAAAACTCCCTCTCAGCACTCCTGGAGCACGTGTGGGTAGTGACTGTGCGTGACAGCTTCTGCATGGCTCAGGGAGCGGCGGGACACTCCTGGGAACAGCACTGCAGGTGCCCTTGCACGGTAAGCAGTGCAAGTCAAACCCAAATGACAACACCACCCTCTCTGTTCCACATCGGTACGTGATAATACCGCAAACGGTCGGCGCAGGTACAGGCCTAAACCATCACTGCTCTCTCCCCACCCGTTTCTCTAACTGTGCAGCCCGATGTCTGATGGCTGCTGTTTATCGGTATTAAAGCACATACAAATCGCCTGTTCCAGACGGATGAGACTGGTGGGGGCCCAAGTTCACCAGCCCTATGCACACAAAAAACTTAACTCTACCAACCAGCAGATTCTGGTCTGAATAATTCATTTAACTACACCACAGTGCAACTCTACCGTGACATGGATTTCAAGCCAAAGCTTTTGGAAGGGCCTGGGTGACATGGGAACCTGGGTTCCTCTCACTCTCTGTAAATCACAAGGGGCTGCATTCAGCAGCGGGCAGGGATGCACACGCTTCTGAGGAAAGAAAACAGGTGGGTTTTGGAAATGTCACATATTAATCTTGCTTTTCCCAGCACACTGAGATACAGCCACAGAAAGTACTAGCTACAAGGAAAATTACAACTGTGTTGAATAACTGTCCCAGCAACAGGACCTCCATAAACAGTTATTCAGATATGTCCTGTTCACACCTATCACCAGCTAATTGCAACATGACTATAAGATCACCAGGACTGCACTGACATGTGAGGACGTGATTACGAACACAGAGCTTCCTAAGAAGCAAGGGCTGTCCCACTTTTCACAACGATGTTGGAGAACAGAAATGTCTGTGGAGCTCTAATGGGCTACAGGGGTGAGCTGACAATAAGCACTCTTTAATTAAGCTCTTTGAGAAAGTCAGGCTCCCACTGGGCTTGTTGTGAGAGCAGCAAAGCTTTTGATTTATAGCAATTCAATGCCCAAGCTTCCTAATATTGATGTAGGACACCAAATCACCAAGACCTCTTCAGTATAATTAAAGGCAGGATGTGCTCCTGGCTGGCTTATCGCAGCTCTGAATGGGAATGCAGCCCAGTGTATCCTTCGGGTTTGTTCCTGTAGCTTATATTGTCTATGTTATAGAATAGGTTGCATTGGTGGTAGTAAAAGCTGAGTTAATTACAAAGGGGGAAGAAGTAGTATTGGGGAAATTATTCAGGATCTTCCGAGTTCTGCTCATGCCACAAACTTGATGCAAAGTTTTGGGAAGCCTAAAGTTTCTCTTTTCCTCTCTTAAATGAAGTGGAAAAACTAATTAAGCACATAGGCGTGCAGGGGTTAATTAGTTATGGCTTGATTTTCAGAAACGCTAAGCAAATTTCAGCTCATTCCTGGTGCTTTGAAAAGTCTTTGAAAAACCAGGCCAAACAGTGTTGTATTTCTCTGCAGCATGTATAAAGGCTAATATTGGTCCTATAACCTAAATCTATCTTGGCTGTCTCATCAGGGTTGTGGGCAGTAATGCAGCACATACGATGTCTGGATTAACTCCTGCCTGAACTAGTGCTCAAGCTCACACCACCAATTAGCGTGGTCAGCTCTATGCCGTCTTTACACGGAGGTAGGCAAGGTGCTGCTGCCAGTGTCCACGGCTGGGAGCACCTCTGAGCTAGCCAACGACATCTTAGAAAGTCAGTCTGTCTGGGCTTGGAACTCCCCTGCATGTGAGGATCTGTCCTGAACCTTGAGGAGCCACAATAATCTGTGCAAATTGAATTGATTTGGGAGTTCTCCTAACGTCACCTTCTAGCCATCGACTCTCATTATGCCTTTATCTGCTAAACAGGAGAACTCCCTACTAAAAAGTGTTCCTTCTTGCGTTTAGCTCCTTCTAGGCTGCAGTCAAGTCAGCCCCAAACTCTCTCTTTGTTAAGCCAGCCTGGTGGAAGCCTTGGAGTCCTTCACCAACACACACATTTTCCAGTCCCTCTGTCACTCTTGGTCCTCTGCAGCTTTTCATCATCCTTCTTGAATTAAAGGAAGGCTTGCATTGGCATTGCCATGAGCACCAAATAACAGAAGTACTATAACTTCTTATCCCTGATTGTATTCTAACTACAGCACTGTGGCTGTTTAACCGTGACTCTTAAAGCCTTGTTCAGAGCCACTGCTTTCAATCCTGTGAGCCTATTTTCCCATCTTTGTCCACTGAAGCATGACTCTGAATCAGTCCATACTGCAACGAAAGCTATGTGCTTGCCACAGGTAGCTATTCCCTTTGTATTACCTTACAGGGCTAAAAACAAATAGAAAGAAAATAACTGCACAATTTGAATCAGTGCTATTCTTGCTTTTTTTATCAGAAAAACCATGTCAATGTTTGAAAAAAATAGAATTTCAGTTTTCTGCTTTGGTGCAAAAATACCATAGGAAAGAAAATGCCAACAACAAGAATATCTAGATACAGTTACATCCCTAGAGGTCAAGACTGTGCTGTGGCCAGTGGGACTCTTTTGTGGGCAAAGTTAATTCCTCTGTGGAGGCCAGTCTAAGGCCTTTGTCCCCAAAATACTTCAAAAACAGGTTTCCCACGGCAGGTAGGTCGCTTTTTTACTCAGGGTTGAATTTCAGTCTGTGTGCATATCAGATTAATAGGATTTGGTTCAATGAAAGATTCTGAAGGGAAAGTTTTTTTCAAGCTGTGTGATGTGCAAAAACGCCCAACCCATCAAGAAGAAAGGCATGAAAAAAACAATCGAGAAGCCAGAAGTATAAAGGAGGAATAAAGACATCCTTCGGGATAAGGCAATGGAACACGTGTGGGTGGAAAAGCACACCGGAGAGATATGGAAAGCATTCAAAGAGAAATTACTGTATGCCCAATGGTTATGTGTGCCATTGAGCTATAAATACTTCAGAACTGGAGACAAGGGTAAAAACTTATACAAGGAAGTGGAAAAAGTCATCCGATGTAAGGAAAAGCTCTCTAAAAGCACAGGAAAATTGAAAAAACTGAGGAGGAGAAGGCAAAAAAAAAAAAAAAGACCAGTTAATGACGTGAAGAGAGCAGGTCCAAAGACACATTTGCTTCTTCCACGTCTGGGTCTCCAAGTGTGCACCATTTATTAAAATCTTACTGTCAGCAATCCTGCTGTCAACTGTGACAGGGCGCGTTTCAGCAGCAGGCTGGACCACAAAGGCTTCTCAGAGCTCAACCTCCTGGTCATCCTGCATTTCTCCCACCGCGTGCTGGATCCACCCACTGCCTCCTCCATCATTATACGCTCAACACTCCTGCGGGTCCTGATGGCTTTTTGATTCTGCATTTCTTCAGCATCAAAAGGCCTCAGAGCCTCCATGTGCCCTGGGACCAAGCAGAGCTGCAAATTACTCCACCAGTGCCGAGGCTGGCTGTTTATATCTCCGTAGCTGATGTGCATTCGTTTCTGTTTGCCCAGCAGCATGCCTGTCTATTGACACTTACAAGCAGGAATTTCACGTCCCCAGGTGATGGAAGTGAGTATACAAATAAAATGTTGCAAATCCTGTAACTACCACTACACACTGAGAACCACCTACAAGACCTATGCCCAGAGGTGTGAGCAACTTCCAGCAAGGGTGGTTATGCATTACCTTCAGGAATTCAGGTGCCCCAGGGCAGGATTCATCCCACCTGACTTCCGTTATTTAAGAGCGAAGCGCTTACTCCCAGCTAACAGTATAGGCTCTTTTCTAGAAACAGTGGAGGAACAGCGGCTCCCTCATAGAGTCCAGCTCCGATCCTCTGGAGAAGACTGCATGGAGGGGACGTTATAAATGCTTATAAATATCTTAAGGGTGGGTGTCAGAAGGATGGGGACAGACTCTTTCCAGTGGTGCCCAGCGATAGGACAAGGGGCAACGGGCACAAACTGAGGCACAGGAAGTTCCGTCTGAACAGAAGGAAGAACTTCTTCCCTCTGAGGGTGACGGAGCCCTGGAACAGGCTGCCCAGGGAGGCTGTGGAGTCTCCCTCTCTGGAGATATTCAAGACCCACCTGGACAAGGTCCTGTGCAGCCTGCTGTAGGTGACCCTGCTTTGGCAGGGGGGTTGGACTAGATGACCCACAGAGGTCCCTTCCAACCCTGAACATTCTGTGATTCTGTGATGGAAGGGCCCATCTCTCGCTGTGGACAAGCAGCTTGTTGGGCAAGGCATAGGTGGCTGCCAGATGACTTCAACCTCATTGCAGGCAATTCTGCTTTCCATAACAGCAATGGTTGTGCTGTAGTAAGATTTTGGGTGTGTGTGTCAGCAGCTGAGAGAGAATATTTCAAAGGGGTTGAAGTGTACCTTCAAAACCCCCTTAGACCTACCACAAGCAGCTGTACACCGAAGCCCTGTGAAAGCTCACCCCAATGGGAGACACTTTACCACCGCTGTTTTTTCATGGTGGGCAAGTACCTTTGGTCTCTTTTTAACCGTATAGGCTCTGCTGAGTGAAGTCAGCCCCCCAGACAGCAGGAACACGAATCACGCGGGCAGCCGTGCTTTCCCCTGAGAAGCGGGCACACAACAGCCAAGAACCACGGCCCGGTCTCTCCTCTGCCCTACTTGCTTTGCTGTAATTAACATAAGCAGCATTTGCCTGGCTCCTACTTTCTCATTTCCTTCGCTTGTTTTCTGATTTTTAGGACACTCTTTTACTCAAGTTACACTGACCTCTTTTGTGAGAGAGGGAAGCATGTTTTCTGACTAAAGCCTCTTACCTTTAATAACCCAGCACATTTACTGCCCAAGTCAATAGTTAGACCTGGGAACTCTTTTAATTAGAAAAGCGACCACTCTAGACAGTAGTGAAACCTGAAAGCCCCATGTAACAGAGAAGCAGCTATACAGAAATCTAGACCATCCGCAAGCAAGGCAGACACCTACAACAAGTATCACACTCATTTTCTCCTTTTCATTCAGCAGTGGAAAATATGTGAACATATTGCAAGGCATCCAAACGACCCTAAACACAGTCATCTGTGAGAAGTTCTACTTTAGTTATAATGGAATAAAAAATGGCGCAACGCTGGTACTCAGGCCTGCTAAATATCACTCTCTTCATAAAATAAGCGGATACCAGTTACTATATTCCACAATGCTCCCTCCACCCCTGCCACTGTGGTTCAACCAGGCAGCTGTGGGAGACCATCAGCAGCACGGTGGTTTATCTGGCACCGCTAGGAGTTCACCAACCGGGAGCTGAGGGTCTCCTTCTCAGGTCTGCAGATGTGTAGCATGAGTGGCAGCCAATGCAACGGCACAGATAACCAAAGCCCCACCACAGCCAGCTGGCATGGTGATGGATTTTCTCTTTAACCCATGACAGAGCTGGGGTAATACGAAAACTATTTTATCGAGGATATAAGAAAAACTTGTCAGGTAGAGGGCAGAGGTGAACAAGGGAGCAGAAGACACGTGGAGGGGGTGGGGAGAGGAGAGAAATGGGTTAAACCAGAAGGTAACAAAGCACAGAAGGTCCAGCTTGGTCCAGAGGTCCCATCCTCACCCCACTGCCCGCAGGGCAGCACTGCAGCAGCCGGCGCAGGGACAGAGTGCGTGCACGGGTTGTACTCTGTGTGCATCCTAGACACGTGTTAGCATGCTGGCGGGTCACTTTAAAATCTGCTTGTCATGGGGTCCTATGGAGAGAGATCTGGTCCCCCAACTATAAGTTAGGCGGTTGCCAACCTCCCGACTGGAAAAGCTGGAAAGCAACACAAGGCATTTTAGTTGAAAGCCTTTGCAGAGGGTGAGTGCTGGTTAGTGAGTACCAAGTGCCTTTTGTACCCAGCCCAGCACGGCGGTGCTTCTCTACTCAAACAGAACGGAAGATTAATCAGATGTTAAAAATTACTATTCAAAAGATATTCTGTGTCATAAATATCCAGACTCACAGCAGCGCATTCAGCAGCATGTCCGAACCCCCTTCCTCTTCAGGAGAGGAACAGAAACTGCTTCTCAAACAAAGGAGAACAAGACTTTTGTTTTGTTTTGTTACAAAGAAGAATCAACTGATGATAGCAGACATTAAAAAAAACAACCTCGCTAAATTATAATCTTTCTGGAGCAACCAGGATGGCTTCAGATTATTTTACATAATTGTGTTAAATCCCCCCTGAGAATTATTTGCCTCCTACGCTCCAGGGTGCCGGAGCTTAAAAGATGGCCAGTTATTTAACCAGCTTGTGAGTAGCTTAAAATGTACCAGCACTTGCTGCAAAAGAACAACTGTGAGTGGGTTTACTTCGTTACCTGCACAGCCCCTCTGCGACGGGCAGGAGATTGTTCTTTGATGGTGCATTTTATTTTGAAATGTGTCTTGCACCTGTCCTGTTGTTTATTCAAATTGTAATGAACTTAAAATATACCTATATGGCCAGGGCTTGGAGTCTCTTTTCAAGCAGTACTTGCAGCAGCAGCCTTGCAAAACTTTACTAGTCAGCTTGCACAAAGACAGCATTTTTTGCTTCTATAATTTGGAAAAGGAAGGAACATCTTGCTTTCCTGCATCGCCTTCCTAGAAAAGGAGAAACAATCTGCCTAATGAATAGCCCAATATTTTTGCAGGGACTTAGAAAGGCGACTGGGAGATGAGAGGATGGCAAGATTCAGCCCCAGCTGTGCTCTGGTCTTTCCTTCTTGGGTTACATTTATTTCTTTTGATTTTTGGTGTTTAAGGCATGTTTCTAACCACAGTTCTCTATGTTTACCTAACATAAATTATGAAGGTAAATAAAAAAGTGGGGAGAGAACTGAATTTTTATTCATGGACATTTAAGCCCGGTGACTTTAAGAAGAGTTTGCATACAGACTACTGGAAGCAGCACTTTGGTACCACCCAAGTATCCCGCACCGGAGGACAAGCCTCCTGCCTGGGCTTGAGCAGGCATAAGGAAAATTTGTGTCTTTGCTCCCTCCTCTGGGCTGCCTTTTCTGAGTAGAGCCAGGTCTTAAAGCAGGTAAAAGGAGCAAGTAGTGCGTGGGCTTTAGCATGGCCCAGGTATTATCTTCACTGCCATAGAGACAACAATGAGAACATTCGTCGTATCTTCATTTTCCTTTCCCTCTGATGGCCTGGCACCTGGCATACGTCATCTGTTAATCAAATCCTCAGTGAGCTATACAGGGACAGGAATGGCTATTAGCCACAAACATTAAGACGGAAGAAATGCAAAGCCAGATGCAGCAGCTCCTTCTCAGTTGCTGATGGTAAAAACCAACCCAAATATCCCACAAGGCCATAAAAGGGAGCTGAAGCCATTCCTGAGCATCACTGCGTCACCACCAGCTCCCTTGTGACTGCACCCAAGAAGGCTGCGGAAGCCTTTTCTGGTTTTTTTTTTTGTTGCTGGTTAACCCAGCTGAGGGCTGAATGAGCAGCACCAAGCTCACGGCAGGCAGCCAGCACCAAGAACACCCAAACTCTCTGCCAGCATTGCCTCCCAGCCCACCCATAGGAACCTTTCAGTTATAACCATGACCCTTTCTTCCAGCAGTGGGACAGCTGTAAGGGCTGGAGTTATCGCTGCTGGGCTCAGGGTTAAATCTCATGCTGGGAGGTTCAGAGGAAGGTCCCCCTGTGCCTGATGGCTCTGGTCCTTTCTGACAGACCCCGCCACCCTGTAAGCCTTATCCTGCTCTTGCACAGAGGGGCTGGTGCAGGTCAGGGCATGGGAGGACGAGGCACTTTGTCAAGTCTGTGTCACCCCTTCTTCGTGCCTTGGTGCTGGATTTCTTGTGTTCATGGCAGGGCAGGAGGGAAAATATGGCCCTGCGCATGACGACCATCATTCTTGTAACCAGGGACCGATGTGAAACCTTCAGCACTGAAATCAAAACCGAACAAAAAGGCCCGTAAGCTGGTTGCTACGTAAAAAACCCAATCATCTCCTGCAAACTGGCCAGAAAGGAGTATAGACCTCAGTCACCAGCTACAAAGCAGCTGAGAAGGACAGAAGTTCATCCCATCCCAGGCAAGACTAGATTACACGTGGTCAGCATCCCTGAGCCGCAGACAGACCCTAATGCTTAATGGAAGGGTAAGCTGAACCTTGCTGCAAACCCAACTGTAGGGGAACCTGCAGGGTCACGCCTGCTGCCGGGAATCCCTCGGCACTGCAGCACTGCGGATCGGCGCCGTGCCTCCCTTCACACTTGGCTGAAGCTGTTCAAGAGGATGTGCCAAAACACGGATCTCGAAGCTCAGAAGGGAAAGGGTACAAGCAGAGTTCAAGCTGACAGAGAGACTGTACCACAACAGCTGAGAGGAGCTCCAGGGCAAATGGAAGCAGGGACTGAGCCTGAGCGTCTCTGGTTTGGCCAGGCGACCAGGCAGTGGCTAAAACACAGCCAGTTTCTCCTAAAAGCTTTTTGCAGAGCCGGAGATGGCAGCAGCGGTCAGCTTGTCATGCTGGCTTGGATGACTGGATGAGCCGCAGTGATCAACCCTGCACAGGGACGTGCATCGTGATCTGGGACTATGCCAGGGTCCGGTTCCCACACCTCTCTGCATCCCAACCAGTCCCATATACTGTGGGCTGTGTCAGCTTCTGGGCTCCCATCTCGCCCAGCTACTTGGGGCTGTGGGGTAGGAAAGAGGAAGTCTCCTTCCCCCTCTCTCTTTCTCTGTATATGTAAAATTTTTCTTCTGAAATACTGTAAGCAAGCTCATCTAGAAACAAGAAATTCGAGTCAGCTTTCCGAGAACACTTTGGAGAGAGATTGATTTCGTGTTTGTGAGGGTGTAAATTTGGGCTTCGTGACTTCAGTGGAAGTATTTTGAATTTGCCCCATATAACGAGGCTGGCCATTTTCGAATACAGAAATAGAAAATTTTTGAAATAGAAAACACAACAATTGATATTAAATATCTTTCATCCCATTTTAACGTGCTCTGTATTTCAGAGCTGGGATAAATGCCTTCATTCTCTGCTATTAGTATAAAAGCTACATGACTACCTGGTATTATCATATGGCAGAACTGACAGGGAGCTACAAACCTCACCTTAATTGCTGGAAAGAAAGTTAAGAGTACCTAGTTGACGAGCTTATTCACCCTCTGGGTTTGCCACTTATTCAGTTCAGGGGAATAAACATACATCATTTACACTTGTAAGTACATTATGTCCTTTCTTCCCCTTAAATAAGTCCCAGTAGAGAGCACTGCAATTGAGCTGCCAAAAAGGAAACCTTGGAAAAAGTCAAAACACACGATTTTAAAGCTTGAGCACATTAAAAATCTACATTGTCAGTGTGACAGATCTGTATTTTATAAATCAGGACTCTAACCAGCTTTTTAAAATGTAATGGAGCAGTCCTAATTACTACTGGCAGCTCAGCGAGCGGGGGCATAGGTGGGTGCTGCAGGAACATCATAAAGAGCAGCCCCAAGCCCCCACCCCATGCAAGAACAACGTCACTGTTGCAGTGCCCGAGTCCTCCAGGCGCAGGGAGAAACCTGCAGCCGGGGAAGCAATACAGCACCCAGGGAAATTTTTACCCTGCTCTGTAACTTCTCACAAGGCATTCCAGCAGCATTTGAAACACCGGGTCCATCTCTGAAACACGCTGTCCCGGCTGGCGAGGAGCGTGCGGCTGAGCTGAGATTTGGGTTTGAGATGGAGGAGATGGTCCATCCCTCAGTGGGCAGGTACAGGAGGCCGGGTTGCCTCCCCTCTTGTCTGTGGTCACCTTGCATGGGTGGCCCAGGGAAGCCTGCAAAGGGACCCTAACCAGGGCACTGGCCTGGATCCAGAGTGCGGTGCTGGCCTGCGCATCTGCTGCCCCAAGCCCGAGAGGATCATCATAACCCAGGACTGCACCTTCTTACCTCCCTGATCAGCCACAAAGGGAAGGGATGCACTCAAAGCACCATATGCTAATGTAGGTGTTCACCTATAGTACCTAGGTACCCAAAGCATCTCCATTGACCAGACATTAAAAGTCTGAAACAGACTCCGTAGCAGGAGCTGAAGTTGACCTCTGGTGGCATGCACGCTGTTTAAGTAAGTGCCAGGAGAAAAGACTCCAAAGCATGTCCTAAAATTATCCCTGGGGGGACTAAATAATCTTCCCTTTTCCAACCAGCCTGAGATTGTTTCAAAGGTGCGGAAGGAGTGCCACCCCTTCCTCTGCACAACCGAATGCTACACTGGAAAATAAAGCGGAAATGTTCTTGAGCACAAGGCGATTAGTGGGGGGTTAGGCTAAGCAAGTGTGTTTTCCATTGAAAATAGAAGATATTTAAGGTTTATGTAACTTAAACATTGCTGCTGTTCAATGAACTGTACAAATTAAAAAGTAAAAAAAAAAAACAAACCTACATCAAGCCATCTGTGCCTCCTGCCTGTTCAGTGTGGGGTAAAGAAAGATTAATGCGTGGAAATGGAAAGAACCACATACAGAAAAATGCAAATAAGCACCAGGACTGCTGAGCCAGAGCAAGGGCTTGAACTGCAACCTTGAGACAGAGGGACAGGGCAGCCTTCCCACAGTTTGTCAGGAATCATCCTGGGTGTCAACTAAACCTTTCCAGCTGCAAGCAGGGAATCAAGGAAGGCTGGAGAGGAAGGGAGGCTTGCTCTGTACTGAAGAGTTGCACCTCGCAGGCTGCAGACACCTCAGGGCTGGGTCACCGCAAATGTTACGAAGGATGCAGAGGAAAGCATCAGGGAAACAACAGGGAGAGGAAAAACTTCCCCTGCTCAGGGCCTGAGCCTCACGAGAGGTAAAAGGGACAAGGGACCCACAGGTAGTGGCTACGCCCCGCGGGCAGAGGGATGCTCAGGACAGCCCCTCGCCCGCGTGAAGCTGACGGGTCTGCGCCAATCGCACCGCTGCGGAGCCGCTCCTCTCTGCATCATCTGGGCATGGCTACCTGTATGAATCAGCCAAGGCGAACCTCGTCACCCCGCCTCAAAGAACCCGCCTTCAGTTTTCCATGGGGCACGTGTAGAAATAACAAAAGAACGTTTTCACTTGAAACCTAAAACCTAAAACAAAACTCCACGAAATCTTCTGGTTGCATTTCTCACTGAAAAGTAACAAACAGCACGGCTGCTCAGTCTTGTTTGTCCCCTTTCCCAGGGGAGCTCTGACCTCAAAAATCCCCGAGGGTTTCGTAATCGATCAGGATCCGTATTTTCCAGGAGAATGCCTTATCTAAAAAGCATCTGAAAGCTGACTCTCAGCTAATCCCTTCACAACAAAAAGGCATCTTCTTTCCAAGCTCTCTTCTCTCTGTTATTTTTTCTCTCTCCTTGCCCCTTCCTACACTTTGATGCATATCCAAATTTTTCAACTCTTCCCTGTCCCCCTCTCTGCAGTCAGCTCTTAGTAAAAGTGTGAGTAAAAGATGTGGCCCACTCCACGCTTTCACGCTCCTTTGGGAAAGGCAGGCCATGGGACAGAAAGCAATGGGTGCACGAGCAACACACGCCCTCTCCATCACCAAGCGTGTGAGCAGGACGGCAGCTCTGATCTCAGAGCACAGAAATACCAACAGCCCCAGTCTGGAAAAAGGGAATTTTCCTAAACGCTTCGGCAAACCAAAGGCTCTGGAGCTGTTATTAATAGAGTGGGATAGCTTGGAGAAAGCTCACTGTGTACACTAATGAAAATGTGTCTAAGTACTTTGGAGCCGTGAATTTCTATTTTTAGCGAGATGTGGGGAGTCAAGCAACCCCTGGCTGCTTGTGTCAGAGGAGCAGCGGCAAGCACCCTGCCTACGGAAAACCCCAAGCCACGAAGGACAGAAGAATGAAATAATTTCCTATGAGACTGAAACAAAGCCTTTCAGCTGAGGGAGTCGCCGAGCACAATGAAAAATCCGGACGGACACACAGCGACACATCGCTAGGCCAAGCCCAGCCCAGGGTAAAAGGCAGCGGTGAAATAGCAAAAGAAGGGCTCGACCCTCCAGCCTAGGACAGGAGGGCGAGCAGCTCTCCCGGTGAATTCGCAGTGGGCACTTCAGGTAGGTACCATGCAGTTATAGAATCACAGAAAGTTTTGGGTTGGAAGGGACCCCTAGAGGTCATCTAGTCCAACCCCCCCGCAGCGAGCAGGGACACCGCTAACTAGATCAGGTTGCTTAGAGCCCTGTCCAACCTGGTCTTGAATGTTTCCAGGGA